>ERZ1034375.153-NODE-153-length-19874-cov-3.352730_pt1 | contig 19874 bp, 19 predicted proteins | sample MGYA00520585_ERZ1034375 | MGnify/ENA primary metagenome ERZ1034375 (study PRJEB33736, sample SAMEA104288463) | Azolla filiculoides | biome: Urban; feature: water surface; material: ditch water | place: Netherlands | collected 2014 ... | reverse complement strand
CCCGCAAGCCCCTCGAGCAGATTGGCGCGTCCGCGCACGATCAGTCGCGTCGGCTTCTGATCGCCAAGACCGCCTGACCAGACGGCCAGACCGCGCTCCACCAGATCCTGCGACAGGGCATCCAGCTCGCCGGCAACCTGCGTCTTCAGCTTTTCCAGCTGGCCACGCAGCTCCGACAGGGTCTGGCCGGCGAGATTGGCATTGAGGAAATTCGCAGCTTCGGTCAACTGCGAAGCGGTGATGCCGGCTGGAAGTTCAATGATGCGGTTCTCGACCTGGTTATGCTCACCCACCAGAACAGCCAGCGCCTTGGTCGGCTCCAGCCGAATGAACTCGACATGCTTCAACACCGGATCATTCTTGGACGAGATCACCAGGCCCGCGCCACGCGACAGGCCCGACAGCATGCGGCTTGCCTCGGTCAGCATGGTTTCAATCGGCTGATCCGCGCTGGGCGGCCGGATCTGGCGCTCGATCGTGCCGCGCTCTTCTTCGGAGAGATCGCCCACCTGCATGAAGGCGTCGACGAAGAAGCGCAGGCCAAGCTGGGTCGGCAGGCGACCAGCACTGATATGCGGCGCATAGATCAGGCCGAGGCCTTCAAGATCGCTCATCACATTGCGCACGGAGGCCGGTGACAAGGACATCGGCAGCAGGCGTGACAGGTTGCGCGAGCCGAGCGGATCACCGGAATCGAGATAGGTCTCGACAATACGCCGAAAGACCTCCCTGGAGCGGTCGTCCAGCGAGGAGGAAACGTCGGTGACTGTATGCGTCGGTGCAACCATTATCGGAGCAAGCACTGTGTGCAGTGTTTCATGAAAGGAAATATAGTCACTCTGCCCTCGATCACAAAGGCCAAATTCCGCAAGGCGACATGGCTATTGCGCAGGATCCCGGTTTTTCATTGCAAAAGCCCGGGGCAAAACCAGATCCACCCGGCACCAGTCGACAGAACTGTTTCCATTTGGCCGGGAAAGGCTCTAGAAGGCGTCAGACAATCTAGGAGATCGCAATGCGGCCATCAGGCAGAAAAACCGACCAAATGCGCAAGGTTTCGTTCGAGCGCAATTTTTCCAAGCATGCGGAAGGCTCCTGCCTCGTCAAGTTCGGCGACACCCATGTTCTGTGCACGGCAAGCCTTGAAGAAAAGACGCCGCCATGGCTGCGCAATTCCGGCAAGGGCTGGGTGACTGCGGAATACGGCATGCTGCCGCGCGCGACCGGTGACCGGATGAAGCGTGAAGCCGCCTCTGGCAAGCAAAGTGGCCGCACGCAGGAAATCCAGCGCCTGATCGGTCGCTCGCTGCGCGCCATCGTCGATCTCGAAGCGCTGGGCGAACGCCAGATTTCGATCGACTGCGATGTCATCCAGGCTGACGGCGGCACACGTACCGCATCGATCACCGGTGCCTTCATCGCGCTCCACGACTGCCTGAAGTGGATGGAAACCCGCAACATGATCAAGGTCGAGAAGGTGCTGAAGGACCATATCGCGGCGATTTCATGCGGGATCTTTGCCAGCCAGCCGGTGATCGATCTCGATTATCTGGAAGATTCGGCTGCGGAAACGGATGCAAACTTCGTCATGACCGGTTCCGGCGGGATCGTCGAAATCCAGGGCACGGCCGAAGGCAAGCCGTTCAGCCAGGACGAGTTCCTCACCCTGCTCGGCCTTGCCCGCAATGGTATCGACGAATTGGTCGCGCTGCAGAAGCAGGCGCTCGCTTAAAACCGCAAGACAGGAAAGGTTCGGCAGGTGTCTCAATCCTTGCAAGGCGTGCTGGAGGCGGCGCTCTATGCCAGCGACCTCGACGCGGCCGAGCAATTTTACGAAACCGTCCTGGGGCTCGAAAAAATCGCGCGCCAGGGCAATCGCCATATCTTCTTCCGCTGTGGCCAGACGATCCTCTTGATCTTCAACCCGACGGAAACGCTGCAACCACCGCCCGCTGGCGCCTTGCCTGTGCCAAGTCATGGCGCAACAGGAGCAGGTCACCTGTGCTTCAAAGTGCCCGGGGAAGAGATTGCAGGCGTTTTGGCGCGATTGCAGCAGGCCGGCGTTAAGATCGAATCCGATTTTCGCTGGCCAAGTGGCGCCCGTTCGATCTATTTCCGCGATCCTGCGGGCAATAGCCTGGAATGCGCCGAACCGAAACTCTGGAATCTGGACTGATCACTTATGCGCAAGCTCGACACCCGCACCATCGTCGTGGCCAGCCACAATGCCGGCAAGATCGCGGAAATCGCCGATCTGATCGGCCCTTTCGGCTTTTCCGCCCAGTCTGCGGCCGAACTGAAATTTGCAGAACCCGACGAAACGGGCACGACATTCGAGGAAAATGCCGCAATCAAGGCGCTGGCGTCTGCCAAGGCTTCCGGCCTGCCGTCGCTGTCGGATGACAGCGGCCTTGTCATCGACGCGCTCGATGGTGCGCCTGGCGTCTACACCGCCAACTGGGCCGAACGCGAAGATGGCAGCCGCGATTTTGCCATGGCCATGCAAAAGGTGGAGACAGCGCTTGCGGAACGTGGCGCGGCTGATCCGTCGCAGCGCAGCGCCCGCTTTGTCAGTGTTCTGTGCCTGGCCTGGCCGGACGGTCATAGCGAATTCTTCCGCGGCGAGATCGAGGGCGTCGTTGCTTGGCCACCGCGCGGCAGCGCCGGTTTCGGCTATGATCCGATCTTCCAGCCGGAAGGTCACACGCGCACCTTCGGCGAAATGTCGGCTGATGAAAAACACGGATGGAAGCCCGGCGATCCGCAGGCGCTATCGCATCGTGCGCGCGCCTTCAAGCTTTTCGTTGAAACCTGCCTGGAGGCCTGACCTGCTCATGACCGAAGCCTTCACGCTTCTGCCCGACACCGGCGAACCGGGCTTCGGCATCTATGTGCATTGGCCGTTCTGCGCGGCCAAATGCCCCTATTGCGACTTCAACAGCCATGTCCGGCATCAGCCGGTGGATCAGGCCCGCTTTGTTTCTGCATTCCTGCAGGAGATGAAGGCGATGCGCGAGCTTTCAGGCCCAAAGACCGTGACCAGCATCTTCATGGGTGGCGGCACGCCGTCGCTGATGGAACCATCGACGGTTGCAGCGATCCTGGACGGCATTGCCGGCGCCTGGCATGTGCATAACGGCATCGAAGTGACGATGGAGGCCAATCCGTCCAGCGTCGAGGCCACACGTTTCCGCGGCTACCGCGCAGCCGGCGTCAATCGCGTGTCGCTCGGCGTCCAGGCGCTCAATGACGCAGACCTGAAATTCCTCGGCCGCCTGCATGACGTCGAAGACGCACTGCGCGCCATCCGTCTGGCCCGCGAGATCTTCCCACGCATGTCGTTCGACCTGATCTATGCCCGTCCGAAGCAGACGGTCGAGGCCTGGGAGCGTGAGCTGAAGGAAGCCATGTCCTATGCCGTCGATCATCTGTCGCTCTACCAGCTGACCATCGAGGAAGGCACCGCCTTTTTCGGCCTGCACAAGGCCGGCAAGCTGATCGTGCCGGACGAAGAACATGCGGCTGTGCTCTATGAGGCGACGCAAGAGATCACTGAACGCGAAGGCATGCCCGCCTATGAAGTGTCGAACCATGCCCGTCCGGGCGCCGAAAGCCGCCACAACCTGACCTATTGGCGTTATGGCGATTATGCCGGCATCGGCCCCGGCGCGCATGGCCGCTTGACCCGTGGGCGCTCGAAGATCGCGACGGCGACCGAAAAACACCCAGAAACCTGGCTCACGGCCGTCGAGCGCCAAGGCCATGGCATGATCGACCAGGAACTGCTCGACAACGAGGCCCAGGCCGACGAATTGCTGCTGATGGGCTTGCGGCTGCGCGAAGGGGTGGATCTCGCCCGCTGGCAGCAGCTCTCCGGCCGCGATCCCGATCCCGCACGCGAGCAGTTTTTATTGGAACAAGGGTTCATCGAGCGGCTTGGCAATTCGCGACTGCGCTGCACGCCGCCGGGCATGCTGATCCTCGATGCCGTGGTGGCTGATCTCGCCTGTTGATTGCCGAGACACGGCGAACGGCATTCCGCAGCCGCCGCCGTCCACGCCTTATACTGCCGGTGTGATCAGCTCGGCTTAATCTTAGCCAAAAAAAGAGGCCGGCATTTGCGCCGGCCTTGGTTCCTCATGCATTATTCTCATTGATGAGCCGCTTCAAAAGCTCGATCTCGTGGCTCAGCTTGGTATCCTCGCTGACCAGATCCTCGATCTTGCGCACGGCATGCAACACCGTTGTATGATCGCGACCACCGAAGCGGCGGCCGATTTCCGGGAAGGACCGCGGGGTCAGGGTCTTGGACAGATACATGGCGATCTGGCGCGGCTTGACGATGACGCGGGTCCGACGGTTCGACACCAGTTCCTGGCGCGAGACATTGTAGTGGCGTGCGACGATACGCTGGATGTCTTCGATGCGAACGCGTTTCTGCTCGCCTGCACCAACGAGATGGGCCAGCAGTTCATCGACACGCTCGATCGACAGGTTCGGCTCGAAGGAACGGCGGAAAACCAGCTGGTTGAAAGCGCCTTCCAGATCGCGGCCACTGCTGGTGATGTTGCGGGCAACATGCTCCAGGAGGTCTGCGGGAATTTCAAGTGAGCCATCATCCTTGCGGGCGGCGTCCAGACGGCTCTTCAGCATGTCCAGGCGCATGTCATAGTCGGGGGCCTCCATCTCGATGGCGACGCCACCCTGAAGGCGCGAACGCACGCGCGGATCGAGCGATTCCAGTTCCCACGGTGCACGGTCTGCCGCCACGACGACCTGCTTGGCGCTGTCGAGCAGCATATTGAGCAGATGGCAGAATTCGTGCTGGATCATCTTGCCCTGCAGGAACTGCATGTCGTCGATGATCAGAAGATCGATGTTGCGCAGCGAGTCCTTCAGCGTCAGGGCATCGTTGTCGCGGATGGCGGTTGCGAAACGCCACATGAAGTATTCGGCGGTCAGATAGACGACGCGCGGGGCGCGCGGGCTGTGCACGGCGGCATTGGCAATTGCCTGCAGCAGATGCGTCTTGCCGAGACCGACGGAGGAATGGATGAAAAGCGGATTGAAGCGCACGGCGCCAGCACCGGCTTCGGCAATCGTCTTGGCAGCGGCCAGCGCCACACGGTTCGATGCACCTTCGACAAAGCCGTCAAAGGTATAGCGCGAGTCGAGCGGCGAGCCGAACAGCGGCGTTGCCGTGCTGGAGCGCGCGGAATTGGAAGCCGGGGCCTGGGAGGCGGCGATCTGTCCGACCGACTGCGGGCCGGACTTGCGGCCGGTGGCCGGATGGGCGGTATCGGCGGGGACCTGGCGCTCGTCGACGACAGGCCCACGGGTGGCGCGGCTTGCGCTGCGCACCATGATTTCCACCTTGAGAATGTTCGGATCCTCAGCCTGGAAGATCGAGCTGATCAGATCGAGATAACGGTTGTTGATCCAAGACTTGAGGAAAGTCGTCGGAACGGTCAACCGCACGACGCTTTTCGATGCCGAATGGAGCTTAAGGCGCCCAAACCAGCTCGCATAGACATCAGGTCCAACCTGAGCCTTGAGACGGATGCTGAAACGCTCGAAAAGAGCATTATGCTTCATCTCGGCATTGTCTCCCGCACCATCGGAGCACGCGGCGCTGAGTGCCGAATGTGCATGGTCCCCATTTACCAACGCACCGGCCGTCATTGAATTAATATGCATTTTGCCGCCTTCCAAAATCATTTCAGGTACCGGGCGACTTATCTTCGTCCGGCAGCCGCTTTATCTCGCGCCGAGACGCAACCGTCCCGACAATCCCCGTTTAGAGCCGAAACCCAGGCCAGAAGCCGTGCTCCGACAAAACGCCGCCCCCTCAAACAGCGTTCCCAGTTTTCCGGCGTGCCTTTCATCCTCGACATGAAAAGCCAACCAGCATTCGCCCGTCCTGAAGCCACTCAAGACGCAAAACGGTAGGGCGCGGAAACGATGCCGTTTCCGATACAATACCGATCAGTTTATGGGATAACGGAATACTTCCATCCCGCTCCAGCAAGGGCTGGCAAATCATCGCAGCTTTTGCTGTTCTGATCGCCCTTACGGGCTCGTCCCAAGCCCCTTGCTTGACCTCATTAAGGCAGGATCAAATGGCAATATCAACCGTGAATTTTCCGCAAAAATGAACGCTGGCCATTGACTCTGCGTGCATCGTTTTTGCGTCACATTCATCCGCAAAAGAATCGCTTTTGAATCAAGGGGATTCGAAAACGGCTCTGTGTTTGGGCGTTTGATGTGCCGGAAAATAAAAATTCGCTTGACTCAGATTGGGCCTAACCTACCCCTGGGTAAAGTGGCAGCCTGGCCGGGGACCTCCCACAAGTAGCTGAAATTACTAGTCTATTTCTGTCACTCGACTGATACACTTCCGTCAAGTAGCAATATCTAAATCAATAAGCGTCATCTTGAAAAAGTGCAAACACAAAAAGCCCGGCGCAATGCCAGGCTCTTCGAATTTCGTCGAAACTATGTCTGATATTAGGCGGACAGGGCCTTAACACGCGAGGCAAGACGCGAGATCTTGCGCGATGCGGTGTTGGCGTGAACAACGCCCTTTGTGGCTGCGCGCTGCAGTTCCGGCTGAGCCGCCTGCAGAGCATCCTTTGCCAGAGTGGCGTCGCCCGATGCGATCGCTTCTTCGACCTTGCGGATGAAACCACGGACCCGCGAACGGCGAGCCTTGTTAACTGCAGTTTGGCGAGCGATCTTGCGGGTCGCCTTCTTCGCCGAAGTTGTATTGGCCATGATGCCTCTCTTCGAATTCAAACCAAACCCCACCCTCGCCGCGTCGGGTCATTGCGACCTGCCAATTCAGCAAATGGGGAGCTATCTCGGAAAAGCCCAGCGACTTTCCCAACCGTGGGCGGGCATATAGCGGGAAAGCGCGATTGCGTCAACGCGGATTCTGAATGAATCGCGCCCGCCCTTCATCTTGTCAGCGATTCCGGAAGTCCGGTTTGCGCTTCTCGACGAATGCAGCCATGCCTTCCTTCTGGTCTTCGGTGGCAAACAGCGAATGAAACAGGCGTCGCTCAAAGCGCAACCCCTCGCCAAGGGTCTGTTCGAAAGCCCGGTTAACCGCCTCCTTGGCCATCATGACCGCCGGCAACGAGAAGGAGGCGATCCTGGCCGCAGCCTCGACCGCCTCGTCCAGGAGCCGCTCAGGCTCAACAACACGGGCAACCAGTCCGGCACTCTCCGCCTCGGTCGCATCCATCATGCGACCCGTCAGGCAAAGGTCCATAGCCTTGGCCTTGCCGACGGCGCGGGTTAGGCGCTGGGATCCGCCCATGCCCGGGATGATGCCGAGCGTGATCTCGGGCTGGCCAAACTTCGCCGTCTTCGAGGCAATGATGAAATCGCACATCATGGCGAGTTCGCAACCACCACCCAAGGCAAAGCCGGAGACGGCTGCGATCAGTGGCTTGCGGAAGCCGGCAATGTCGTCCCAAGTGCCGATGAAATCACCCGTATAGGCATCGACAAAAGAGAGAGACTGCATTTCCTTGATATCGGCACCGGCGGCAAAGGCTTTTTCCGAGCCGGTCAGGACAACGGCGCCGATCGTCGCATCGGCCTGCAATTGCTCAAAAACCTGGCGCAACTCGCGCGCGACGGTGGAATTGAGCGCATTCAGGGCCTGCGGCCGGTTCAATGTGATGATCGCCACGCAATCGCGGCGCTCGATCAATATGGTCTCGAATGACATCGCTCACTCCCTTGATGATGTTCCGTGGTGTTACTTCTGGCAGCGCTGACAATAGAATGTCGAGCGGCCGGATTGTACTATCCTTTCGACGGTACCGCCGCAGCCGTTCGTCAGGCAGGCATGGCCTTCGCGATCATAGGCACGGAAGCTGTGCTGGAAATAGCCCAGCGTGCCATCCGTCTGGATATGATCGCGCAATGACGACCCGCCGGCCAGGATGGCATCGGCGATCACGTCGCGAATGCTGTCGGCGAGCAGGTACAATTCGGGTTTCGGCCTTCCTGTCTTGGTGACCAGCGTTGACACCTTTCGCGTGGGCGAAAGATGCGACCGCCACAGGGCCTCGCAGACATAGATATTGCCGAGGCCGGCAATCACCTTCTGATCGAGCAGCGCACTCTTCAGCGGCTGGCTGCGGCCGTTGAAGCGGCCGGCCAGATAGTCGGCCGACAGGAGATTGCCGACCGGCTCGGGGCCGAGGTCGCGAAAGGCCGGATAGATATCGAGTTGCGCACGTGTTGCCAGATCCATGAAACCGAAACGACGCGGATCATTATAGATGACGCGCGCCGAGCCTTCCGGCCGTTGCAGATGAAAGATGACATGATCGTGCTTCTCATCCTTGCTTCTCTCATGATGAAAGGCGCCCGGCGTGCCTTCGACTGCATCCGCCTCGATGCGGAACGAGCCGGACATGCCGAGATGGGCGATCACGGTTGCGCCGTCGTCCAGGTCGATCAGCAGATATTTCGCCCGTCGCGACAAGGCGGCAATACGACGGCCTTCGACCCTTGCGGCGAAATCACGCGGCAAGGGAAAACGCAGATCGGGCCTTCTCAGCTCCAGACGCTGCAAAAGCGCGCCTTCCATGGTGGGGCTCAGCCCACGCCTGACGGTCTCTACCTCTGGCAATTCCGGCATTAGCGCCCATCTTTCTGTTTGAACCGCATTCTTTAAGGTCTATAGACCAGCCTATGGGGCTGACATAGCGCAGATAGCGCTCGCCAGCCGTTTTCGCTATGGTCCAGCGACCTGTCGCCAAGTGGAGTGAACCGATGACTGCAAGCCGCATTTCCGCCGATGGCGGCATGGAAACCTCCTATGGTTTCCGCCAGGTCGACGAGCAGGAAAAGCAGGGCCTCGTCAACGATGTCTTCCACAAGGTTGCCAAGCGCTACGACATCATGAACGACGTGATGTCAGCCGGGCTGCACCGGGTGTGGAAAGACGCGATGATCGCAGCACTCAATCCACGCAAGAACCCCGACTACAAGGTACTCGATGTTGCAGGCGGCACGGGCGATATCGCATTTCGCATCGTCGAAGCGTCCAAGCGACTGGCACAGGCCACCGTGCTCGACATCAATGGCTCGATGCTCGGCGTCGGCGCGGAACGGGCGCAGAAAAAGGGATTGACCGACAATCTCACCTTTGTCGAGGCCAATGCCGAAAGCCTGCCTTTCGAGGACAACACATTCGACGCCTATACGATCGCCTTCGGCATTCGCAACGTGCCGCGCATCGATGTGGCGCTGTCGGAAGCGTTTCGCGTGCTGAAACGCGGCGGACGGTTGCTGGTTTTGGAGTTTTCCGAGGTCGATCTGCCGCTGCTCGACCGCGTCTATGATGCCTGGTCGTTCAACGCCATTCCAAAATTCGGCAAGATGATCACCGGCGACGCGGAACCCTATCAATATCTCGTCGAATCCATCCGCAAGTTCCCGAACCAGGCCGATTTCGCCCGGATGGTCAGCACCGCCGGCTTCTCGAACGTCAAGTTCACCAACTATACCGGCGGTATCGCCGCTCTGCATTCCGGCTGGAAAATCTGACATTCATGAGCACGATCGGCGCATATTTCCGCCTTGCGCGGGTTGGCTGGGTGCTTGTGCGAGAGGGCGTCGTTGCTGCCCTTCCGTCTGATGGCCTCCCGCCCCTCGTTGGTTTCGGCAAGGCGGTCGTCGGGCCGCTAGCACGGCGTCGCGCAAAGCAGGCGGAACGCTCCGACCGGCTCGCCCAGGCCGTCGCACGGCTCGGCCCATCCTATGTGAAGATCGGACAGTTCCTGGCGACCCGACCGGACGTGGTGGGCGCCGACTTCGCAGACGATCTTGCCGGTCTTCAGGACAGGATGGATTTCTTCCCGACCGAGGACGCAAAATCAACCATCCGGGATTCGCTCGGCCGCACGATCGAAGACCTCTACCTAAGCTTCGACGCGCCGATCGCGGCCGCCTCGATCGCACAGGTGCATCCGGCTGAGGTCATGACCTCGGATGGTCCGCGCAAGGTCGCCGTCAAGGTCATACGGCCTGGCGTGCGCAAGCGGTTCGCCGCCGATCTCGAGGCGATGTATCTCGTGTCGCACCTGCAGGAACGGTTCCTGCCGCATACGCGGCGCCTGCGCCCCGTCGAAGTCACCCGCACGCTCGAGCAGACCACCAAGGTGGAAATGGACCTTAGGCTTGAAGCGGCAGCACTGTCGGAGATTGCCGACAATACTAAAAAAGACCCCGGCTTCCGGGTGCCCAAGGTCGACTGGGAGCGCACCGGCCGCGACGTGGTCACCATGGAGTGGATCGACGGCATCAAGATGTCGGACGTGGCGGCATTGCAGGCGTCGGGGCTCGATCTCAACCTGCTGGCCGATACGCTGATCCAGTCCTTCCTGCGCCATACGCTGCGCGACGGTTTCTTCCACGCCGACATGCATCCCGGCAATTTGTTCATCGATGAAAGCGGCATGATCGTCGCCGTCGACATGGGCATCGCCGGACGCCTCGGCAAGAAGGAACGTCGGTTCCTTGCCGAGATCCTCTACGGCTTCATCACCCGCGACTATCTGCGCGTTGCAGAAGTCCATTTCGAGGCGGGCTACGTGCCCTCCCATCACAATGTCGCAAGCTTCGCTCAGGCGATCCGAGCGATCGGCGAGCCGATCCACGGGCAGCCGGCCGAAACCATTTCGATGGGCAAGCTATTGACCCTGCTGTTCGAGATCACCGAGATCTTCGACATGGAAACCCGCCCGGAACTGGTGATGCTGCAGAAGACCATGGTGGTGGTCGAAGGCGTGGCGCGCATCCTCAACCCGCAGTTCAACATGTGGAAGGCGGCCGACCCGGTCGTCTCGCAATGGATCCGCGACAATCTCGGCCCCAAGCGCATTGCCACCGATCTCAAGGACGGCGCCAAGGCTGCCATGCGGCTTGCCGAGGCATTGCCGGAGATTGCCGCGAAGACCGAAAAATTCCATACCGACATCATGCGCATGAGCGAGCAGGGCCTGCGCTTTGATCCCGAGACTGCCGAGGCAATCGGCAAATCGGAGGCAAGGCATACGCGCCATGGACGCCTGGCCTTGTGGGTGATTGCTGTGTCGCTCGTTGCGATTGCAGTGCAGCTTGCCTGAACATTTATAAATCCATCACGGTTTTTCGTTTAGTCGATGGAACAAGCGGCGTGCCGGCGCGTTACAACCATACTTAAGCATAGTTGTTCCCTCAGGAGTTTCATGTCCGCCACCCAATCCAGCTTCGTCCGGTCAACCATTCTCTTCATGTTGATCGGAACCGGTATCCTGCTTGGCATCGTCGTTGCAACGTTTGGACTGGTTGAGAAAACCAGTGCGACTTTCGACTACATTATCGTGGAGCGGGACATCCGTCGAACTGCAGCGGATCTGATTCAGAACCTGACCGATGCGGAAACCGGTCAGCGCGGCTATATCCTGACGCAAGACGAGAGTTTTCTCGCGCCCTACGACAAAGCCTTAAGCTCGATGAACAGCAATCTCGAATTGTTGTCGCAACGGGTTCGCGGGCGCCCAATCAAACAAGAGCGAATGCCGGAACTGCAAAGTCTGGTCCAGAGCAAGCTCAGCGAAATGGCTCGGACTATCGACCTCGTCAAGTCGGGCCAGCGCGATGAAGCCGTCAGGCTGGTGCAGACCGAAGTCGGACGCGAGGTGATGGACCAGATCCGGGCGGTCATGGACGACTTCAAGCAGAGGTCCGACAGCAATGTCGACCGAGGCGTGAGCGAACAGGTCGAGGCGACACAACATCTGCAGTGGATTACCGTGGGTGGTGGCATCGCCATCCTGGTGGTCATGAGTGGCGCGATGCTGATCGTCTACCAGCATGTGCGCGAACTCCTGAAAGCCCGCACGGAAGTGGAGCATCTGAATGCCGGGCTGGAGGCTCGGGTTGCCGAACGCACCGAAGATCTGATGCAGGCAAACCAGGAAATCCAGCGTTTTGCCTATATCGTCACGCATGATCTCAGGGCGCCGCTGGTCAACATCATGGGTTTTACGGCCGAACTCGATACATCGCTTAAATCGCTGCAGGCCTATGTGCTTGCCGATGGCACGTCGGTGTCGGAAGAGATGATCCGGGAGGCGCGGCTTGCGGCATCGGAGGACCTGCCGGAAGCCATCGGCTTCATTCGCTCATCGACGAAGAAAATGGACGGTTTGATCAACGCGATCCTGAAGATCTCGCGCGATGGCCGGAGGCAGCTGAAGCCGGAACCGGTCGAGCTCACACCCCTGCTGGAAAACATCGCGGCCAGCCTTCACCATCAGATCAGCGAGAGCGACGGGCAGACGTCGCTCGACACCAAAGCGACCAGGCTGGTCACCGACCGGCTTTCGCTCGAACAGATTCTCGGTAACCTTTTCGACAACGCCATCAAGTATAAGCATCCGGATAGGCCGCTTGAACTGGCGGTCCGCACCGCGCCGGAAGGCCGGCACATGGTGCGGATCGAAGTTCAGGACAACGGCCGTGGTATCGCGGAGCAGGATCAGGAACGCGTTTTCGAACTTTTTCGTCGCGCGGGCCAGCAAGACAAGACCGGCGAAGGCATCGGTCTTGCGCATGTGCGATCTCTGGCACGGAACCTTGGCGGGGAAATCAGTGTTTCCTCCCGTTTGGGTGAAGGCTCGACATTTGTTCTGCGGCTGCCATCCGATCTGTCACGCTTAGTACGGAGTTAATGATGAAAGCTGTCGGCAAAGAAGTCACCATTGTGATGGTTGAAGACGATGAGGGGCACGCCCGTCTGATCGAAAAGAATGTGCGCCGTGCCGGCGTCAACAACGAAATCGTGCCATTTACGAACGGCACGGATGCGCTCGACTTCATTCTCGGAAAGGACCGCAGCGGCCAAGTTTCGCAAGACCGCTACCTGCTGATCCTGCTCGATCTGAACCTGCCTGACATGTCGGGCACCGACATCTTGGAAAAAGTGAAATCCAACCCGCATACGCGACGGTTGCCGGTCGTCATCCTGACCACGACGGATGACGAACGCGAAATACAGCGGTGCTACGACCTTGGGGCCAATGTCTATATCACCAAACCTGTCGACTACGACAACTTCGCCAACGCTATCCGCCAACTCGGACTGTTCTTCTCCGTCATGCAGATCCCCTGAAAGCGGATTGGTGACGATGAGCTTCCGCGTCCTCTATATCGACGACGACGCCGCCATCGTCCGGCTGGTGCAGAAATCGCTTGGCCGCATGGGACACGAGGTCGCGCATGCGGAAACCACGCATGACGCCTTGTCATTACTGCAGGGCGGCAATTTCGACGTCGTCGTCCTCGATCACTACCTGCGCCAAACCACCGGTCACGAAGTGATGGCGAACCTGCGCGAGCAGGGTTTCCATATGCCGGTCGTCTATGTCACCGGCTCCAACGAGGCCCAGATCGCCATCGAGGCCATCAAGGCAGGCGCCGCCGACTATGTGATCAAATCGGTCAGCGACGATTTTCTTCCGCTTCTTGCCAGCGCCATCGAGCAGTCAGTGTCGAATGCCCAGTTACGTGCCGCCAAGGAGCGGGCGGACGAGGAAATCCGTCTGGGCAAGGAGCGCGCGGAAGCGCTGCTTGCCGAAGTCAACCATCGGGTAGCAAACTCCCTGGCCCTTGTCGCGAGCCTGCTCAGGCTGCAGATCTCCAGCGCAAAGAGCGACGAGGTCAAGGCGGAACTGGCCGAGACCCAGGCGCGCATCTCGGCGATCGCCGGCATGCACCGCAGTCTCTACACATCCGAGGATGTCAGCCGGGTGGAACTGGACCGGTATCTCGGCCGCCTAACGGCCGAACTGTTCAATTCGTTGCACAGCGCCGAAAGACCGGTTCGGCTTCTGCTTGATGCCGACCCCATCTCGCTGACGGCCGACAAGGCCGTTTCGGTCGGGATGATCGTCACGGAACTCGTGACCAATGCCTTCAAATACGCCTATCCCAATCTCGGCGGCGGCGGTGATATTCGGGTGAAGCTGAAACGACTGTCCGATACAGAGGCTCTGCTGCGGGTCGAGGATGACGGCATCGGCATTGACACCGGCAAGGCTCCGACGGGCACGGGCCTCGGCAGCCGGATCGTCAAATCCATGGCATCGACGCTTGGAGCCGGGCTGCACTATCTGGAAGATGTCAGCGGTACCGTTGCCGAGGTTCCGCTTCAACTGACCCCAGCAAACTGAGCCCTTTCCGCACGTTTACCACAACAACCTCCCGACATTGCCTCTTGCCCGAATTGCGATAGGGTCGCGCTGACAGAAAGGGCCTTATCCATGACCTTGGGCGGCAAGCGCATTCTCCTGATCGTTGCAGGCGGCATTGCCGCCTACAAGAGCCTCGACCTGATCCGTCGGCTGCGCGAACGCGGCGCAGTGGTGCGGCCGATCATGACGAGGGCGGCACAGGAATTCATCACACCGCTGGCTGTCGGTGCGCTTTCTGCCGGCCATGTCTATACCGACCTGTTTTCCCGCGAGGACGAGCAGGATGTCGGCCATATCCGGCTGGCGCGGGAATGCGATCTTGTTGTCGTTGCTCCGGCCACCGCAGACCTGATGGCCAAGATGGCGCATGGCCTGGCCGATGATCTTGCGTCCGCCGTGCTGCTTGCCAGCGATCGCCCGATAATGGTTGCGCCGGCGATGAACCCGAAAATGTGGGCTGCATCAGCGACACAGCGCAATCTGGCGACCCTCAAAAAGGACGGCGTGCATGTCGTTGGGCCGTTGGAGGGCGAGATGGCGGAAAGCGGCGAGCGAGGCCTTGGCCGCATGGTCGAACCGCTCGATATCGTCGCCGCCGTCGAAAACCTTCTGTCGGGACCAAAGCCGCTGGCGGGCCTGAAAGCCATTGTGACATCCGGTCCGACTCATGAGCCGATCGACCCGGTGCGCTACATTGCCAACCGCTCTTCCGGAAAACAGGGGCACGCGATCGCGGCCGCCCTTGCGCGGCTCGGTGCGCAAGTGACGCTGGTCTCCGGGCCTGTGACGATCGCCGATCCCGCCGGCGTCAACACACAGCATGTCGAGCGGGCGGAAGAGATGCGCGACGCGGTGCTTGCAGCACTGCCTGCCGATATCGCCGTCATGGTCGCCGCCGTCGCCGACTGGCGTGTTGCGAGTTCCTCGGGCCAGAAAATCAAGAAACAGCCGGGAGAGGCGCCCCCTCCCCTGCAGCTTGCCGAAAACCCGGATATCCTAAAGACGATCGGCCATCATTCGCAAAGACCGCAACTGGTGGTCGGCTTTGCCGCCGAGACCCAGAACATAGAGGAAAACGGTCGCGCCAAGCTGGAGCGCAAGGGTGCCGATCTGATTGTCGCCAACGATGTCTCGCCGGAAACCGGTATCATGGGTGGAGATCGTAACCGCGTGCGGATGATCTCGAAGACCGGCGTCGAGGCCTGGCCGGACCTGTCGAAGGACGAGGTCGCGGAGCGGCTTGCACTGTGGATCGCGACGCAGGTCGGAGGAGCAAAGCCATGAGCCTTTTCAGCCGCACAGGGTTCCAACAATTTGTCGAGGCGCTGCCTGGCACCTCCATGGCTGATCAATGGGAATCATCGGTCGCCAAGGTTGGAGACAAGGTGTTCGGCCTGATCACCGATGCGGAAAACCGGCTGACGTTCAAGGTGAGCGAGGAGAGCTTCGAGATCCTGACCGCGCTGGAAGGAATCGAGCAGGCCCCCTACTTCGCCAAGCGCAAATGGGTCTCTGTTTCACCCGTATCAGCTTTGACCGCAGAGGAGGCCGCAGAATATCTGCGTCGGTCCTATGGTCGGTCAGTGCGGGCCTGACACGCAAGCTGCGCATCGAGCTGGGTATTCCCCTTTAAACGGCGATCAACTGGCGATCTGGTTGCCGAGGCGCGATCAGAGCGCCATTGCCGGCACCCGTGCCGGTTCAGGCAAACGCGCGTCGTCGGCGGACGGGCGGAACTCGACCGCATCGAGACCTTTCTCGCTGAGGATCACCGCGCTGCTGGCGGGGATCTCGACCCATTTGTCGGTCTCATCAGTGAGCGGCTCGGAGACCAGACAGTAACCGCCCTTGTCGCCCATCGGGGCCGCGTAGAGCGTCGGCGCGAAAGCATCGGTCGAATAGCGCACGGCATAGAGCGTGCGACCGTCGGAGAAGGCCGCCGTAAAGCGTACGCGCGCTTCGCCGGTCATGTGCATGCTCATGCGCTCGACAAAGCCCACGGCCTCGCTCATGGCGGCAATCGGCCTTTCTTTCAGGCCGAACTGCAAAGCAAGCAGAAACAGAAGCTCGGAATCGGTGGTGCCGACACGCGCATGGAAATGCTCGTCGTCGAGCATGGTTTCCATCGGCCGGCGGATACGATCGAAATGATCGATCTGGCCGTTATGCATGAAGGACCAGTTGCCGTTGACGAAAGGATGACAGTTATCCCGGCGGGTCGTGCCGTGGGTCGCGGCGCGGACATGCGCAAGAAACAGCGGCGATCGGATCTGGCTGGCAAGGCTTTTCAGATTGCAATCGGACCAGGCGGGAAGCACATCGCGGAAACGGCCAGGTTCCGGGCGGTCGCCGTACCAGGCTATGCCGAAACCATCCGCATTGGTGGCTGTCTTTGCGCGGGTGGCGCAGTGCGATTGCTCTATCAACGAATGCGCCGGTGAGGTGACCAGCTCTTCAAGATAGATCGCTTCGCCGCGATAGGCTGCCCAACGACACATGCGTTTTCACAACTCCTGCAAGCTGCCGATCCGGTGTCGGCATGCTTTCCGTCAGTGTTCGCCCGATTGGCTAATGATTTGTAAACGTCGCGTCATTGATGACAGAATTTTGACGATTGTCGCAATCACTTTCTGCACTGCACAATCGAGTTTTGTGACTGACCGGGTGTTTTTCGAACCTCGGCGAATATTGTGAACACTGCGTTCCCGGTGCCTGCCTTCGGCTTTGGCTAAGTTCGGCTATATTGGCGTCAACCGCGTACGCGCTCAAAGGAGCATCCGATGTCGATCCGACCCGTCAAGCATGAACGCCGCGCCACGCCCACCATGGAAGGTGCCGGCGTTAAATTGCACCGTGTCTTCGGCTTCGGCGATCCGTCGATGACCGATCCCTTCTTGATGATGGACGATTTCCGCAACGATAGCCCGTCCGACTATATTCGCGGCTTCCCCTGGCACCCGCATCGCGGCATCGAGACCATTACTTATGTGCTGGCCGGCACGGTCGAACATGGTGACAGCCTCGGCAATCGCGGCCTGCTCGGCGCGGGCGATCTGCAGTGGATGACGGCCGGCAGCGGCATCATGCACCAGGAAATGCCCAAGGGCGATTTTGCCGGCAGAATGCACGGCTTCCAGCTCTGGGCCAATCTACCCTCATCGCTGAAAATGACTGCACCACGCTACCAGGACATCAAGTCCGCCGACATTCCCGTCGTGGTCGATGATGACGGCACCGCGGTCAGGGTGATCTCGGGCGCGTTCTGGGGCAAGGCTGGTCCCGTCGACGGGATTGCAGCCGAGCCGGTCTATCTCGACATTTCAGTGCCGCCCGGCAAACGCAAGACCATTCCGGTCGACACCTATCGCTCCGCTTTTGCCTATATTTTTGCAGGCTCCGGCAGCTTCCGCGACGCATCCACTCCGTTCGGCGTGAAGGTCGAGAAGGAATACAGGGGCGAGGAACTGAATATCCGCGACCTCTCCGGCAACAGGACGCTGGTCGTCTTCGACACCGGCGACGAGATCACCGTGCAGGCCGGCGAGCAGGGTATCCGCTTCCTGCTGGTCACCGGCAAGCCGATCAAGGAACCGGTCGCCTGGCACGGCCCGATCGTGATGAACACACGCGAGGAACTGATGCAGGCGATGAACGAATTGCAGAATGGAACTTTTATCAAGGTCGATCATTAACCCCTCAGCCGCAAGGCTTTGACAGTCAAGTTCCCTCTTGCCCGGCGGCCCCCCTCCGCCGGGTTTTCTTTTTTGGGAGACTGAGCATGCACATCACAGGCAACTGCCATTGCGGCGCTATCCGCTATGAAGCCGAGGTCGATCCACAGGACGTCGGCATATGCCATTGTGCCGATTGCCAGCGGCTCACCGGTTGTGCGTACCGGGTCAGCGTCGGTGTTGAACCAGGTGATTTCCGCATCCTGGCCGGCACGGCGCGTCGATACCGCAAGATCGGCGACAGCGGCAGGCCAAGCGATCAGTACTTCTGCGACACCTGCGGCTCGCCACTCTGGCGGGTCGACGCCACTGGTGCCAGCATCGCCATCCGCCTTGGAACGATCGATCAGCGACAGGCATTCGTGCCACGCCATCAGAGTTGGACCGGCTCGGCGCTCAGATGGGCGAACGACATCCGGGATATTCCCGCATCTGCCGGAGAATAGACCAGGGGCACTATTTCCAAAGGGCGTGGAAATGATGCACGGGGCCATGTCCAGAGCCCACCGTCCCCGAGCCCACCGTCAACGTCCCTGATGTCGCGACTGCACCGGCCAGCCAGTCCTTGGCGGACGCAACCGCGTCCAGAATAGACAGCCCCTTGGCGAGTTCGGCAGCGACAGCACTCGCCAGCGCACAGCCTGTGCCATGGGTGTTTTTCGTGACGATCCGCGGCGCCTCGAACCAGTGAAAGCGCTCGCCGGACACTAGTATGTCGGGGCTCTCGGTGGTGGCGAGATGTCCGCCCTTCAGCAATATCGCCCTTGGGCCTTGCTGTATCAGACGAACGGCCTGCGATTCCATCACCTCACGGCTGACTGCCTCCGACTCATCCAGCAACACGGCGGCTTCGGGAAGATTGGGGGTGAGAAGCGTTGCCAGAGGCAGGAGCTCATCGCGGAGCACGCAAACCGCTTCTGGGTCCAGCAGTGCTGCGCCACCCTTGGCGATCATCACCGGATCGAGCACGATCGGGATGGTGGAATGCGGCCTGAGCGCGCCGGCGACTGCGCGGGCAATGCCGGCATTGGCAATCATGCCGATCTTCACGGCATCGACGCGCACATCGGCGAAAATCATCCGGATCTGCTCAGCGACGAATTCCGGGTCGACTACCTGCACGGCAGAGACGCCTTGGGTATTTTGTGCCGTCAGCGCCGTGATTGCCGCCATGCCGTAGCAGCCGCGCGCGGAGAATGTCTTCAGATCTGCCTGGATACCGGCACCGCCGGACGGATCGGATCCGGCAATCGACAGGACATTGGCAACGATAGTGGAGATGGATTTCACGGGCGCCCCTTTTCAGGCGGGGCAGCCGACGGGAAGATGCACGAGGTGCGCGCGGACACTTCCCAAGCGACTCCCTCCGCCAGCATTATCTGGTTCAGGTTCGAAGGGTGCTTCTCAGTCCATCTTTCGACGAACGCCCCTGTCTCTCGATGAGTTGTTTTAGACCAGAGTAGCGCGCCTGTCATGCAAAATGCCGACAACCGCGCACCGAAGCATTTGCGACAAAAGTCAAAAATGGCTAGGTCCGTAGTCACCCTGTTTTCGTAGCTCAAGGATTTAGCGATTGCCCTTTGCCCCGAACCCCGTCTTCGACAAGCGTTACAATGGCTTCCTGTTCGACATGGACGGTACGCTGCTCAATTCCATCGCCGCCGCCGAACGGGTCTGGGGGAAATGGGCCGCGCGCCACGGGCTCGATGTCGCGGCCTTCCTGCCGACAATGCATGGCAAGCGTGGCATAGACACGATCAGCGGCCTCGCCCTGCCGGGTGTGGACGTGCAAGCGGAAGCCCTGGAAATCGAGCGCGGTGAAATCGAAGACGTCGAGGGTGTCGTCGCCATTCCCGGTGCGATCGACTTTCTCAACGGTCTG
>ERZ1034375.151-NODE-151-length-19942-cov-3.425824_pt1 | contig 19942 bp, 17 predicted proteins | sample MGYA00520585_ERZ1034375 | MGnify/ENA primary metagenome ERZ1034375 (study PRJEB33736, sample SAMEA104288463) | Azolla filiculoides | biome: Urban; feature: water surface; material: ditch water | place: Netherlands | collected 2014 ... | reverse complement strand
ATGATCGCGGCGCTGGGTCTCTATCTTCTTGCCAAGGTCGGCTTGCTCACCGGCGGCATGGCCGGCCTTGCCTTCGTCCTGCATTACTGGACCGGCATGAGCTTCGGCCTGCTGTTCTTCGTCCTCAACCTGCCGTTCTACATCCTGTCGCTGCGCCGCGTCGGCGTTGATTTCACCGTCAAGACCTTCCTTGCGGTCGGCTTTACCTCGTTCCTCGTCGAAATCGAGAGCCGCTTCCTGGTCATCGAAAGCATCGCCCCGGTCTGGGCCGCGATCCTGGGTGGCCTTCTCCTCGGCTTCGGCCTCCTGGCGCTTTATCGCCACCGCGCCAGCCTTGGCGGCCTCGGCATCCTCGCCATCTATATCCAGGACCGCTTCGGCATCCGCGCCGGCCTCGTCCAGCTTGCCTTCGACCTCTGCGTCATGGCGACAGCCTTTGCCGTGGTCAGCCCGATGGTTGTCGCCTATTCGGTTCTCGGCGCCGTTGTCCTAAACCTTTTCCTCGCCATCAACCACCGCTCGGACCGCTACATCGCGCTGCGGTGACCACCAGGCGCAGATAAGAACTGCACTGCATCGTTGGATCGATATGCAGCGGTGCAGTGGTGCACTGCTCTGTCGCGCATCTGAGGTGCTTGGTCGCGGTCGCCAGAAAAATAGTCAAAACTCTATATGGCCGCTCTTGTGACGTGCGTCACATAAAGCTACGTTTACGTAAATGGAAGTCGGGAGGCGTCCATTGCGGGTGGCATGAGCGAGGCCGCCTTGTCCTCTGGGAGGAGGTGGCTTCATGTTTGACTATGTCATCGTCGGCGGCGGTTCGGCGGGGGCCGTTCTGGCTGCGCGGCTGAGCGAAGATCCGGATATCCGTGTCTGCCTGCTGGAGGCCGGCGGCCTAGGTCGCGATCTGCTGATGCGGGTGCCGTCCGGCGCGGCCGCCATCGTGCCCGGCTATCTGAAAGGTGGCAACTGGGCCTTTTCCACCACGCCGCAAAAAGAGCTGAACGGACGGGTCGGCTATCAGCCGCGCGGGCGCGGGCTGGGCGGATCGAGCCTGATCAATGCCATGCTCTACAACCGCGGCCATCGCGGTGACTACGACGAATGGGCAGCGCTTGGTGCAAAAGGCTGGTCCTTTGCCGACGTCCTGCCGTGGTTCCTGAAAGCCGAGGACAATGTCCGGGGCGCCGATCCCTGGCATGGCCGTGGTGGTCCCTTGCAGGTCAGCGACGCCAACTGGGCTCGTCCGATCAATCAGGCCTTCATCAAGGCCGGCGAACAATGCGGCTTTCGACCCAACGAGGATTTCAACGGTCCGCTGCAGGAGGGGCTGGGTCTCTATCAGGCAACGCAATTCTGGCGTGGCCCGAAAAAGGGCGAACGCTGCTCGTCTGCCGCCGCCTATCTGCATGATCATCTGGATCGTCCCAACCTGAAGATCATTCGGGGCGTCCGGGCAAGCCGGATCGTCATCGAGCGGGGCAGGGCCGTGGGTGTCGCATATCGCCGCGGGCGCAGCGAGATCGTGGTCGGCGCCCGGCGCGAGGTGTTGCTGTCGGCCGGGGCCTTGCAATCGCCGCAGTTGCTCATGCTGTCGGGCATCGGCCCCGCCGAGCACCTGCGCGACCACGGCATCGCGGTCGTACACGACCTTCCGGAGGTCGGTGCCAACCTGCAGGACCACCTGGACTACACTCAGATCTTCAGGTCTGCCGACAAGGACATGATCGGCCTCGGCTTTGCCGGCGCGCGTGACATCGTCTCGGCAGCGTGCGAATGGAACCGCGACGGCACGGGCCATCTGCGCTCCACCTTTGCCGAATCCGGTGGCTTCCTGAAGACGGACCCGACATTGCATCGTCCCGATATCCAGTTGCATTTTGTCGTTGCCATGGTCGATGATCACGCCCGTAAGATGCATTGGGGGTATGGCTATTCCTGCCATGTCTGCGTGCTCCGGCCGCATTCGCGCGGCACGGTCCGTCTGGCAAGCGGCGATCCTTTGGCGGCACCACAGATCGATCCGGCCTTTCTCTCCGACGCCAGAGACATGCAGACGCTCAAAGCCGGTGCGCGGCTGATGCGGCAGATCATGGAATCCCCGGCGCTGGCCCGCTATCGGGGTCGCGAGCTCTATCCGGCGTGCAGTGCCGATCACGAACTGGAAGCCGCCATCCGCACCCGCGCCGACACCATCTACCATCCCGTCGGTACCTGCCGCATGGGATCGGATGCCGCCGCGGTCGCTGATCCCTCGCTCAGGGTGAATGGGGTGGAAGGGCTGCGGGTCATCGACGCCTCGATCATGCCGCGTCTGATCGGCGGCAACACCAATGCGCCGGTGATCATGATCGCCGAGAAGATTGCCGCAAGCATGCGCGCCGAGCGCAAAAGAGAGATCGAACCCGCTTCGGGATTGCATTTCGCCTGAGCCTGCCTATCGTCCGGCGCACAATTCGGGCGAGGCATCGGGGAGGACAAATGACGGACAAATCCGGATCGGCGCAACAGGCCATTATAGTAATGGGCGTCAGCGGCTGCGGCAAATCCTCGGTCGGCGCGCTGCTCGCAAAACGCCTCGGCCTGAGTTTCGTTGAAGGAGATGCGCTGCATCCACCGGCAAACGTCGAAAAGATGGCCAAGGGCACGCCATTGACCGACGACGACCGCTGGCCGTGGCTGACCAGGATCGGCCACGATATCGCGGCAGCGCAAAGCGCGGGCGAGGGCATCGTCGTGTCCTGCTCCGCCCTGAAACAGAGCTACCGCGATCTCCTGCGTCGGGAAGCGGGCGGTCCTCTGCATTTCGTCTATCTCGAAGGCAGTCACGCACTCTTGCTGTCGCGCATGGGCGCCCGCACAGGCCATTTCATGCCTGTCGCCTTGCTCGACAGCCAGTTGGCGACGCTGGAAGTGCCGACCGGAGAACCCGGTGTGGTCACCGTCAGCATCGACCAGAGCGTCGAGGACATCGTCGAGGGTGCGATTCGCGGGCTTACGCCCTCTTTCTGATGAAAGAGGGCGGGTCGCTTTGTAGCCTCAGCCGTTCAGCGCTGCGATATGGTCCTTGGCATAGGTCTCAACCGAGCGCGGCGCCTTGCCGGTCAGTGTCTCGACATCGGTGGTCACCGCTGCTGTCCAGCCTTCACGCACCGGATAGAAGATCGATGCGAGGAAGCCGGCATAGTCGGCAGGCACGCCGACGCCGGTCAGCATGGCGATGAAGGCCTCGTCGCTGATCGCGCTGTAGCCGACCGGCTTGCCGATCGTCTTGGCGATGATCGTGGCGGCTTCACCGTAGCTCAGCGCCTGCGGGCCGGTCAGGTTGAAGGCGCGGCCGTTGAAGGCGTCGGTCGTCAGGGCTGCAGCCGCACTGGCAGCGATGTCGCGGGCATCGATGAAGCTCGACTTGCCGTCGCCGGCCGGAACCGCGATTTGGCCATGGTCGATACCGGCCTTCCAGTAGGTGTGGAAATTGTCGGAGAACCAGTTCGGCCGCAGGATAACATAAGGCACGCCGGACTTTTCGATGGCGATCTCGATCTGGCGGTACGGGATGCTGTCATCGGCATCAACGCCGAAAACGCTTTGGAACACCACCTTCACTTTTTTCGCAAAGGCAGCCTCAAGCACCGGCGTCAGCAGGCCGATCGCATCGACGCTGCCCGACGCGAGCATGACATAGGCGCGATCGACGCCATCGAGCGCCGGGCCGAAGGTGTCAGGATCGGTGTAGTTGAACACCACGCCTTCCGCGCCTTCGACGGCTTTGCCTGTGCGCGAGGCGGCCTTGACGTTTTCGCCCTTGGCAACGAGCGCCTTCACCAGCGGCGTGCCCACATTGCCGGTCGCACCGAGAACCAGGATCTTGTTCGACATGTCGTTAATTCCTCGAATGATTGAATAGGTATCTATTGGAAACCAGCTTCCGATTGGATATATACTCACTAATAAAAATCGCGAAAGAAGGCACTTTCGGGTGACATGGTTTCCTTGAGGAAACCGCCCGCAACCGAGCAGGACCAATCATGCAGCATGACTACGACGTCTATGAAGAGAACTGCCCGACCCGTCAGGTGCTCGCCCGCGTGGCGGACAAATGGGCCTTGCTGATCCTTGATCGTCTGGATGGCGAGGCGGTGCGTTTCAATCACTTGAGGCGCGATATCAAGGGTGTGTCGCAGAAAGTCCTGTCGCAGACGCTCAAGCGGCTGGAGCGCGACGGCATGGTCTCGCGAACCGCCTTCGCGACAGTGCCGGTGACGGTGGAATATGCACTGACGCCGCTGGGCAGGACTCTGACGGAAACCGTCGCTGCCATGGCCCATTGGGCTGAAAAGCACATGGATGCCGTGCTTGTCGCCCAGCAGGCCTACGACGCCCAGCCACGATAGGGCAGGCCGCCGTACGGTGATCCGTGCGATGGCTTGGTCATATATCCGTTATCTGTCTGCCGGGAATGTGATGATGGCTCAGGCGTTGCCGTCGAGCGTCAGCCCCCCTCCATAGAGATCCGGCCGGCGATCACGGAACAGGCCCCAGGAGGCGCGCTGCTTGGCAATGCCGTCGAGATCGAAGCTGGCCGTCAGCACGGTCTCTTCCAGGCGTCCGGCTTCCGCGACCTTGCCACCGGTCTGGTCGGCAATGAAGGACGAACCATAGAAGGTCAGTTCCGTGCCCTTGCGGCCGGGCTCGACGCCGATACGGTTCGAGGCGATCACCGGCATCAGGTTGGCGCCTGCATGACCCTGCATCACGCGCTGCCAATGGGCGGCACTGTCGATGGTCGGATCCTGCGGCTCCGAGCCGATCGCTGTCGGATAAAACAGCAGTTCGGCGCCCATCAGCGCCATGGATCGCGCCGCTTCCGGGAACCATTGATCCCAGCATATGCCGACGCCGATCTTGGCGTAACGGGTCTGCCAGACCTTGAAACCGGTATCGCCGGGCGAGAAGTAGAATTTCTCCGTGTAGCCCGGACCATCCGGGATATGGCTCTTGCGATAGAGACCAAGTACGCAGCCATCCGCATCGATGATCGCGATACTGTTGAAGAAGGTTGGGCCGGCCTTTTCGAAAAAGCTGATCGGCAGCACGACGCCAAGCTCGGCAGCGAGCTTGGAGAAATGCGCGATCAGCGGATTGCCCTCGAGCGGCTTTGCCAGATCGAAGAATTCGGCAATCTGGTCCTGGCAGAAATAGGGAGCCTCGAACAGTTCCTGTATCAGGATGATCTGCGCGCCCTTGCCGGCAGCCTCCCGGATCAGTTTTTCGGCCCGCGCGATATTGCCGGCGAGATCCCAGCTGCAGGCCATCTGGGTTGCGGCGACGGTTACGATGCGTGTCATGCTGTGCTCCTCAGACGCCGAGTTTGTCGCGCAAGCCGTACCACCAGGCACCGAGCGCCGTCAGCGGAACGCGGAACATCCGCCCGCCGGGGAAAGGATAGGCCTGCAGCGACGACCAGACATCGAAGCGGCTGGCCTGGCCATGCACGGCCTCGCCGAGGATCTTGCCGAGCAGATGCGTGGTGGTCACGCCATGGCCGGAGTCGCCATGCGAGAAATAGACCGTGTCCGACAGCTTGCCCATATGCGGAATGCGGGTCAGCGTCAGCGCGAAGTTGCCGCTCCAGGCATAGTCGATCTTCACGTCCTTCAACTGCGGAAAGGTTTTCAGCATATTCGGCCGAATGACGCCGGTCAGGTTTGCCGGATCCTGGCCGCCATAACCGATGCCGCCGCCATAGAGCAGCCGGTTATCGGCCGTGCGGCGATAGTAGTCGAGCACGTAATTGGCATCCTCGACGCAGTAATTGGCCGGCAGCAATTCCTCGATCAGCTTGGCATCGAGCGGTTCCGTCGCCATCACCTGGGAGGACACCGGCATCATCTTCTCGGTGATCTTCGGCGCCAGCCCGCTCATATAGGCATTGCCGCAGACCAGCACGAATTTCGCCCGCACCATGCCGCGCTCGGTGCGCACATAGGGCTGCGCGCCGGTGTCGATTTCGATAACCTTGGAGTTTTCAAAGATCTTGCCGCCAAGACTTTCCACTGCGGCTGCCTCGCCGAGCACCAGGTCGAGCGGATGGATATGGCCGCCATGCCGGTCGATCATGCCGCCGACATAGCGATCGGCCTTCACGTATTTCGACACCTCGGACTTGGACACCATTTCCAGACCGTCATGGCCGTGCTTCTGCCAGGTGGCGCGGACCTCGCCCATTTCGCGCACCTGCTTGTCGGTAAAAGCGGCAAAGAAGCCGCCATCGATCAGATCGCAGTCTATGCCGTATTTCGCCACCCGCTCGCGAATGATCCTGCCACCCTCGAGCGACATCTCGCCGAGCCGGGCGGCACGGTCCGGGCCGTAGCGTTTGGCAATCGTGTCGAGATCGCGGCTGTAGCCGTTGACGATCTGCCCGCCATTGCGGCCGGACGCGCCAAAGCCGATGCGGTCGGCCTCGACAACGATCACCGAATAGCCGGTCTCCGCCAGTTGCAGGGCCGCCGAGATCCCGGTGAACCCGGCGCCGATCACGCAGATATCGGCGTTCAGTTCGCCTTCCAGGCTGGGACGAATACGCTTGTCGCGGGCAGAGGCTGCGTAGTAGGTGGCCGCATGGCCGGGATTGGCTCCGATAGACTTGGTCATGGCATGCACCTCACACGGTCCGGATATAGGCGTCATATTCGACGTCTGTCACACGCTGGGAAAACTCCGACAGTTCCTGCTGCTTGCAGGCGGTATAGAGCCCGCGATATTTCGGCCCGAGCGCCGCATAGGCAAAACTCGACTTGGCAAAACGCTGGATCGCATAATCCCAATTGGTCGGCAGCGGCTCGTGGCTGACGGCATGGTCGTCGCCGGAGATCGCACCGCCCGGCGGTGTCTTCTCCTTCATGCCGGCCAACGCCGCCGACAGGATCATCGCCAGAACCAGATAGGGATTGGTGTCGGAGCCCGCGACACGGTGCTCGATGCGGGTCGCCGGCTTGGATGCGGTGATCACGCGCACGGCCGCCGAGCGGTTGTCGAAACCCCAGGACGCATAGGTCGGCGCATGTTCGGAAGGGCGCAGGCGGCGATAGGAATTCTGGTGCGGCGCAAACACAGCCATGCTCTCGCCCATTGCTTCCAGCAGCCCGCCGACCGAATGCAACAGCGTGTCGGCCGGGCCGTTCTCGCCGACATAGATATTGCGGCCGCTTTCATCCAGCACCGAAAAATGCACATGCATGCCGCTGCCGGCCTGCATGCCATAGGGCTTGGCCATGAAGGTCGCGTCGAGATCGTTGGCGCGCGCCACGCCCTTGACGATGCGCTTCAAAAGGACCGCGTAGTCGGCGGCGGCCAGCGCATCCGGCACATGGTTGAGATTGATCTCATACTGGCCGGGACCGTTTTCCCTGAGCGTCGTATCGGCCGGCACGTTCTGCGCCTTGGCGGCGCTGGAAATGCCGTGGAACACCTCTTCGAAATCCTGCAGTTCGGAAATCGACAGCACCTGCGTCTGCCCGGTATGCCAGCGTCCGTCGCGGGTATTGGGCGGGCGAACCGGATCAAGCGCCGAACGCACCGGGTCGATCAGGTAGAATTCGAGTTCGGTGGCAACGACGGGCGTCAGCTTCTCGCGCTTGTAGCGCTCCAGCACATTGGCCAGCACCTGGCGCGGATCGGCATAGAAGGCATCGCCCTCGGTTGTGCGCATCTGCAGCAGAACCTGGGCCGTCGGGCGCGACAGCCAGGTGACGCGCGACAGCGTGCCGGGCACCGGAAAGCAGATCCCGTCCGGGTCGCCGGTGCCTTCGGCAAGGCCGGCGGCATTGACGTCGCGGCCCCAGACATCAAGTGCATAAACCGAGCGCGGCATGGCCATGCCGTTGGTCAGCACATCGATCGCCCGTTCGCGCGGGATCCATTTGCCGCGCGGCACGCCGTTCACGTCGATGACAAAGGCTTCAAGAACTTCAATATCGGGGTTTTGCGCAAAAAATTCTCGCGCCTGCTCGGCAATGTCCATAGGGCACCGTTTGGGTAGATGGTCTGCTTGATCTTTAAACACGTGTCGCCACGCCAGCGGGACATGCCGCTAACGATAGACGCTTTTCACGTTATAGATCAGAAACCGGACCATGCCTCGGCAACCTCTAGATTTCCCCTCGACCGGTGGCCTCTTTTTTGAGGCCGGTTTTTATCCGATCAGCCACCCTTTCGAGCGACAATTTGGTCATATGACCAAATCTCGTTTAGCATTCCGACGCGACAAAGGCTAGCCCGCACCGACCGCGCTGGCCTTTTGTCGCGGCTGATCTCATCTTGGCCTCCTGCACGACCCTAAGGATTGAACCGCTCAGGGCGCCAGGCCGTGGTGTCGAGGAACGGCTTTTCGCCGTCCATCATCTCCGCGATCAGACGGCCCGTGACAGGTCCAAGCGTCAGGCCGTGATGTGCGTGCCCGAAGGCAAACCACAGTCCTTCATGGCGCGGCGCCTTGCCGATCACCGGCATCATGTCCGGTGTGCAGGGGCGGGCGCCCATCCACGGTTCGGCATCCAGCCGTTCGCCGAGCGGAAAGATTTCCCGCGCCACCTTTTCGGCCCGCTCCAGCTGGACCGGCGATTTCGGCGCATCGCGATCGGCAAATTCCGCACCGGTCGTCAGGCGGATGCCCTTTTCCATCGGCGCGAGGAAATAGCCGCGCTCGCCATCCATCGCCCAGTTGTTCAAAACCGCATTGCCGGCCGGCGCATAATGCATGTGATAGCCGCGCTTGACCCCGAGCGGGAAGCGGTAGCCGAGTTTGGCGGTCATCTCCTGCGCCCAGGGACCGACGGCCAGCACCACCTCTTCGCCCTCGATCATGCCGTCGTCGGTCTTGACCCTCCAGCCGCGGCCGTTGGCACCCGGCTCGAGCGTGCTCGCGTCACCCTTGACGAAGCGGCCACCGAGCGACTGGAAATAGGCGAGATAGGCCGCCGTCAATCCATGTGGATTGGTCACCGACCACGGATCGTTCCATTTCAGCGCGCCGACGAAATCGTCCGAAAGATGCGGCTCTTCCCTGGCCAGTTCCTCGCGCGTCAGGCTCTTGAAGCTGATGCCGTATTCGCGGCCGAGCCGCTCGGCCTCCGCCACTTCGCCGTCACGCTTGGCCGTCGTGCGGAACAACTCCATCCAGCCATCCTTGCGGATGAACTGACCGGCATTGGCAGCCTCGATCAGCACCTGGTGCTCGGAGATCGAATTTTCGATCAGCGGCGCATAGGCGCGCGCAATCACCTCATGCCGCGGCTTGTTGGAATGCCACCAGTAGCGCGCCAGAAACGGAACGAGTTTCGCCAGCGCACTGACATGATAATGCGCGTCGATCCGGTTGTTCAGGCCGTAGCGCAGCAGCAGTCCGAGATCCTGCGGGAAGGCATAGGGAACAACCCCCTCGCGCTGGATAAGGCCAGCATTGCCGAACGAGGTTTCTTCGCCCGGATCGCGCCGGTCCACCAAAACCACAGTGCGTCCGCGACGCGCCAGATGAATTGCGGTGGACACGCCGATGATGCCGGCGCCAAGCACGATAGTAACCTTGGACATGGTATTTTCAGTTCCCTGAGGGCAAGATGTATACAAGGATGCAATTGCCACGGTTGCGGCGCAAACGAAAAATGGTCGCATCCGCGGAAATCCGCAAAATCCTTGGCGAAGCGGCGATCGTTCACTATCTCCGACACTGCTGCTGCAGGTATATGACTGCATCAGTCAGCTTTTAGGAAAGGTCCCTGATGCGTCTTCTGACACTCGCCGCAGCCTGGCTGCTGGTTGCGATCGGCATCATTGGTGTCTTCCTGCCGGTTCTGCCGACCACCCCGTTCATGATCCTGGCCGCCGCCCTGTTCGCCCGCTCGTCGCCGCGCTTCGAGCGTTGGCTGCTGGAGCATCCGCGTTATGGCCAGCCGCTGACCGACTGGCGTCGCCAGGGCGCGATTTCAAAGCCGGCGAAAATCGCCTCGGTCTCGCTGATGAGCGCGAGCTATCTGGTCGTCTGGTTCGTCGGTCCGCCGCAGATTTGGCTGAAACTGGCGATCGGCGCGATCCTGATCGCCTGCGCCGCCTTCGTGCTGAGCCGGCCGCTGCCCAATCCATAACGGGAAGCGGTTCGACTGATTGCCGCTGTGGGCGCAATCGCAGCGCTCAGGCCCTCCGGGTGGAGGGCCTAATCCGGTTCCCGGCCGCTCGATCAGGCCTTGTACTTGGCCACGGCGCCGGAAAGCTTGCTCCATTCGCCATACCAGCTGTTGAACAGCTTGAACTGCGCTTCGACATAGCCGCGCTGGCTTGCCGTCAGGGCGTCGCTCTCGTTGAAATGCAGCGTGTATTCCGCGTCACCCTTCAGCACCATCATGTGTTTGAAGTAGAGAACGAGGTCGGCACCTTCGTCGAAGGACGACAGCACGGCCAGCGCCTGTTCCAGTTCCAGCGCCCGCTGGCGCGCATCGGCATCGCCGGCAGCCGCAGCCTGCGCCAGGTTGCACAGATGCAGCACTTCCTTGGGCAGCACGTTGCCGATGCCGGTGATCGCGCCGGTCGCACCGCAATTGACATAGCCGTGGAACACAGCCGTATCGACGCCGATCATCAGTGAAACGCTGTCGTCGTGATTGGTGATGTGCTCAGCCGCATAACGCATGTCGGCCGGGCCGCCGAATTCCTTGAAGCCGACGAGGTTCGGATGTTCGGCGCGCAGTGCGAAGAACAGGTCGGCGCGTGTGGCAAAGCCGTAATACGGGCTGTTGTAGATGACCGCTGCAAGATCGGGTGCCGCCGCGAGGATTGCCTTGAAATGCGCTTTCTGCGCCGTCACCGACGAGCCGCGCGACAACACGCGCGGAATGACCATCAGGCCCTGTGCGCCGACTTTCTGGGCGTGTGCCGCATGCGCAACGGCCGTGGCCGTGTTGACCGCGCCGGTGCCGACGATCACCGGAATGCCGGCCTGAACAAGGCGCTCGACACCTTCCATGCGCTGTGCATCGGTCAGAAGCGGCCAGTCGCCCATCGACCCGCAATAGACGACAGCCGACATGCCGTCAGCGATCAGCTGCTTTGCCTTGCGCACCAGCTGGTCGAAATCCGGGCTGCGATCAGCTTTGCAGGGTGTCATCAGCGCGGGAACTACACCCGAAAAAATCGTTGCCTTCATTGTCGAATTCCTCCTTGCGACGAAGCGATATTTGGCCCGCAGACTGTCGCGGCGTGACCTTGAGGGCTGATATACATCTTTGTATTCTTTTTGTCGACAGAGAAATGTGTGGGATCGCAACAACTCCCCGCAACGCATCACCACGCGCATCGCCGACGTCACGGCTGAAAAACGATGCACGTTCGCGGATCGCCTGAGCCTGCCGACGTTGAGCCTGCTGATGATGGTCGCGCGGATCTTGGTCGCGCTAATGGCGCGCGCCGATCAAGATCACAGTCTGGGACAGCGAGCCCCTCCCGCCGCGGCAATTGCCCCGCCATCCTCGGCCGTCGTAAGGTGTTGGTCGTAAGCTGATGATGATGATTGTGATGAAGGAGGGCACCCATGCACCGGTTTGTCGGCGGTTGTTTATGCGGCAATGTCAAAATCGTCGCCTCGGGACAGCCCTTCCGGGTGGGGCTGTGTCATTGTCTCGATTGCCGCAAGCATCACGGTGCCTTGTTTCACGCCTCGGCGATCTTCCCCGAAGATGCGGTCAGGATCGAGGGTGAAACAGGCGAATACGCCGGACGGCATTTCTGCCCGCGCTGCGGCTCCTCCGTCTTTTCCCGCTCGGCCGATGAAATCGAAGTCAACCTCGGCTCTCTCGATGCCCCTGACCAGTTGCTGCCGACCTACGAATTATGGACCGTCCGCCGCGAATCCTGGCTGCCGCCGTTTCCACGGATGAGACGATACGCCCATGACCGCGAGGCCATCGGTCGCAGCGAGGAGTAGCATGTATGCGCCATAACGACGACACGAAGTCGATCTCAGCGACTGCCGTACCGCGTTAACGAATTCAAATTGCAGGGAGAAAAGAGAGATTGGCTGGGGAACCTGGATTCGAACCAAGATTAACGGAGTCAGAGTCCGTCGTTCTACCGTTGAACTATTCCCCAGCAGGGTTCGGGTGCGAAGATCGTGCGCCCGTCGGTGAGGCGGGCTTATAACCAAAAGGTGGACGATTGCAAATACCTGCTGCGAAAAAAAATCGCGAATGATGTCGATTGTTTACGGGTGACACTTTGCCGGCCGGATCATGTGTCCCGGGCGGCAAAGCGGCAGCTCCGGACTTGGCGAGAAAAACCGTTTGGCTTGAGGGTCTTGCGCTGGTATGCTGGCGCCAACGAAAATGGATATGACACCAGCGGCATGCGTCAATCTTGATGCCTTGCGCGGTGCAGTGGAAAACTCAGTGACAGACCCCGACCGCGGCGGAAAGCCGAAAAGCGAGGGGGCGTCGACGGGCAAGCGCAAGGGCGGGAATTCTCGCCGGCGCGGCAAGGGAAGAAAGACAGCGGCGGCGCAAGCCGGTGCGGAACTTTCGACTTTGGCAGGATCGGCTGGTGAGCAGGTTCTGGTTCGACGTTCCGAAACAGTCGTTGCGGATGGCCCCATCCGCAAGCGAAAGCGCCGTCGTCGCAGCAAGGCGGCTTCAGGTGCACCCGTGACGTCGGGTGCATCCGCTGCATCAAAACAGACGTCATTTCAGAATGTTGCGCCTCAAGATGTAAAGTCTGAGGGTTACTCATTGTCAGGTCAGGGTTCCAGTCCAGGGTCGGCGCCGGCTGGCAACGCAGCCGTGCAGGCGCAGGATGTCTCGTCCGTCGGCGGGCGCGAGGCGGCCCCGCAGTATGGTCGGGACGCGGCCCGTGACCCCGGCCAGGCCGCCGGCGAGCCGCGTTCCGGCCGCAAGCGCCGGCGCAATCGGCGCGGTGCCCAGGCCCTTGCCCGTCCCGGCCAAGTGCGCCCGCTCGCCGGCTCGCAGCCGCCTGCCGGCAAGCATGCGCCTTCCGGCAAACCGGCTTCCTCCGGCGGTCATGCCGCCGGTGCCAAGGCGCGTCCGCCCGAGATCCAGCCGCAGCCTGACAGCCAGCCGCCGCGCGTGGCGCAATCCGGTCATCACGCTGATCGGGTCCATGATCGCCCCCATCCGGATCGCAATCGTTCAACCGCCCCTGAAGGTTCGCATGACGATCTCTACGCGGCGCTCGATCTCGGTACCAACAATTGCCGCCTGCTGATCGCCCAGCCGACCCGGCCCGGCCAGTTTCGCGTCGTCGATGCCTTTTCGCGCATCGTCCGCCTGGGTGAGGGGCTGGCGGCCACCGGTCGTCTGTCGCAGGACGCCATGGATCGTGCCGTCGAGGCCCTGCGCATCTGCGCCACCAAGCTCGCCGGGCGTGAAATCCGCCGCATGCGACTGATCGCGACCGAAGCCTGCCGTGCCGCCGAAAACGGCGAGGAGTTCCTCGCCCGCGTCACGGTCGAGACCGGACTGGACCTCGAGATCATCAACCGCGAAACCGAGGCACGGCTTGCCGTGTCCGGTTGCTCGTCGCTGGTCGGCCGCGAGGCGCGTTCGGTCGTGCTGTTCGATATCGGTGGCGGTTCGTCGGAGATCGCGGTGATCCGCATCAATGAAAACCGCTCCAGCCGGCTGGCCAATCACATCACCCACTGGACCTCGCTGCCGGTCGGCGTCGTGACCCTGTCCGAGCGCCATGGCGGCCGCGATGTCACGCCGGAGGTCTTCGAGGCGATGACCTCCGAGGTTGTCGGCATGCTGTCCAATTTCGATTGCCCGCCCGTGCCGCTCGGTCCCGGCGGCGCGCCGGAAGACTTTCATCTGATCGGCACCTCCGGCACGGTCACCACGCTTGCCGGCGTGCATCTCGACCTGCCGCGCTACGATCGTCGCAAGGTCGATGGTGTGTGGCTGTCGGATGACGAAGTCACGGCCATGCAGGCCAAGCTTCTGTCCTGGGATTTTGCCGGCCGTGCCGCCAATCCATGCATCGGGCCGGATCGTGCCGATCTGGTCCTGGCCGGCTGTGCCATTCTCGAGGCCATTCGCCGCCGCTGGCCGTCGACCCGCATGCGGGTTGCCGACCGCGGCCTGCGCGAAGGCCTTTTGACCGACATGATGGCGGATGACGGCGTTTGGCGCCGCGGCCGCAATCGTCGCCCACCACATTTCAGGGAGCGCTGAGCCATGAGCAAGCCACCGATCGGCGGCAATCGCACCGGCCGCAAACTTGGCCAGAAGGTCAAGAAGGGCAAGCTGAAGGCCTCGTCCAGACGCTGGATCGAGCGCCACATCAACGATCCCTATGTGCAGCGCGCCAAGCTTGAAGGCTACCGCGCCCGTGCTGCGTTCAAGCTGCTCGAGATCGACGAGAAGCACCAGATCCTCAAAGGCGCTCGGCGCATTATCGATCTCGGAGCTGCCCCGGGCAGCTGGTCGCAGATTGCCGCCAAGGTCACCGATTCCACCGACGACGACATCCGCGTCGCCGCCATCGACTTCCTCGAGATGGCGCCGCTTCCGGGCGTCAAGATCCTGCAGCTCGACTTTCTCGATGATGATGCGCCGCGCCAGCTGATGGAGGCCGTCGGCGGCACGCCGGATCTGGTCATTTCCGACATGGCCGCGCCGACCACCGGTCACCAGAGAACCGACCATCTGCGCACCATGCATCTGTGCGAGGTCGCGGCCTATTTTGCCGTCGAAGTTCTCGGCGAGGGCGGGCATTTCCTTGCCAAGACCTTCCAGGGTGGCACGGAAAAGGACCTGCTCAACATGCTCAAGCAGAATTTCCGCCAGGTCCTGCATATCAAGCCGCCATCGTCGCGCTCGGAATCGGTCGAGATGTTCCTGCTTGCCAAGGATTTCAAGGGCAAGCGCATCGGCCTGGATACACGCATTCTCGAGCACGGCGAAGACGATGGCGAGTTCGCCTACGATCCGCGTGAGGATGCGCCGGCCGACGAGAACCAGGACTGACCGGCTCAGAACCGGCGGGCAACCAGGAGACTACAGTCTCAACAGGACGGGAAAACGCAAGGATGCTGCTTTACATCACCCTCGGCTCCACCGATCTTGTCCGCTCGCAGGTTTTCTATGATGCCGTGCTGGCAACGCTTTCGGTGACACGCCGCGTGACTGAAGACGATGAACTCGGCTACGGCAGCGAAGCGGACAGCCGCTGCCGGCTCTGGGTCCTGACGCCCGTCAATGGCAGGCCGGCAACCTTCGGCAACGGCGCAATGACGGCGCTTGATGCGCCAAGCCGCGCTGCGGTCGATGCCTTCCATGCGGCAGCGCTCGCCAATGGCGGCACGGACGAGGGGGCTCCCGGCCTCAGGCCCTATCACGCAAGCTTTTATGCCTGCTATGTCCGCGACCCCGACGGCAACAAGCTGTCGGCCGTGTGCGAGACGCCGTGAACGGCGATCACAGCATCATTTCACCGCAACGGTCTCAGTCTCGGTGGGTCGGCGATAGCCGGAGACCGCCGATCCGACATCGCGGGGTAGCCCGAAAAACGGGATGATTGCGAAGACGGAAAGGCCCGCCACGACTGCGAAGGCGACGTGGAAATCACCGAGCGACAACGGACCGCCCGACAGCGTCGTGCTGGTTTCGAGAATGGCGGCCGCCACGGCAACCCCGAGCGCCAGGCTGATCTGCTGTAGCACCGATGTCAGCGACGTGGCCTGGCTGGCATGCTGGTCATCGATCTCGGCATAGCCGAGCGTGTTGACGCCGGTGAAGAAGAAGGACCGGAAAAAGCCGCCGATCAGCAGGAACGCCATGATCACCGCGATCGGCGTAGCCGGCGTGAAGAACGCATTGGCGGCGGTCGTCAACGTGCCGCCCAGGCCGGCCGCGATCAGGATATTGCGGAAGCCAGCAGCCGCAAAGACGCGCCGCGCTACGAATTTGGTGGTGATCGCGCCGACCGCTGCAATGAAGGTGGTCATGCCGGATTGAAAAGCGCTCATCCCGAAGCCGAGTTGCAGCATCAGCGGCAGCAGGAACGGTGTAGCGCCTGCTGCCAGCCGAAAACCGGTGCCGCCGATGATCGAGGCGCGGAAACTGCGATTGGCAAACAGGCTGAGGTCGAGCAGCGGTGCCGCGTGCCGGCGGGCATGGCCGACATAGAGCAGCAGGCACAGCAGGCCGGTCACCGTTGCACCGATGCCGACGATGATCGGCAGGCCCGGCAGGCTCATCACGGACAGTCCGAAGACCAGTCCGGAGGCGGCGATCGAACTGAGCGCGAAGCCTTTCCAGTCGATCGGTGCGGTGGCCACCGGGTCGATCTCGGGCAGGTAGATGCTGGAGAGCCATAGGCCCGCCAGGCCGATCGGGATATTGATCAGGAAGATCCAGTGCCAGCTGAAGAAGGTGGTGATGAAGCCACCGACCGGCGGTCCGGTGATCGGGCCGAGCAGGCCGGGAATGGTCAAGAGCGCCATCGCCGAGACCAGGTCGCTGCGTTTCGTCGTGCGCAACAGCACGAGACGTCCCACCGGTGTCATCATCGCGCCACCGATGCCTTGCAGGAACCGCGCCGCGACAAAGGTGGTCAGCGAGCCGGAGATGGCGCAGAACACCGAGCCCAGCATGAAGACGACGATCGCCGCGCGGAAAATGCGTTTTGCACCGAAGCGATCCGCCATCCAGCCGCTGATCGGGATGAAGATCGCCAATGCCACCATATAGGCGGTCAGTGCCAGCTTCAGGGTGATAGGGCCGACATGCAGATCGGCGGCAATCGTCGGCAGTGCCGTGGCGATCACCGTGGAATCCATCTGCTCCATGAACAGTGCAACGGCAAGGATCAGCGGTGTGATGCGGTTCATCGAATTGTCCTGGGGAATGCGGCGGGCAGGGTGTGTGGAGCGTCTTCTATCCTATTCGCGACCGCTGCGAAATCGTCTCCCGCGCGTTCGCCACCGGATGATGAGCTGCCCAGCAGACATGCCTGAGCGGCACCGATTGTTCCATGTCTCTTCGAATCTGCGGATCACGATGGTGTGAGGCGACTTTCCTCCGGCGCCGGCAACCCTATCTCGCCACGAGAGCTTGGCTTGCCGGGCAGAGGAGTGTTCAACGAGGGAGTTTTCAATGATTTCGCTAAAGAGAAGAATGTTGCTGGGTGGCGCGGGTGTCGCTCTGGCATCGCCGATGATCATGGCCGCGGCGAGCGCGCAGACCGGAGCCGATACCTCGATGGATATCAATCATGCCATGCCGCCCGAGACCCATCGATTCAAGGTCGGCACGTTCGAGATCGTCGTCGTCAAGGATGGCGCGCGTCCCTCGGACAATCCGCAGGAGATATTCGGCACCAACCAGACGCCGGAAGTCGTCGGCGCTCTGCTCGAAGCCAATTTCCTGCCTGCCGACAAGTTCGTCAACAGCTTCTCGCCGACCCTGGTCAACACCGGTTCGGATGTCATCCTGTTCGATACCGGCTTTGGCGAAGCCGGCCGCGCCAATGGCAATGGCCGTTTGCTGGAAGGGCTGACCGCTGCCGGCTACAAGCGCGAGGACGTCACCATCGTCGTGCTCACCCATCTGCATGGCGACCACATCGGCGGCCTGATGGAAGGCGGCGCGCCGGCCTTTCCCAATGCGCGTTATATCACCGGCCAGACGGAATATGATTTCTGGGTCGATCCGGCCCGCGCCGGCACACCGGCCGAAGGCGGTCACAAGGGCGTGCTCGCCAATGTAAAGCCGCTGGCCGACAAGATGACCTTCATCGGCGATGGCGGAGAAGTCGTGTCCGGCATCACCGGCATGGCCGCCTTCGGCCATTCGCCGGGCCACATGATCTACAGTGTGGAATCGGAAGGCCGACAGCTCGTCCTGACCGCCGATACGGCAAACCACTTCGTCCTGTCGTTGCAGCGCCCGGATTGGGAAGTGCGGTTCGATATGGACAAGACTGCTGCCGCCGCAAGCCGCAAGAAGGTCTTCGACATGCTGGCAACCGACAAGCTCGCCTTCCTCGGTTATCACATGCCGTTCCCGGCGGTCGGCTATGTCGAGAAGGTCGACCAGGGCTACCGCTTCGTGCCCAAGGCCTATCAGTTCGACATCTGACCGGATTGGGTCAGAAACCTGAAAAAGGCCTGCATCGCGAGATCGCGTGCAGGCCTTTGAATGTCACGACAGCAGCAATTACCGGCCCTTGTAGAGATCCTCGGCTGCCGTGCGCAGCATCGAGACCATGCGGTCCTGAATGTCGGTGTCGAGCACGGCCACGCCGGCAGCATCGAAATCATGGCGCAGGCGTTCCAGCACCTTGTGCTCGCCTTCGACCGCCGTCATGGCCAGTTCCTTTGCATAGGCCTCGCCGTCGCCGTCGCCGATCACGGATGCCGCCCAGAGGCCGATCAGCGCATTGCGGCGTGCTTCCGTCTTGAACAGGAGTTCCTGATCGCGGGCAAATTGGTTCTCATGCGCAACTGCGCGTTTTCTGATTGCTGTCATGTGTCGTGTCCCCCGTTTTGATCTTGCTTTTTATTCAGATGCCGGCCGTTTTCGGCGCGATCCAGGCTCTTCTAGCGGAGAACACTTGAAGATCTCTTCATTAGCATGATTTAATTCCCGTTAAACGCGAGTTTTGATCGCGGCAGGCGCAGAAATCCGGGCGTTACGGGTGAAATCCATTTTGCTATTCCCTTCCTGTCATGAACGTGTTACCAGCCCTCGCCAACTTCCAAGCAGTTTTTGCAGGAGCAGCCGGACGTATATTTCGTCCCGGAGCCTCCGGCTTTTTATCAAACGAAGGAAATGGCAATGGCACGCATCGTAATTTCGGCAACCGGCGCAGAAGCGCTTACCTTCGACGATGTGCTGCTGCAGCCCGGCCATTCCGAGATCATGCCGGGTCAGACCAATATCGCCACCCGCATTGCCAAGGACATCGACCTGTCGCTGCCGATCCTGTCGTCGGCGATGGACACCGTCACCGAAAGCCGTCTGGCGATTGCCATGGCACAATCCGGCGGCATGGGCGTCATCCATCGCAATCTGACTCCGATCGAGCAGGCCGAAGAGGTCCGTCAGGTCAAGAAATTCGAAAGCGGCATGGTCGTCAACCCGGTCACCATCGGCCCGGATGCGACGTTGGCCGAAGCGCTGTCGCTGATGAAGTCGCATGGCATTTCCGGCATTCCGGTCGTCGAGAACGGTGGTCGCCCGGGCCGCCTTGTCGGCATCCTGACCAACCGCGACGTGCGTTTCGCGTCTGATCCGAGCCAGAAGATCCACGAGCTGATGACCCATCAGAACCTGATCACCGTCAGGGATGGCGTCGAGCAGCAGGAGGCAAAACGCCTGCTGCATACCCATCGCATCGAAAAGCTGGTCGTGGTCGACAATGAAGGCCGTTGCGTCGGCCTGATCACCGTCAAGGACATCGAGAAGTCGCAGCTCAATCCCCATGCCGCCAAGGATGCGCAAGGCCGCCTGCGCGTCGCCGCCGCCATCTCCACCGGTGACGATGGCCGCGAACGCGCCGAGCGCCTGATCGAGGCCGGCGTCGACGTGATCGTCGTCGATACCGCCCACGGCCATAGCCAGAAGGTGCTGGACGCGGTTGCCGAAGTGAAGAAGATGTCGAACGCCATTCGCATCATTGCCGGCAATGTCGCCACCAGCGAAGGCACCCGCGCCCTGATCGACAGCGGTGCCGATTGCATCAAGGTCGGCATCGGCCCGGGCTCGATCTGCACCACGCGTATCGTCGCCGGCGTAGGCGTTCCGCAGCTTGCAGCCGTGATGGCGGCGGTCGAGGAAGCCAACAAGCACGGCATTCCTGTCATCGCCGATGGCGGCATCAAGTTCTCGGGCGATCTGGCCAAGGCCATCGCAGCGGGCGCTTCGGCCTGCATGGT
>ERZ1034375.149-NODE-149-length-20036-cov-63.721178_pt1 | contig 20036 bp, 2 predicted proteins | sample MGYA00520585_ERZ1034375 | MGnify/ENA primary metagenome ERZ1034375 (study PRJEB33736, sample SAMEA104288463) | Azolla filiculoides | biome: Urban; feature: water surface; material: ditch water | place: Netherlands | collected 2014 ... | reverse complement strand
CGATCGACTACTGTTAAAATAGTATCAAATCCTTTTGAAAGTGGCAGATCTGTAATGAAATCCATAGAAATAGACTGCCACGGCTTACTTGGAGGCGGTAATGGTTGTAACAAGCCATAAGGATGATGCCTGGGTATTTTGGCTCGACAACAGGTGTCACATGTACGAACATAATCTTCGACAAAGTTTTGCAAATGAGGCCACCAAAATGAGCGCTTCACCAACTCCATGGTCTTGGCTATACCAAAATGTCCAGCCATAGGGGCATCATGACAATGCTCCAATACTTGAAGGCGGGATGATCCATCAGGGACGTAAAGGAGATTCTTGTAAAAGAGTAAGCCATCTTGCCATTTGAACTCCTGATAGTGTTGAGATGACCCTTGCAATGAGGAGCAAGATGCATGGCTTGGACTAATGTGGGCTAAGACATCCTTAGCAAAATCATCAAAGTGAAGTCGTTGCCGAATAGTATCCACAAGACTTGATTCAAGAGGCGTGGCATAAACTGTTGTTGCTTGTAGCTTTGATGGTCCTAGGAGAATTTGCTTTTGATTATCGAAGGCCGGGTCTCCAGGACGAAGTGCCAGATATGATCGTCGAGATAGAGCATCTGCTTTTCCTTGTTGCTTCCCAGGGCGGAAAATGATCTTGAAATCAAAACGAGTTAGAAATTGTGCCCACCGAGCTTGTCTCCTATTTAACACTCGAGCTGTTTGAAAATACGTAAGATTTTTATGATCACTATAAATGATGATTTGATGAGGTGATCCTTCCAAAAAATGTCGCCATTGCTCGAAAGAGTCTACCACAGCTAATAACTCCTTGTCATGCACCTCGTAGTTTATCTCCGCAGCAGTAAATTTTCGTGAGTGAAACGCGACTGGATGAGACTGTCCGTCCTTGCCTGGTTGTGATAAGATACTCCCCAATGCAAAATCTGATGCATCCGCCTCAATAGTAAATGGCTTTTCGGGATCAATATGTGCTAAGATAGGAGCTGATGTGAATGCCTTTTTGAGTTGAGTAAAGGCCGTGTCCGCTTCATTAGTCCAAATAAATGCTTGATCTTTCTTGGTGAGTTGGGTGAGAGGCAACACGATCTTTGAATAATTCCATATGAATTTGCGATAGAAGTTAGCAAATCCGAGGAAACATTGGACATCTCGAACAGAACGTGGGGGTTGCCATTCCAATATTGTTTTGACTTTTGCTGGATCCATGAAGATACCCTTGGATGAAATAGTATAACCCAAGAATTCGACTTGTTCGCTGTCAAAACTGCATTTTTCAAGTTTGGCATACAAACCATACTTTCTTAAACGTTCAAGAACTTTCCGAACATGTATATTATGCTCCTCCTGTGTTTTCGAGTAAATCAGCAGATCATCTAAATAGATGATGAGAAAGATATCCAGAAAATCTCGGAAAACGTCATTTGCCATATGTTGGAAAACTGCAGGCGCATTTGTGAGCCCAAAAGGCATGACTGTATACTCAAAATGACCATACCGAGTGCGAAATGCAGTTTTCCACTCATCTCCTGGTCGAATTCGGACTAGATTATATGCACCCCTTAAATCGATTTTTGTAAAATGCTTTGCCCCACCAATGCGCTCTAAAAGACTGGAGATTAAAGGTAGAGCATACCTATTTCTTATGGTGACTTTATTTAATCCCCGATAGTCCACGACCAAGCGAAGCGAACCGTCCTTTTTCTTCACAAAAAATATGGGAGCACCGGCTGGAGACTTCGAATGTCGAATGAACCCATGTGCAAGATTCTCCTCGATGTATTCTCGAAGAACCTCAAGCTCAGTTGGTGAGAGATTATAGATCGGACCCCACGGTGGCTCTTGTCCTGGTTGAAGATCAATGGGACAGTCGTACGGCCGATGCTTTGGAAGTACACTAGCTTTGACTTTATCAAAGACATCAGCATATTCTTGATATTTTTTGGGAATTTGGATGTCTAAATTCCCTTGAGTGGCACTAGAAGGTGTCACTGATACTGCAAATAAGAAAAGTTCTTCCTTTCCTCCCACTAAGGACAATTGTCGCAATGTAATGGTTGAGATTTGATGAAAAGGGGATGGTGCAGTGGTAGAACTATGTTCTTTAAGGGAAGAGCTTTGGGTTCGATCCTTAGCAATGTCTGATGAAGGGCACCAAATTTCTCGCCTCCTCCAATCGATTCTTGGGTTATGTAGCTCAAACCAAGGCAAGCCAAGGACAATTGGATGCTCGGGGCTACGTATTATGTTAAAGGAAACGACACATCCTAAATCACCTAAGAGTATGTGGATCGGCTCGGACTCTTCGAATATCTTCCCGGAAGCTATGGGACGTCCATCAATCACTACTACAGAAACTGGACAAGGAAGGGTATGCAAGGATATTTGATGTTTTTGGGCAAAATCTCTATCCATGAAACAAGAATTGGCACCTGTATCTAAGAGGGCTTGGACCTGAAGTTGACAACTTGGTGTCCTAACTTGTACTTGGGCTGAGAAGACTCTACTAACATGCTTGGAAGAAATGGAACCTACACTAGGCTGTATAGATCTAGAGTTGTCCAACCAAATGGCTCCTATTTTGGCCGGACTTATTCGTTTGATTCCTCTTCTAATTGGCTTAGGACTTCAAACTTATTGGACAAGGGTGGATTATTCATAATATTAGGATCACTAACTGTTTCTAAAATGTTGGACTCAGTTTTATTGTCATAGTGAATTTGATTTACCTGACGTCTTGGCCTTCGGGAGCAATGAATGGCTATATGTCCTGGACCTCCGCAATATAAGCACAGACGGTTTGCTCGACGTCGTTGTTTCTCTTCTTCCGACAACGGTCCTCGTCTTTGCGACATATCGATCTCCATGGGTGTAGGCCTATCCATTGGTGTTGGACTACGTGGTTGCCTCGGAGTTGGAGCAGGGCTATATGTTTGCCTTGGAGATGATTGCGCTGTTACTGATGCATAAGTTGGTGTGAATCTTGACCTTCCTATTTGTTGTTGTTCACACCGACGCTCAAAAAGACGGTTATCGCAACGTATTGCTCGACTAATAGCTTCTGTAAGAGATTTTGGATCCTCCGGGAATGTAAGAAGTAAATCTTTTACATCGCTGCGAAGACCGGAACGAAACTGCTCCATTAGAGCTTGTTCGTCCCAAGGGATATCACTTGCGATGAGACGAAAATTGGCTGCATATGTCGATGCTGGCTGATCACCTTGACGTAGTGTACGAATTTTGTTGATTGCTGTTCTTGCCCCATCTGTATCTCCAAAGCAAGCCTTAAATTCTTTGACAAATTCCTCGAAATTATGGAGTAGAGGAGAATTCGTCTCTAATAATGGAGCAAACCACGACAACGCTATGCCAGTCAATAAGGTGCCGACTAACCCGACTCGTGATGCATCTGTTGGATAACGCGTGGGATGCATTTGAATCACCAACCGTACTTGATTCAAGAAACCTCGGAAATGCGCCCTTGAACCATCAAATTTTGCTGGGAGGCTGATTTTGGGCTCCTTGATATATTCTAGTTTCGTGTATAATTAACCGACTTATTTAACGGCTTCATGTTACCGTTCTTTAAATCGTTGAAACACATTTTTGCAATCCAATGTTTAATTTTATACAACCGTAACATAGAACTAATTTATTGATAAAATTATCTCTAGAGATCCTTACTCGCATTAAATACAAAGGGAGAATAACAAAGTACGTTTTATTTAATGCTAAAATAATGAAGACATCGTGAGCCCAAGACTTGTTAAATTCAAACCAACAACATAATGATCTATACAACTAAATTATCATATCTTCACTAACGGACGTACGTATATATAAGCTTTATATTTCTTTCATTTTTTTTTCATGTAATGGTGAACACTAGTTGTTTTGTATACACCCACAACTGATATATTAATCAAGCTTTAATTGCGACGCAACGTCAGAATAACAATCTAAGTTCTATTAAATGCTACACTAATGAAGACAGCGTAAGCCCAAGACCTGTTCAATTCAAACCAATAACATAAGGATGTATACGACTAATGTATCATATCCTCGCTGACGGACCTACGTATATATAGACTTCATATTTCTTTGATTTTATTTTCATGTAATGGTGAATACTAATTGTTTTCTATACACCCACAATTCTTATAATAATCAAGATTCAAATGCGACGCAAAGGGAAGCTTAAGTCCGACCTGTCGGATTCGAACCAACAACCTAAGGATATCTAGATGTACACTACAGTCCTCCGCTCTACTAACTGAGATAAGGTCGGTGTATGAGTTTACATTTAATAAATTAGCTTATAATATGATATATTCCGGTTTCGTGAATAATTAACCTAACCTTTTAACGTCTTCATGTCAGCTTTCTTTAAATCGTTGAAATACATTTGTGCAATCCAATGTTTAATTTTATACAACTACAACATAGAACTAATCTATTCATAAAATTATCTCTAGAGATCCTTAATCGCATTCAATACAAACAACGAATAACAAACTACGTTGTACTAAATGCAACACTAATGAAGACAGCGTAACCCCAAAACTTTTTCAATTTAAACCAACAACATAAGGACTAACGTCTTCATGTCATCGTTCTTTACATCGTTGAAATACATTTTTGCAATCCATTGTGTAATTTTATACACTACAGTCCTGCGCTCTACCAATTGAGCTTAGGTCGGTGTATGAGTCTACATTCGATAGGTTAGTTTATAATATGATATATTCTGGTTTCGTCTATAATTAACCTACCTATTTAACGGCTTCATGTCACTTTTCTTTAAATTGTTGAAACAGATTTTTGCAGTCCAATGTCTAATTTTATACAACCGTAACACAAAACTAATCTATTGATAAAATTATATCTAGAGATCCTTGATCTCATTAAATACAAAATGAGAATAACAAACTACAGTCTTTTAAATGCTACACTAATGAAGATAGCGTAAGCCCAAGACTTGTTCAATTCAAACCAACAACATAAGGATCTATACAAGTAAAGTATCATATCCTCGTTGATGGACGTACATATATATAAAGTTCATATTTCTTTGATTTTATTTTCATGTAATGGTGAATACTAATTGTTTTGTATACGTCCACAACTCATCTAATAATCTAGCTTTAAATGAGACGCAAACAGAATATTAAGTCCGACCTATCGGATTGAAACCAACGACCTAAGGATGTCTAGATATACAGTACAGTCCTCCGCTCTACCAACTGAGCTATGGTCGGTGTATGACTTTACATTCAATAGATTAGTTTATAATATGATATATTCTCGATTCGTCTATAATTAAGCTACCTTTTTAACGGCTTCATGTCACCTTTCTTTAAATCGTTGAAATACATTTTTTCAATCCAATGTTTAATTTTGTACAACCGAAACATAGAATTAATCTAGTGATAAAATTATTCTAGATATTCTATCACATTAAATACAAATTGAGAATAAGAAACAATGTTCTATTAAATTCTAAACTAATGAAGACAGCGTAAGCCCAAGACTTATTCAATTCAAACCGACAACATCAGGATCTATCTGACTAAAGTACCATATTCTCGCTGACGGACATACGTATATATAGACCTCACAATTCTTTGATTTTATTTCCATGTAAGGGTGAATACTTATTGTTTTGTATACTAATTAGTTTATACCATGATATATTCTGGTTTCAAATGCGACGCAGATGGAAGATTAAGTCCGACCTGTCTGATTTGAACCAACGACCTAAGGATGTGTAGATGTACACTACAGTCCTTCGCTCTACCAACTGAGCTAAGGTTGGTGTATGAGTTTACATTTAATAGATTAGTTTAGAATATGATATATTCCGGTTTCGTCTATAATTAACCTATCTATTTAACGGCTTCATGTCACTGTTGTTTAAATCGTTGAAACACATTTTTGAAATCTAATGTTTAATTTTATATAAGTGTAACACAGAACTAATCTATACAACAAAGGTATGATATCCTGTTGACGGACGTACGTATATATACACTTCATATTTCTTTGATTTTATTTTCATGTAATGCTGAATACTAATTGTTTTGTAGACACCCACAACTCATATAATAATCAAGCTTCAAATGCGACGCAGAAGGAAGATTAAGTCCGACCTATCGGATTCGAACCAACGACCTAAGGATTTTTAGATGTGCACTACAGTCCTTCGGTCTGGCAACTGTGCTAAGGTCGGTGTATGAGTTTACATTTAATAGATTAGTTTCTAATACGATATATTCGAGTTTCGTCTATAATTAATCTACCTATTTAATGCCTTCATGTAACTATTCACTAAATCATTGAATCACATTTTTGCAATCCAATGTTTAATTTTATACAACCATAACATAGAACTAATCTATCGATAAAATTATCTCTAGAGATCCTTAATCGCATTAAATACAAAGTCATAATAACAAACTACGTTCTATTAAATGCTACACTAATGAAGATAGCGTAAGCCCAAAACTTGTTCAATTCAAACCCACAACATAGTCTATTGATAAAATTATCTCAAGAGATCCATGATTGCATTAGATACAAAGTGAGAATAACAAACTACGCTCTATTAAATGCTGAACTAATGAAGATAGCGCGTAAGCCCAAGACTTACATTCAATTCAAAGAAACAACATAAGGATTTGTACGACTAAAGTATCATATCCTCGCTGACGGACGACTTAAGTATCATAACCTACCTATTTAACGGCTTCATGTCACTGTTCTTTAAATCGTTGAAACACATTTTTGCAATCCAATGTTTAATTTTATACAACCGTAACACAGAACTAATCTATACAACAAAGGTATCATATCCTCGTTGACGTACGTACGTATATATAAACTTCATATTTCTTTGATTTTATTTTCATGTAATGGTGAATACTAATTGTTTTGTATACACCAACAACTAATATAATAATAAAGCTTTAAATGCGACGCAACGGGAAGATTATGTCCGACATGTCAAATTCGAACCAACGACCTAAGGATGTCCAGATGTACACTACAGTCCTCCGCTCCACCAACTGAGCTAAGGTTGATGTATGAGTTTACATTTAATAGATTAAGTTATAATATGATATATTATGGTTTCGTCTATAGTTAACCTACTTATAGATTAAGTTATAATATGATAGATTATGGTTTTGTAAACTAATTAGTTTGTAACATGATATATTCCGGTTTTTTCTAAAATTAACCTACCTACTTAATGGCTTGATGTCACTGTTTTTTAAATCGTTGAAACAAGTTTTTGCAATCCATTGTTTAATTTTATACAACAGTAACATAGAAGTAATCTTTTGATACAATTATCTCTAGAGATCCTTAATCACATTAAATACAAAGTGAGAATAACAAACTACGTTCTATTGAATGCTAAACTATTGAAGACATCGTAACCCCAAAAGTGGTTCAATTCAAACCAACAACATAATGATCTATACGACTAAAGTATCATATCCTCACTGACGGACGTACGTATATATAGACTTCTTATTTCTTTGATTTCATTTTCATGTAATGGTGAATACTAATTGTTTTGTATACTAAGTAGTTTATAACATGATATATTCGGGTTTCTTCTAAAATTAACCTACCTACTTAACGGCTTCATGTCACCTTTCTTTAAATCGTTGAAACACATTTTGGCAATCCATTGTTTAATTTTGTACAACCGTAACATAGAATTAATATATTGATAAAATTATTTCTAGAGATCCTTAATCGCATTATATACAAAGTGAGAATAACAAACTACGTTCTATTAAATGCCAAACTAATAAAAGTAGCATAAAACCAAGTCTTGTTCAATTCAAACCAATAATATAAGGATCTATACGACTACAGTATTATATCCTCGATATTGGACGTACCTATATATAGACTTCATATTTCTTTGATTTTATTTCCATACAAGGGTGAATACTAATTGCTTTGTATACACCCACAAGCCATATAATAATAATCAAGCTTCAAATGCAACGCAAACGGAATATTAAGTTCGACTTGTCGGATTCGAACAAAAGACCTAAGGTTGTCTAGATATAGAGTACAATCCTCTGCCATACCAACTGAGCTAAGGTCACTGTATGAGTTTCATTTTATAGATTAGTTTATAATATGATATATTCCGGTTTCTTCTATAATTAATCGTTGAAATACATTTTTGCAATACAACCGTAACATAGAATTAATCTATTAATAAAATTATGTCTAGAGATCCTTAATCACATTAAATACAAAGAACCTAATTGGTAAACTAATGAAGCAGCGTAAACCCAACAACATAAGGATCTATACGACTAAAGTATTATATCTATTAAATGCTAAAGTAATGAAGAAAGCGTAAACCCAATATTTGTTCAAATCAACTCAAAAACATAAAGATCTATACGACCAAACTATTATATCTAGTAAACCCTAAATTAATGAGGACAACGTAAACCCAAGCCTTTCTAAAATCAAACCAACAACATAAGGATCTATACGACCAAACTATTATATCCTCCTTGATGGAATACATATATATATACTATTAAACACTAAACTAATGAAGACAGCGTAACCTGAACACTTGTTGAAATCAAACAAACAACATAAGGATCTATACGACTAAACTATTATATCCTCGTTGACGGGCGTACGTATATATAGACTTCATATTTCATTGATTTTATTTTCATGTAAGGGTGAATACTAATTCTTTTTTATACACCCACAACTCATATAATAATCAAGTTCAAATGAGATGCAAAGGGAAGATTAAGTCCGACCTGTCGGATTCGAACCAAATACGTAAGCATGTCTACATGTACACTACATTCCTCCGCTCTACCAACTGAACTAAGGTCGGTGTATTAGTTTACATTTAACAAATTAGTTTATATTATGATAGATTCCGTTTTATTTTGTAATAAGGTACATATTTAACGACTTCATGTCACCTTTCTTTAAATCGTTGAAACACATTTTTGCAATCCAATGTTTAATTTTGTACTGTAACCGTAATATAGAATTAATCTATTGATAAAATTATCTCTAGAGATCCGTAATCGCATTAAATACAAAGTGAGAATAAGAAACTACGTTCTAGTAAATGCAAAACTAATTAAGACAGCGTAAGCCCAAGACTTGTTCAATTCATACCAACATCATAAGGATCTATACGAGTAAAGTATCATATCCTCGCTGACGGAGGTACGTATATATAGACTTCATATTTCTTTCATTCTATTTTCATGTAATGGTGAATACTAATTGTTTTGTATACACCCACAACTCATATAATAATCGAGCTTTAAATGCGACGCAAAGGGAAGATTAAGTCTGACCTATTGGATTCGAACCAACGACCAAAGGATGTCTAGATGTACACTATAGTCCTCCACTGTACCAACTAAGATAAAGTGGGTGTATGAGTTTGTATTTAATAAATTATTTTATAATATGATATATTTCGGTTTCGTCTATAATTTACCTACATATTTAACGACTTCATGTCATCTTTCTTTAAAGTGTTGAAACACATTTTTGCAATCCAATGCTAGATTTTTTACAGTCGTAACATAGAATTAATCTATTGATAAAATTATGTCTAGAGATTCTTCATCGCATTAAATAGAAAGTGAGAATACCAAACTACGTTCTATTAAACGCTAAACTAATGAAGACAGTGTAAACCCAAGACTTGTTCAAATCAAACCAACAACATAAGGATCTATATGACTAAACTATTAAATCTATTAAACGCTAAAATAATGAAGATAGTGTAAACCCAAGACTTGTTCAAATCAAACCAACAACATAAGGATCTATACCACTAAACTATTAAATCTACTAAACGCTAAACTAATAAAGACAGCGTAAACCCAAGACTTGTTCAAATCAAACAAACAACATAAGGATCTATACGACTAAACTATTATATCTATTAAACGCTAAACTAATGAAGACAGAGTAAACCCAAGACTACTTCAAATCAAACCAACAAAATAAGGATCTATACTACCAAGCTATTATATCGTCCTTGATGGAGTACGTATATATAGAATTCATATTTCATTGATTTTGTTTCCATGTAAGGATGAATACTGACTGCTCATATTTCTCTACAAGTTCGTATGCTCGAATGCTGACTACTTTCATAGAAGAAGACTACGAAGTGAATTCGTAGAGATCGCCAAATACTTCAGTTCTCTCCAAATAGATGAATCATAGTCGGCGGAAGACTTCCATCGAATTCGGAAGAAGGCGTACAAGTGTATGTAGAATACTGATTGCTTTCTATAGACCCACAACTCATGTATAATAATCAAGCTTCAAATACGATGCAAAGGGAAGTTTACGTCGGACCTGTCGGACTCGAATCAAGGACCTTACGATGTCTGGATGTACACTACAGTCCTCTGCTCTACTAACTGAGCTAAGGTCAGTGTATGAGTTTACATTTACTAGATTAGTTTATAATATGATATATTCCGGTTTGTTCTATAATTAACCTACCTATTTAACTGCTTCATGTCACCTTTCTAGAGATCCTTAATCGCAAAGTGAAGACTAAGTCTGACCTGTCGGATTCCAACCAATGACCTAAGGATGTCTAAATGTACACTACATTCCTCCGTTCTACCAACTGAGCTAAGGTCAATGTATGAGTTTACATTTAATAGATTAGTGTAGAATATGATATATTCCGGTTTCTTCTATAATTAACGTACGCATTTAATGGCTTCATGTCACATTTCTTTAAATCGTTGAAACACATTTTTGCAATACAACACCTGTTTAATTTTGTACAACTGCAACATAGAATTAATCTACTAATAAAATTATCCATAGAGATCGTTAATCGCATTAAATACAAAGTGAGAATAACAAACGACGTTCAGCCTAAGACCAAAACTTTTATAACTCAAACCAACAACATAAGGGTCTATCCGACTAAACTATTATAACGTCGCTGACGGACGTACGTATATATAGACTTCATATTTCATTGATTTTATTTGCATGTAATATAAAATACTGATTGTTTTGTATAGACCCACAACTCATGTATAATAATCAACCTTCAAATGCGAGACAAAGGGAAATGTTTAATTTTGTACAACCGGAAATAGTATTAATCTATTAATAAAATTATCTCTAGAGATCCTTACTCACATTAAATACAAAGTGAGAATAACAAATTACGTTCTATTAAATACTAAACTAATGAAGACAACGTAAGCCCAAGACTTGTTCAATTCAAACCAACAACATAATGCTCTATAAGACTAATGTTTATCTTATGATATATTCCGTTTTCTTTTATAATAACCTCCGTATTTAACGGCTTCTTGTCATATTTCTTTAAATCGTTGCAACACATTTTCGCAATCCAATGTTTAATTGTATACAACCGTAACATAGAATTAATCTATTGATAACATTAACTCTACAGATCCTTAGCGCATTCAATACAAAGTGAGAATAACAAACTGCATTCTATTAAATGCTAATCTAAACAAGACAGCGTGAGACCAAGATGTGCTCAATTCAAACAAACAACATAAGGATCTATACGACTAAAGTATCATATCCTCGTTGACGAACGTATGTATATATAGACTTCAAATTTCTTTAATTTTATTTCCATGTAAGGGTAAATACTAATTGTTTTGTATACACCTACAACTCATATAATAATCTAGCTATTCAAACCAACAACATAAGGATCTATACGACTAAAGTATCATATCCTCGTTGACGGACGTATGTATATATAGACATCAAATTTCTTTAATTTTATTTCCATGTAAGGGTAAATACTAATTGTTTTGTATACACCCACAACTCATATAATAATCTAGCTTTAAATGCGACGCAAAGGGAAGAGTAAGTCTAATGTGTTGGATTCGAACATACGACCTAAGGATGTCTAGATGTACACTACAATCCTCCCCTATACCAAATGTGCTATTGTCGGTGTATGAGTTTACATTTAATAGATTAGTTTATAATATGATATATTCCGGTTTCTTCTAAAATAACCTACCTATTTAACGGCTTCATGTCACATTTCTAGCGATCGTTGAAACTCATTTTTATAATCCAATGTTTAATTTTGTACAACGGGAAATAGTATTAATCTATTAATAAAATTATCTCTAGAGATCCTTAATCGCATTAAATACAAATTGAGAATATCAAATTACGTTCCATTAAACACTAAACTAATGAAGACAACATAAGCCCAAGAATTGTTCAAAGTAAACCAACAACATAAGGATACATATGACCAAAGTATCATATCCTCGAGTACGGACGTACGTATATATAGACTTCATATATCTTTGATTTTCTTTCCATGTAAGGGTGAATACTAATAGTTTCGTATACACCCATAACTCATATAAGAATCAAGCCTCAAATGAAATGCAAAGGGAAGATTATGTCCGACTTGTCATATTCGAACCAAGGAGCAAAGGATGCGTAGCTGTACACTACAGTTCTCCGCTCTACCAATTGAGCTCAGGTCGTGTATGAGTTTACATTTAATAGACGCATTTATAATATGATATATCGGTTTCCCCTCTAATTAACCTACCGATTTAACTTCTTCATGTCACCTTTCTTCTTTAATTCAAATTCAACCTACCTATTTACCCTACTAATGAAGACAGCGTAAGCCCACCACTTCTTCAATTCAAACCAACAACATAAGGATATATACGACTAAGGTATCATATCCTCGCTGACGGACGTACATATATATAAACTTCATAATTCCTTGATTTTATTTTCATGTAATGGTGAATACTAATTGTTTTGTATACACCCACAACTCATATAATAATCAAGCTTTAAATGCAAGGCAAAGGGAAGATATAGTCCGACCTGTCAGATTAGAACCTACGACCTAAGGATGTCTAAATGTACACTACAGTCCATCGCTCTACCAACTGAGCTAAGGTTGGTGTATGAGTTTACATTCAATAGATTAGTTTATAATATTATATATTCCGGTGTCGTCTATAATTAACTTACCTATGTCACTGTTCTTTATATCATTGAAACACATTTTTGCGATCTAATGTTTAATTTTATACAACCGTAACATTAAACATTCAATAGATTAGTTTATAATATGATATATTCCGGTTTCGCCTATAATTAACCTACCTTTTTAACCTACCTTATTAACTACGATCTATTAAATGCTATAGTAACGAAGACAGCGTAAGCCCAAGACTTGTTTAATTCAAACCAACAACATAAGGATCTATACGACTAAAGTATCCTATCCTCGCTCAGGGACGTATGTATATATAGACTTCATATTTCTTTGATTTTATTTTCATGTAATGGTCAATACTAGTGGTTTTGTATACACCCACAACTAATATAATAATCAAGCTTGAAATGAAACTCCCAATGAAGATTAAGTCTGAACTGTCAGATTCGAAAGAACGAACTAAGGATGTCTAGATGTACACTACTGTCCTCCGCTCTACCAACTCATCTATGGTCAGTGTATGAGTTTACATTTAATAGATTACATTATAATTTGATATATTCCGGTTTCGTGTATAATTAAACTACCTATTTAACGACTTCATGTCACCTTTCATTAAATCGTTGAAACACATTTTTGAAATCCAATGTTTAATCTTATACAACTGTAATGTAGGACTAGTCTATTTGTAATATTATCTCTAGAGATCCTTAATCTCATTAAATAATGATCTATACGAGTAAAGTATGATATCCTCGCTGACGCACGTACTCATATATAGACTTCATATTTCCTTGATTTTATTTTCATGTAATGGTGAATACTAATTGTTTTGTATACACCCACAACTCATATAGAAATCAAGCTTCAACTGAAATGCACAGGACTAACTCATATAATAATCAAGCTTCCAATGCAACGCACAAGGAAGATTAAGTCCGAATTGTCGGATTCCAACCAACGAACTAAGGATGTCTAGATCTACAATAGAGTCCTCTGCTCTACCAATTGAGCTAAGTTCAATGTATATGTTTACATTTAATAGATTAATGTATAATATGTTAATTCCGGTCTGTCCTATTATTAACCTACCTATTGAACGGCCTTATGACACCTTATTTCAACTCGTTGAAACACATTTTTGCAATCCAATGTTTAATTCTGTACAACTGTAAGATACAATTAATCTATTGATAAGATTATCTCTAGAGATACTTAATCGCATTAAATACAAACTGAGAATAACAAACTATGTTTTATTAAATGCTAAACTAATGAAGACACCGTAACCCTAAGACTTGTTGAATTCAACCCAAAAACATAAGGATCTATACGACTAAAGTATCATTTCCTCGCTGAGGGACGTACACATATATAGACATCATATTTCTTTGATTTTATTTTCATGTAATGGTGAATACTAATAGTTTTTTAAACACCCACAACTCATATAATAATCAACCTTCAAATGCAACTCCCAAGGACGATTAAGTCTGACCTGTCGGATTCGAACCAACGAACTAAGGATGTCTAGATGTACACTACAGTCCTCCGCTCTACCAACTGAGCTAAGGTCATTGTAGGAGTCTACATTTAATAGACTAGTTTATAATTTGATATATTCCGCTTTGGTTTATAATTAAACTATCTATTTAACGGTTCATGTCACTTTTCTTTTAATCGTGAAACACATTTTTGCAATCCAATGTTTAATTTTATACAACCATATCGTAGGACTAGTCTATTGATAAAATTATCTCTAGAGATCCTTAATCGCATTAAATACAAAGTGAGAGTAACAAACTATGTTTTATTAAATGCTAAACTAATAAAGACAGCGTAAGCCCAAGACTTGTTCATTTCATGTAATGGTGACTACTAATTATTTTCTATACACCCAGAACTTATATAATAATCAAGCTTCAAATGCAAAGCACAGGGATGACTAAGTCCGACCTGTCGAATTCAAACCAACGAATTAAGGATGTCTAGATGTACACTACAATCCTCCGCTCCACGACCTGAGCTATATGACTAAAGTATCATATCCTCGTTGATGGATGTATGTATATATAGACTTCAAATTACATTGATTTTATTTTCATGTAATGGTGAATACTAATTGTACAGATCCTTAATTGCATTAAATACAAAGTGAGAAAAACAAACTCCGTTCTATTAAATGCTAAACTAATGAAGACAGCGTAAGCCCAAGACTTGTTCAATTCAAACCAACAACATAAGGATCTATACGACTAAAGTATCATATCGACGCTGACATCGTACATATATATAGACTTCATAGTTCTTTGATTTTATTTTCATGTAATGGTGAATACTAATTGTTTTGTATACAGGCACAACTCATATAATAATCAAGCTTCAAATGCAACTCCCACGGAAGATTAAGTCTGACCTGTCGGATTCTAACCAACGAACTAAGGATGTCTAGATGTACACGACAGTCCTCCGCTCTACGAACTTATCTAAGGTCAGTGTATGAGTTTACATTTAATAGATTAGATTATAATTTGTATATTCCGGTGTCGTGTATAATTAAACTACCTATTTAACGGCTTCATGTCACCTTTCTTTAAATCGTGAAACATATTTTTGCAATCCAATGTTTAATTTTATACAACCGTAACGTAGGACTAGTCTATTGATAAAATTATTTCTAGAGATCCTTAATCGCATTAAATACAAACTTAGAATATAAACTACGTTCTATTAAATGCGAAACTAATGAAGACAGTGTAAGCCCAAGACTTGTTCATTTCAAACCAATAACATAAGGATCTCTAGGACTAAAGTATGATATCCTCACTGACGGACGTACGTATATATAGACTTCATATTTCTTTAATTATGTTATCATATAATGGTGAATACTAAATGTATTGTATACACCTACAATTCAGATAATAATCAAGCTTCAAATGCAATGCACAGGGAAGATTAAGTACCACCTGTCAGATTTGAACCAACGAACTAAGGATGTCTAGATGTATACTCCCGTCCTCCACCTTACCAACTGAGGTAAGGTCGGTGTATGAGTTTACATTTAATAGATTAGTTCATAATTTGATATATTCCAGTTTTGTTTATAATGAAACTACCTATTTAACGGCTTTCTGTCACCTTTCTTTAAATTGTAAAACACATTTTTGCAATCCAATATTTAATTATATACAACCGTAACGTAGGACTAGTCTATTGATAAAATTATCCCTAGAGATTCTTAATCACATTAAATACAAAGTGACAATAATAAACTACGTTGTATTAAATACTAAACTAATAAAGACAGCGTAAACCCATGAGTTATTTCATTCAAACCAACAACATAAGGATCTATACGACTGATGGACGTACGTATATTTCTTTATATTTATTTTCATATAATGGTGAATACTAATTGTTTTGTATACACCCACAACTCATATAATAATCAAGCTTCAAATGCAAGGCTTAGGGACGACTAAGTCCGACCTGTCGGATTCCAACCAACGAACTTAGGATGTCTAGATGTACACTACAGTCCTCCGCTCTACAACCTGAGCTAAGGTCAGTGTATGAGTTTAGATTTAATAAATTACCTTATAATATGATATATTCCAGTTTCGTGTATAATTAAACTACCTCTTTAACGGCTTCATGTCACCTTTCCTTAAATCGTTGAAACACATATATGCAATCGAATAGTTTATCTTATACTACCGTAACGGAGGAGTAATCCTTAATCGTGTTAAATACAAAGTGAGAATAACAAACTACGTTCTATTAAATGCTGAACTAATGAAGACAGCGTAAGCCCAGGACTGGTTCAATTCAAACCAAAAACATAAGGCTCTATACGGCTGAAGTATGATATCCTTGCTGACGGATGTACGTATATATACACTTCAGATTTCCTTGATTTTATTTTCATGTAATCATGAATACTAATTGTTTTGTATACACCCACAACTCATATAATAATTAAGCTTCAAATGCAACGCATGGGACTAACTCATTTAATAATCAAGCTTCAAATGCAACGCACAAGGAAGATTAAGTCTGAATTGTCGTATTCGAACCAACGAACTAAGGATGTCTAGATGTACACTATAGTCCTCTGCTCTACCAACTGAGCTTAGGTCGGTGTATAAGTTTACATTCAGTATATTAGCTTATAATATGATATGTTCCTGTTTCGTGTATAATTGAACTACCTATTTAACGATTTCATGTCACCTTTTATTAAATCGTTGAAACACATTTTTGCAATCCAATGTTTAATCTTATACAACCGTAACGTAGCAGTAGTCTAGTGATAAAATTATCTCTAGAGATCCTTAATTGCACTAAATACAAAGTGAGATTAACAAACTACGTTCTATTAAATGCGAAACTAATGAAGACAGTGTAAGCCCATGACTTGTTGAATTCAAAGCAACAACATAGGATCTATACGACTAAAGTATCGTATCCTCGCTGGCGGACGTACGTACATATAGACTTCATATTTCTTTGATTTTATTTTCATGTAATGGTGAATACTAATTGTTTTGTATGCACCCTCAACTCATAGGGAAGATTAAGTCCGACATGTCGGATTCGAACCAACGAACTAAGGAAATATAAATGTACACTACAGTCCTCCGCTCTACCAACTGAGTTAAAGTCGGTGTATGACTTTACATCTAATAGATTAAGTTATAATATGATATATTATGGTTTAGTCTATAATTAACCTACGTATTTAATAGAGATCCTTAATCGCATTAAGTACAAAGTGAGAATAACAAACTACGTTCTATTAAGTGCTAAACTAATGAAGACAGCGTAAACCCAAGACTCGTTCAATTCAAACCACAACATAAGGATCTATACGACTAAAGTATCATTTCCTCGCTGACGGACGTACGTATATATAGACTTCATATTTCTTTGATTTTATTTTCATGTAATGGTGAATACTAATTGTTTTGTATACACCCACAACTCAAATAATAATCAAGCTTCAAATGCACAGGAAAGATTAAGTCCGACCTGTCGGAATCGAACCAACGTACTAAGGATGTCTAGATATACACTACACTCAACCGCTCTACCAACTCATCTAAGGTTGGGGTATGAGTTTACATTTAATAGATTAAATTATAATTTGATATATTCCGGTTTCGTGTATAAATAAACTACCTATTTAACGTCTTCATGTCACCTTTCTTTAAATCGTGAAACACATTTTTGTAATCCAATGTTTAATTTTATACAATCGTAACGTAGGACTAGTCTATAGATAAAATTATCTCTAGAGATCCTTAATCTCATTAAATACAAAGTGAGAATAGCAAACTACCTTCTATTAAATGCTAAATTAATAAAGACAGCGTAAGCCCAAGACTTGTTCAATTCAAACCAACAACATAAGGATCTATACGACTAAAGTATCATATCCTCGCTGACGTACGTACGTATATATAGATTTCATATTTCTTTGATTTTATTTTCATGTAATGGTGAATAGTTATTGTTTTGTATACACCCATAACTCAGATAATAATCAAGCTTCAAATGCAGCACACAGGGAAGATTAAGTTCGACCTGTTGGATTCGAACTACCAAACTAAGGATGTCTAGATGTACACTACAGTCCTCCGATCTACCAACTGATATAGGCTCGGTGTATGAGTTTACATTTAATAGATTAGATTATAATTTGATATATTCTGGTTTCTTGTATCATTAAACTACCTATTTAACGGCTTCATATCACCTTTCTTTAAATCGTGAAACAATTTTTTACAATCCAATTTTAATTTAACACAACTGTCACGTCGGACTAGTCTATTGATAAAATTATCCCAAGACTTGTTCAATTCAAAGCAACAATATAAGGATAAATACGATTAAAGTATCATATCGTCGCTGACGGACGTACATATATATAGACTTCATATTGCTTTGATTTTATTTTCATGTAATGGTAAATACTCATAGCGAATATTGCTAAAGACTAGCTAAACGGGGAACCATCAATGGTAATATTTCCATCCCCATAATAAATGATATGTATCTTTAAGATCTTCCTACTAACAATTAGCTATAAAAATAGTTATTTAGTTGTGGTCATTTTACCTGCTAAATAGCTATAATAATGTTTCCATTCACTTGCTTTCACCCTTCTATTAAATGCTACACTACTGAAGACAACGTAACCCCAAGACTTGTTCAATTCAAACCAACAACATAAGGATATATACGACTAAAGTATCATATCCTCGTTGATGGACGTACGTATATATAAACTTCATATTTCATTCATTTTATTTTCATGTAATGGTGAATACTAATTGTTTTGTATACACCCACAACTCATATAATAATCAAACTTTAAATGCAACGCAAAGGGAAGATTAAGTCTGACCTGTCGGATTCGCACCTACGACCTAAGGATGTCTAGATGTACACTAGAGTCCTCCGCTTTACCAACTAAGCTATGGTCGGTGTATGAGTTTACATTCAATCAATTATTTTATAATATGATAGATTCCGGTTTCGTCTATAAGTAACCTACCTTTTTAAGTTCTTCATGTCACCTTTCTTTAGATCGTTGAAAATGTTTAATTTTGTACAACCGTAATATAGAATTAATCTATTGATAAAATTACCTCTAGAGATCCTATCACATTAAATAAAAATTGAGAATAACAAACTACATTCTATTAAATGCTAAACTAATGATGACAGTGTAAGGCCAAGAATTGTTCAATTCACACCAACAACATAAAGATCTTTACGACAAAAGTATCTAATTCTTACCTAAGGATTTCTAAATGTACAGTATAGTCCTCCACTCTACGAACTCAACTAAGGTCGGTGTATGAATTTACTTTAAATAGATTAGTTTAGAATATGATATATTCCGGTTTCGTCTATAATTAACCTACCTTTTTAACGGCTTTATGTCACCGTTCTTTAAATCGTTGAAACACATTTTC
>ERZ1034375.148-NODE-148-length-20314-cov-96.847804_pt1 | contig 20314 bp, 25 predicted proteins | sample MGYA00520585_ERZ1034375 | MGnify/ENA primary metagenome ERZ1034375 (study PRJEB33736, sample SAMEA104288463) | Azolla filiculoides | biome: Urban; feature: water surface; material: ditch water | place: Netherlands | collected 2014 ... | reverse complement strand
CAACTGGAATCCGGACGTGTTTCCTTCTGATCAAGCCAGTTTGGGCTACATTTGGGCTTGATTTTTGTTTACGTCCCATTAGGAAAGATGTGAGCCTCCCACAGGTGCGGTTTATGCTCCCGCAACAAATGAAAGAAACACATTCAGATTTAAGACCTGAAATCCTTACCTGGCAAGGAAATATATTTCTTGAAAGTAATGGATAGCCTAAAAAAGGGAATTTAGGCGCTATAACGGGCGCTCTGTGCCATTGCTGTGCCGGTTGCGTAAGTCCTGAATATCCCACTACAGCCTTTTTTTCTCAAGTCTACTTAGCAAGATTAGGATCAAATTTTAAATCAGTTCCACCCAATCCTTCCACAATACTGTGCGTATTAGCATCCATCATTTTTTGATAGGTCTCTCCGTCACTACCAGGTTCACTAAGTCCATCAATATAAATTTGTCTGGAGAAAAGTTTCATATTTGCTTCTTTAGCAATTGGCTCAAGTAAAATGGGGTTAGTTGTTGTATCTGCAAAAACTGTCGGTAGTTTTGCTTGTTGAATATATTCAGTTAAATTGTTTAGTCTTGTATCTGTCAAATTATCTTCATCGCTAATATTAGGTCAACTACCTTTATAGGGAAAAATTATAAGCTTTGACATAATAAATCATCGCTTCGTGAGTTCTCATTAATTTGCAATTCCTCTTAGGAAGAGTAGCAAGTGTAGATTTAATCCAGTTATGTAGTTGGGTCAATTCTTGGTTTAATTTGCTGGCGTTACTGTTGTATTTTTTTGGATTTGTTGGTAATAATTTAACTAGATTAGTGTTAATTACTTCCACTATTTCGATGGTATTTTTAACATGGTGCCATATATGTGGTTCAGTGAAAGTTCTCCCATTTTTTTGCAATCTTTCTGCTTAAGGTACAGCACGTTGACTAATGGCTATTTTGTTCGCACTGTTTTTATTAGCTTGAATAATTTTGATCAAACCTGGTTCAAAATTATAGCCATGATAAAACATCAGATTTGCTTGTTCAACGGCTTGCATATCTTCTGGTATTGGTTGATAAATGAGCGGATCTAGACCAGGAGGAATCAAGGAAATGAGATTAATTGTGTCTCCTGCGATCTGTTTAGTTAGGTCATAAAATACACTTGTGGTTGCTACAACTTGAGGAAGATTTTTGTTAATTCTAGTGGTTTCATTAGACTGAATATATGTTGTATTTTTAATTTCATTTCCACACCCAGAAAACCCAATTGTTAAAACCAAAAATGCACTTCTAAGTAAATTCTTCTATAGGATTTTTCCTGCCAAAAATAAGAATGTATTTTTACTTTTGTGTACTGATATCTCAATTAATAAAGGCACAGACTTACTGTGCCTTGAAAATTTTTATAAGTCCTAACTTGATTGAAAGCCAGCAGCAGGTAACTTACCTTGCAACATTTTAAAATTGGACTGGATACAAGTATTACAACTGCAACTAATATGATTAATAATTTGAGGTTTTGGTTGAGTTAATATTGGTGCTGTTAATTCTAGATTTGCTTGTGCAGATGCTACTATAAATATTTTTGCAGCAGGTACACCTTTAAATTTAGTAGATGTGTGCGCTGGACTAACTACCAGCAAAAGAGATGCCATAAAGACATGACAAGCAAGGAAAATCAGTTTAGCTATGTTCATAGTTCACACTTAAAAGCTGCTGCTGATACAGCATAGCCAATTATTTATGATTAGTCAGTACTTGTTGACCAAATTATTAGTTCACCTTGTTCCCCACCTGCGGCTAATAATTTACCTTGGGGGTGCCATGCTAGGGTAGAGAAACCCCCACGGACACCTGTGAGAATTTGGGATACTTCATAGGCTTGGTTCCACAAACACAACCAACCATCAGCACCGGCGGACGCAAGAATGAGGCTTTGGGGTGCATAGGCGATCACATTAATTATATCCACATGATTAGTCAATATTCGCGCTTCCCAACCCAATGATTCATCTGCTGATTTTTCCCAAACCACCACACCTTCTACACTGGAAGAAGCCAAAAGCGACGCACCTATAGAGGTTGTGACTTCTGACCAAGCTAACTGGCGAATTTTTCCCGGAAAACCACGCATTACCCAAGGGTCAGGATTTTCCCATTCTAATACTGTCACACTGCGATCCATATTCCCAGACGCTAAATATTTGCCATCAGGCGACCAAGCCATTGCTACACTCACTGTAGTTGTAGCCAAAATATAAGGTTCTTCATCCCAATTGTTAGTATCCCAAATTTTCACTCCCTGATAGCCGCTAATAGCTAAGTAGTGTCCATCTTTACGCCAATCAATACCTAAAATTGATGATTTTTCAAAATTGAGGGTGATGACAATTTCTTCTGTCTCTGCATCCCATACTTTAACGTAACGCCCTAAACTAAAAGCTAGCAAATTACTTGTATGATTCCAAGCTAATTTATCAACCCAAGCAGGTTCATTTTCTAATGTATTGATTAATTGATTTTCTCGCCAGATTTTCACTTTCCCATCTTGTCCCGCAATGGCTAAATATTTACCATCAGGGGAAAAAGCAACACAATCAATTGATTTACCTGTAGCTGTTTGTAAGTTCGTAATTTCGCCATCTTCCCAAAGTACAACTTCTCCAGCAGCGGAAGCTATCGCAAGGGTTTTTCCAGGAGATGACCAAGCTAAAGATATGACATAGTCTGCAAGCTGACCTGAATAGTAGATGTCAAAATTTTTTGATTTACTAGTTGTAAAGTTCATTTTTGGGCAGAGAATAGGGATTAAGGGATAGGGAAGAGGAAATATTTGAGTTTTATTCCCAAATTCCCATGTTAACTTAGACGATACAAGCCTGAAAATCTTGTTTTAATTTGGCTTCATCTAAATTACGACCAATGAAAACCAGTTCATTTTTCCTAGTTTCGTTAGCTTTCCAAGGTCTATCTGGTCTACCATCAAATATCATGTGTACTCCTTGGAAGACAAAGCGATCATTTTCTCCAGCAATATTTAAAATGCCTTTCATGCGGAAGATATCTGTGCCTTTGGTGCTAAGAAGTTCTGACATCCAAGCATTTAATTTTTGCCCGTCTAGTGCACCTTTTTCTACTAAAGCTAAAGAATAGACGCTTTCATCGTGTACATGAGCATCTTCACCTAAGAAATTCGGATCAATTTCTAAAGCCCGTTCTAAATCAAAGGCTTTTACTCCTAACAAAGCATCCATTGCTAATTCAGAGTTACGAGTGCGGTAAATTTTTGCCATTGCATTCATCGACCGAATCCGTTTTTCTAATTTTTCTAAATTTTCTGGTGTGACTAAATCTGTTTTATTTAATAAAATAACATCGGCAAAGGCAATTTGTTCTTGGGCTTCGTCTGCTTCCCAATGTTGCCAAATATGCTTGGCATCCACAACTGTAACTACCGCATCTAGTGCTAGTTGACTTTGCATATCTTCGTCAAGAAAGAATGTCTGAATTACAGGTGCAGGAGCAGCTAATCCTGTGGTTTCAATTACTAAATGGTCGAATTGATCACGCCGCTTCATCAAATTACTAATTATGCGAATTAAGTCGCCACGTACTGTACAACAAATACAGCCGTTGTTCATGTCAAAAATTTCTTCATCTGCATCAATAACCAGTTGATTATCAATGCCTACTTCTCCAATTTCATTGACGATAACAGCAACTTTTTTACCGTGTTCGTAAGTGAGAATATGATTGAGTAGGGTGGTTTTACCTGCGCCTAAATAGCCGGTTAAAACAGTTACGGATACTAAGTTAGAAATTTCTGAAGCCATCATAATTCAAAGTAATTTTGATGATTTGTTGATAATTATTTTCTATTTAACACACTCAGGTTAAAAATGGTAGTATTGCTTCAACAACAACTGCTGGGTATTCTTCATGCAGTCCCAAGGAACCGGGAACGAGAATGGTGGTTATTCCTGGTAAAGCTGCTAAAGCGTCCATTTCTTGACGTCATTTCGGGGGTCTAGATGTGCCTATAACTGCCATTACTGGTACAGATAAGGATTATACCAAGAACAGAAATTCAGATTGACTATGAATGGTATCAATGTTACCGATGACAAAGGCCGCAGACGCAAATCTGGCGTTTGGTTGTTGGGTGCTTTGCCATTTTTCGGTGATGAAGTCGGTTGTAAGTTTAGCGGTATCGGTAAGAACGTGGCGGCTATACATCCAACTTAAAAAGGATGGGGTGGTGTTGAGTTTATAAAGTCCTTGACCAAGAATAGGCGTTCGCGTAGCGATCCGTATGACTCGGACTATCCCTCTCACCATAGCACCTATATTCGGATTTACTCCCATTGTCAGCAGTGGACCACGCCAAGTCGGTGCGATGCGATGAAAACAATATGTGAAAAAGCGTCTGGTTCTTTAATCGCTAGCTTCAATACAGAACCAGTAGCATGAACCGCTGCAATCAGAATAATCGGGGTATTAAAAACAAATCCCACGAAATATGCTAAAAATTGCTGATATATAACTGGGTTGTAATCTAAATTCAATCGGTCAGATTCTCCAAAACCCGGCTAATCTAAAGCGGTAAATTGAAAATGGCAAGCAAGTAATTTGGCTAGTTCCCCCACTTCCCCCCGTGTAGAAACGCTACTAAAAGCAGGAAGTCACAAAACTGGTGAACCTTCTCCTATGGTCTTGGGAAAATCACCCGCAAAGGCTGATTTTCCCAAGACCATAAATATTCTTGAACTTCACCACCATAAGCACTAGTGGGTTTTGTGAATAAATTGGTAGCCATCTTGATTTAATTCGTAATTCGTAAAAGTATTTCCCAGTCCCCAGTTCCCAATCCCCAGTCCCCAGTCTCCAATCGCCATCACTTCAAATAATTTTTCACAATTTCCAAAATCCGTTCTGCTGCATGACCATCACCAAAGGGGTTAATTGCATTAGCCATTGCTGTGTATGCTTCTGGGTTGCTGAGTAACTCACTTGCAGCAGTAACAATACTCTCTGTTTGGGTTCCCACTAATTTAGCTGTACCTGCGGTAACAGCTTCTGGTCTTTCTGTGGTGTCTCTGAGAACGAGTATAGGTTTACCAAGGCTGGGAGCTTCTTCTTGTAAACCACCGGAGTCTGTTAATATTAGGTGCGCTCGCACAATTGCTCCTACTAATTCACCATAATCTAACGGTTCTGTCAAGAAAATTCTGGGATGATTACCCAATAACTCCTGCAATGGTTCTCTAACTGTGGGGTTTCTGTGTAAAGGCAACAATAACGCTGTATCAGAAAACTGATCTAGAATCCGTAAAAATGCTTTGGCGATAGCTTGCAATGGTTCACCCCAATTTTCCCGACGATGGACTGTAGACAAAATAGTCCGATATTCACCCCAGTTTAAACCCGGTATATCACAAGCTGGGTTAGTTGCAGCCACATTCAACAACGCATCAATCACCGTATTACCCGTCAGATGAATTTCCCCTAGCACTCCAGAAGCTTGCAAATTTTCCACCGCCAGAGAAGTAGGAGCAAAATGTAACTGCGTAATTTGGGAAATTAACCTTCTATTAGCTTCTTCAGGATAAGGATTAAATAAGTCATCAGTTCTTAACCCCGCTTCCACATGACCAACAGGGATTTTTTGATAAAAAGCAGCCAAAGCTGCTGCAAAAGCTGTTGTCGTATCTCCCTGGACTATCACTAAATCTAGGTTTTGTTCTATAAATAAAGCTTCTAAACCTTGTAAACTCCTACAGGTAATATCATTCAGAGATTGTTTAGGCTGCATAATCTCCAGATTCCAATCTGCTTGCAGGTGGAAAACTTGCATTACCTGTGCAACCATCTCTCGATGTTGTCCCGTCAGAATTACCTGTAATTCAACAAAATCTGGAGAACTTTGGAAAACTTGAATTACCGATGCTAGTTTAATAGCCTCTGGACGAGTACCGAAAATAATGCCAATTTTTTTAGTCATTAGTTATTAGTCGTTAGTTGTTAGTCAGTTGTTAGTCATTAGACATTAGACAACTGACAAGGGAACAGGGATGTAAAGAGATGGGAAAAATTACTTTTTAACTGTCACCTGTCACCTGTCACCTGTCACCTGTCACCTGTCACCTGTCACCTGTCACCTGTCACCTATTCCCTTAAACATGAAAAAACCCGGCTTTACCGGGCAGATGTACTGTTTGTCGAATTTAGAGATCTTAATTATTTTTAAGTTCACAAGTTAAAGGACAAGCTGCATAAACGGTGGTTTGAACTTTATCTTCTTCACCATGTAACCAGCTTAACCATTTCATTTCGTTGGGATGAATACCTTTAGCAGTTAGTATACCAGCCACTATTAATACTGCCATAACATTGAACATGATTAAACCACCTGCCACCAGCAATACTGCACTTACAGGCATTATAGATTGTAGGACAATCGACAACAGGCATCCGACCGTAGCCATTAAAACAACTAATGGAAAACCGACAACTAACAGACATACTGCCAATGTAAAAGTCCAGATTAAAAAGCTTTTAATCATCAGCAAGGAGTAGGTATTCCCTTGATTAGAGCTTTGAGCCGAAACCATGACTATTCCTCCCAATTACACAGCAAAGTTTAAAGTTGAACTCCAGTTGTGGCTCGTTGTTTACGAGTTAACTGTTTTGATTCAGTGAAGTCCAGTATATAGAAAGCTGCGGGAAAGATGAGCATTTTTTTACTAAACTTTACACTTAATTTTTTGTAATTATGAATTTGAAGTTGAATAGGCGTTTCAGGGTTATGACCTCTATAAGCATAAGTCTTAAGGAATATACCCTTATGGATAGTGAGCCAAAATCTGATCCTCGAAACCTAAGGCCAAGTTAGCTTAACATTTCTTATAAAAACTAGGGTCGCTTCTCATAATTCTCAGAGGACGCTGAAAACATGATCTAATGATAAATTTAGCTTCAAAACATTTACCCCTGGTTCACCAAATATACCCAAAAAACGACCATTAGTGTTTTGAGAAATTAAAGTTTCTAGTTGCTTTGCCTCAATTCCTCGCGCTTGTGCTATTGTGGCAATTTGCACCTTCGCAGTTTCGGGGGTAATGTGAGGATCAAGACTCGAACCAGAAGTGTAAACTAAATCCCCTGTAGGTTGGATATCTGCTTTTTTAAGTCGCTTCATTTCACCTCCAATCCCGTTCGTTCTAGCAAGGCTGGATTACTGCGAGCTAAATTACTAGCATCAGATACACCAGTTTTTAAGATTCCAGCTACATCATTTTTTGGGTTGGCTGTGCTGTAATTAGTGGTACTAGGACGATTCCATAATTTTCGCTTACAAAAGGTTGTCCGATTAACGCTGAACCAATAATCACCCCTTGGGAATTTCCAATTAAGCTACCATTCACTTGATCAGAAAAAGCAACTTGTCCCGAAATCAACATAAAGAGGGGATAGATAAAAGCCGTTAACACCCACAAAACTAAAGTTGAACGAATCGCATGACTAATTTGATGTCTCTGGCTTATTTTCAAAGTCCTCCATTTCAAAAAGCTCACACTGTTTATTCAGTTGTGCTGTTGCTTAACCCAATCTACGAATTATCAATGATTACTTAAAATTTCTCTGGTTGAAAAATGAGAACTAATAAATAAACACAAAGACTCAGGGTAACAACTCCGAACAGAGTGATTGTGTAAGCCGAAAACGATATTCTGCTCCCGGTGTTGCTGCTTGGACTGCTGGTAATATTAATAAATTAAAACAAAGCAGTAAAAATAGACTGAGAGGAAGGCGATTTCGGTTAGAAGTCGATAATGCAAATAATTCTGATAGTTCGGTCATAATCATAGAGTTTAAACCCAGGATTTAATTCGTATTAAAACCCAAAATCCACATACAATTTATGCTTGGGATTTTCATGTAATTATTTCTTGTGGAATCGACATATTGCCCATGATTAATTCTGTAGTTTGTAACCTAATATAGGATTACTATTTGATTTATGAAAAATTAGGTATTGTAGGGTGTGTGAGAACGGAGTTCGTAATGCAAACAAAAAATCTCCCAGGCCTTCAAAACAAGAACCGTTATTTAGACCAGCAGAAGCATATTCATAAAGTACTTGAAAAACGCGATGAACTCCTGGGGTACTAATACCTAAAAGAGCATCGGGGAAGGCAAAAACTATCGACCAAGAAGTCAAAACCGCGAAGGGGTGAACTAATAAGACTATGCTGGACAGAACGATTTCTTATTTTTCAATTTTGCGTCCTAAAAATTCTGGTATTTTTCCTACCATCAAACCAGTTACAAATACTACCAAAATCTAGTAGATAAATAAATCTGCTGTCCCTGTTCCCTGTCCTCCTCAAATAATTTGTAAAAACATATTTGAGAGTGTAGAAAATCCGCCAGGAGGCATTAATGAATCGTGCACTCCATTGACAGTACCAAACATTGTTGTGGTTGTCATCATTGCCAAAAGTGCTGTTTGCACCCAACCAAATCTTACTTCTTTTCTTTCTAAGTTAGGTTACTGTGATCCTAACAGAGAATTAACAAGAGGATTTCCTTGGTATTCACCAATTACTCTGATTACTACCAATAAAACAAAGATGATAAATACCATCCAAAAGACTAACCAAGCTTGTTTGACATTATTAGCAAATACCCCGTATGTGTAAATCAAGGCTGAAGGTATAGTAATCATTACCCAAGTTTCTAATAAATTAGAAAAACCGTTGGGATTTTTAAAGGGGTGGGCTGAGTTAACACCAAAAAAGCCACCGCCATTTTCACCAATTTGTTTGATTATCTCATAATGGGCGACTAGTTCGCGAGCGATAGCTTGTGTTGCTCCTCCTGCAAGGGTTTCAGGTACACCAGTCATCATTAATAATGATCCCCTTACAATAGACATAGGTAGTAAAATCCGGGTAATTGATTTAGTTAAATCACCGGAAAAATTACCTAATCTTCTCCCAGTTAAACCGCGAATAAAGGCAATACCCACCGCTAAACCTGTCGCGGCTGAAGTAAACATTAAAAAACCCAAAGCAAAGGTTTGACTGGCATAAATAAAGGTTATTTCACCAGAATAATGTTGTTGATCTGCGTTAGTTAAAAAAGAAAGAGTGGCGTGTAATACCAAATCCCAAGTTGGTGGTTTTAACTCTGTAGGATTGAGCGGTAAAAATCCTTGAGTCATCAAAATCAAAAATACCAAGATCCCCATGACAAGATTACTATAAAGTACCGCTTTGGCATATTGCAAACCTGTCATTTCATCTTCATAACGGACTCCACTGACAACAAAAGTTATTCTCTCTAAGGGATTTAAGACAGAGTTAAGCAGTGTTTTGTCTCCCAGAAAAACCCGAGCTATATTTTTTCCTAAAAAAGGAGTAGTTGCAATGAGAATAATTAATGTCAACGCAATCCGTATCCATCCTTGTAACATGAATTATTCACACTCCTTAAATAAATTTTTTAAGTTTTTCACCAGGATTACTTTTCAAAAAAGCTACTTTAGGTCATTAGTTTGCTACCTAAACTAATTCATATTGTTCTCGAAATCAAAACCAAGGAATAGAAGGATATAAAAAATCTTGAATTTTTATATTAAGGTGTTTACCCAAAGATATATATTAGTGTTTAGGGAGTTTAGGGTAAATCTAAACGCTAGATATAATTCCCCATAAACACTATATTTAATGAGACAGATCATCTAAAATTAATATAATTATCGTCCAACACAAATACTGAACTGGCCATTAAAATATACATAAGCATTCAGCTATTTCAGGCTAACGCCAAAAATACCTATTTGATTCCTAGAGTTTAAAATAGACTTGTCCACAAAAGATAAAAAGCTTACTTTGAAAGCTTTACACGAACTATAACTGGGATGAAACACTAATTATGGCTGAAGGCAAAAATAAGGCTTTGGGGATGAAAATATGAAAATTATTAAAAGTTTTGAGAAACATAGCTTTCTAAAAAGGAAAATCTAAAGGCTGATAGTTTAAAGATCATGACTTAGTATAAATGAATAATTTAGATCTAAGCTAACTAATCCACATACTGCCATTATCACCGGATTATAACGATGTCGGGCTAAAGGAAATCTATCACTAGCCACTCGAAAAGTTTTGACTCTACATATGACATATAAGATGTTCAACACCAATTCTTATTGATGATATTTTCTTTCTTTTGAATCTCTGAAAGTTCCGCTTTTTTGGGCCTCTTATAAGCTGTGATAATAAATTCTTCTCCTATATAAGCTTTGTCTCCCAAAAATCTTTGTTTGGCATCTAGGTTGTGGCGATTATTTCTAAATAGTGTAATATCGCTTATCTTACCTAATTGTCCAATAGGAACATCAACTATATCTTCACCTCCTGGCAATACTCTAAATTGATTCTTTAGAGTGTGTATTTTATTCTTGCCTGAATAATATTATTTCTGCTCTTGATAGTTACCTGGTCTTTATATAGCTTCTTCTGCACTATCTATTATTAATTTATACTCACTCAGTCCTTCCCATAATTATTGATATTTTTGCTCATCATTTTTTGCTCCTTCTATTTGGGAGACAGGTAAAATTTCCCTCAGAATTTCTACCCAATAATTAAATGTGTTATTTGCTTTTGTCCTCCATAGATCAAACAATAATCCTATAATTTAAAATGTTGGCTTCTGTCTGAGGTCTACTAGGGATAGATATATTCCCTCCTTTCGGGTCATTTCTCCTTTACATCCTCTTCCAGAGGCTATTAACCTAATTTTCCTTTTTTCAACTTCTGCTTGTTTCTCTAGATACCTTTTTTCTGCTAATGCTACTTATGTGATAAAGTCTTCATACTTAATTCCAATTAATGCTTTTGATTCCTGGAGGTATGATTCTATTGTTTCTAGGGAACTTGTCATTATTGATATATACAGTTACATTCTTTCTGTTTATTTTCCCACAAAATTCCTTTTAAAGATAAGTCTAATAGTGATAAAAGGCGGCTTTACAAATGGCACATTTAGAAAATAAATTCATAAATTATAACTTACAAGTCAGTAAAGTACTGCTAGTTGTAACTATATTTATACTTCTAGGAGTTTTAGAGTATTCCACCCCAACTGAGTATGTTTACTAAGTATGTTTTTGGATATCTCTACAGTGGAGCAATTTTATTAGTTAATTATTGGTTTGGAGGAATAGCAACAACAAGCGCAACATTTATTACTGTTTACCTAACCATGCTAAATATACCTATTGCAAAATTGTTTATGTGGTATGTATGATAGAGAGATTTAGGTTTTATGTATTTTTGGTGTTCTTTGGGCTTGCTAATTCAAACATAACCCTGTAACTCTAACTTTTGGGTAAAACAAAGACAATCGCTCATTATAATAACATAAAATTAATTCTGCAAGAGGTCTAATGTGTGGATAGCCGGAAGGGAAGTAATTCGGGCCTCTCCTATTGCTAGTCAAGTAATTGCAGCCATGGCGTTTATAGTCACAGGATTTTTAAGTCACCGACTGCGAAAATCTCAAAAAGCTATTGCATTTACTCAAACTCAACTAGAAGCCCAAGCCCAATTAGTGAGACTAAGAGAAAATTTCACTTCCACACTGACCCAGGATTTAAAAACTGCACTTTTGGGTGCAATTGAAACTATTAAAGCCTTTCAACAAGAAAAATATGGTGCAGTTTTACCAACCCACCAGAAAGTTGTGGCAACAATAGCACGCAGTCATGAAACTTCTCTAGATTTATTAGAAACCTTGTTAGACATCTATCGCAATGATACTGAAGGCTTAAAACTGGATTTAGAAGCGGTAGATTTAACCATCTTAGCAGAAGCAGCGGCTGTTACACTAATTGAATTAGCACCAAATCGGCGCATTCATCTATCATTAAACTATGGTAGCTTCGATTGGAAGCGAGCGCTCTGGGTTCACGGTGATGCTTTGCAACTGCAAAGAGTTTTTAACAATCTTCTCATTAATGCTATTAACCATTCTCTACGCGGTGATCATGTCGAAGTTGTCTTAGAAACCCAAACCTCCTATCAAATTGTGAAAATTTTAGATACAGGTGCAGGTATCCAACCTGAACAATTGTCTCAGTTATTTGAACGATTTTACCAAGGAACTAGTGATCGCGGTGGACTTTCCCAGCGCCAAGCTAAAGGTTCTGGACTAGGACTTTACTTATCTCGGTAAATTATTGAAGCTCATAATGGTGTAATCTGGGCAGAAAACACAGTTTCCAATGATGCCATTTTTGGTTTCAAGCTCCCTGTTTTGCCATTTCAGTCTTAAACACATGAGATGTCTTCTACCACAATAAAAATTCTCCTAGTTCAGGATGATGAACTTTTCCGTTTGGGCTTGCGTGTGCGATTGCAGCAGGAAGCAGATTTGGAGATTATCGCTGAAGCGGAACATGGTGACACAGCCATTGAGTTAGTCAACCAGAATTGTTTCGATGTTGTTCTTTTAGATGTAGGATTACCAGGAATCGGGGGTATTGAAGCCTATCACCAAATTAAACAAGAATATCCCAATTTGCCAGTTTTATTCCTCAGTTCCCATTCCCAAAAATCCCTGATTACGAAGTTAGTTGAAGTGGGCGCTCAAGGTTATTGTCTCAAAGGAGTAGCTGCTGAAAAATTGCTATTAGCTCTGTGTTCTGTAGCTGCTGGCGCATCTTGGTGGGATGAAACAGTAACCAAGGAAGTTCGTTCGCCATTTATATCTGCGTTAGCCATGCTATCGCCAGTTGGAAGCAAAAAATAGCTTAAAACCTGCTAATCGACTAACACAAAGAGAACAATTCTGTTAATATTGGCAGCCGGAAAAACTAATCAAGAAATTGCCCTTGCACTTTATATTACACCGGGAACAGTGCGGGTACAGGTCCATGATTTTTTACAAAAACTAGAAGTTAGCCATCGCTCTCAGGCTATTGTTGTAGCTTTACAAAAACAGTTAATTAGAAATGACGTGATTTTACAAAAACATCAAACTTCTTCATAATGGAGGCATTTCTTCTCCTACCCAAGCCAACCATTAAGCTAATTGTCGCTTATTTTCCCTATATTCAAAGAGGGTATGACCAGTTTTTTCAACAATTATCTGAAAGCCTCTTGACAAAAGACTTACAGACTTAACTTTTTATGGTTAGAACAAGGTAACCTTAATACTGGATGACCATCAAATATTTGGGAGATAATACGGATGATCAACTTGTGTAAAAGCTAAGGATTCAGGTGGTGGGGTATTGACAAGTGTGATAAGTGAGGCAGAATATAGCAGTTATGGAAAAGAAGCTGGGACCAAAACTAGACAGAGAGATATTGAAGCAGTTGGGAACAGAGCAACTGGTAGGAATCATTATTGACCAGAGGAAAAAGTATAGAGAACCTAACAAATAAAGTAGTAGAACTGGAAAAAGAAATAGAGAAACTCAAAGTCAGTAGAGATTTAGAGACCATAAGATTATCCAAAGCACCCTTGGGAGACATCCTCAAAGAAACCGAGAACAAACAAGAAGAGAAACCAGAAGAAAACCAGACACGAAAACGGAAACCAGGAGGACAACAAGGGCATAGGGGAAAAAGGAGAAAGGTGTTTGGTGGAGTAGATAGAATAGATTTGAGATAGTGGGACGGCAAGTCTGTGGATGGTGAGGTCAGGGGGAATTATTTGGCGAACCAATAAAAATCCAAACACAATAAGTAGGGGACTTGGTGGACAGGCCAATGGAAATGGATTTGGAGTGTGTGTAGGGAAAGACAAAGGGCACACTGGTCACCAGAGATAGTACCGGGACAAGATATAGGAATCACACTACAAGCTTTTTTGGGATGGATCAATAACTAGGGCTATTGACCCTATGAAAAACAACACTTGTTGTTGTGGGAACTGGGTCAAATAGAAATTGGAGTGGGAACATTAGTAGGTACCAATGAAGGAATAGATGGTCCAGTGGCTCAAAGTATTCATAGCCTCAAACAGTGGATCAAACAAACCCAGCCTCATATCCTTGGGGATGAAACACCCTGGGTAGTCAAAGGGGTGAAACAATGGTTATGGATTTTTGCCAATAGTGACTTCCCTTGATTTCACGGGTCTGATACTCCTTGTCCTGGCAAATTAGAATCCATTGTGGGTTCAAGTTACTCTGGTGTACTCAGTTCTGATGACTTTACTGCCTATAACGATTATGCGGTCACAGCTCAACAGAAATGTCAGGCACATCTACCCTACCCCGTCACTTCAAGACACTAATCAAGATTTCTGGCTTCAATCACCAAGAAATTGGCACAAAATTCATCGACCTCATAGATGGTTTTAAAAACTACCCTTTATTCCAACAAACCCAAAACCTTCATGAATTCTTGACTTGGCCATCCTAGTTTCAACCAAAAGTTGAATCTTCCATTCATTCATTGATCAAGCCCCAGGGGAACCTGGTAAACTTTTACCTTCCTTAGGCAATAGACCTTGATCATAATTTAGCTGAACCAAGGTTAGGTTTAGTAGTGAGACAACGAAAAGTCTCTGGTGGTTCTCTTTCTCTGGAGCTATTCTAACATACTGCCAATTTATTGACCGTTATACAAACTTGTCCCCATCAAGCACTTTCTCTAATTGAGTTTTTTGACCAACCTATGAAAGCCATGGTTCACTCTGCTTTCCATACACCTTCTTTAATCCTTCTACCTTAGACCTGAATCCTTACCCAAAAACAAGCTCTGGAAGTGGAGCGACAATTAGCAGCGGAAAAGGAAAAAGCTCGAATTTTAGCAGCACATTTGCGATCACTAGGAGTAGATCCAGATAGTTTGGCAAATTAGGAAAAAACTATTATGACAACCATCAAATTAAACGATCTCACCATTGAATACCCGAACAGGCCGAGAATGAACGACAACGGGCGGGAAAATTAGCAGAAAAATTAGCAGAAAAATTGCGATTCCTTCGTAGCGCTGCGCTATCGCTGGGAATTTATCCTGATAGTTTGGGTTAAATTAATACTGAAAATAGTATAAAATGCCGGAATAACTTGGCTATGGCCTCTGGTGGTGCTTGAGAATGACCATTTCTATCAAAGATAATTTAACTTGGTTGCAAGTCCAGCGTTACTGGGAACTGCTGCACGTCTTGGTAGTGCGGACTCTCAAAGTGCGTTATCGTGGTTCATTCTTGGGTGTTTATTGGTCGCTGCTGAACCCATTAATTATGACTGGGCTTTACACTGCCATTTTTGGAGCCACCTTCTCATCCTATTATGGTCACTCAATCCTCAACTACGTATTAGCAGCATTTACAGGATTGGTAGTAATCAATTTCTTCTCAGCTTCCACATCCCAAGCGTTGATGAGTGTAGTAGGTAATGGAGCATTATTAAATAAAATCTGTCTGCCAGTCAGTGTTTTCCCTGTAGCTATGGTAGCAGCGAATATATTTCAGTTTTCCGTTGGGGCATTTCCGTTACTAGCATTGATGACTTTAGTTAATTCCAAAAGTCCAGTCAATGTCCTAGCATTGCTATTTCCATTTTTGGCATTAATTCTAGTTTCCACTGGCATTGGATTTTTAGTCAGTGCTTTGTATGTATTTTTTAGAGATTTACCTTACTTTTATGAGTTACTTGTCTTTGTGATTTGGATCAGCAGCCCTATCTTTTATCCAGCAGCAATCGTACCAAAGCAAGTCAAACCATTCCTTAGTTTAAATCCCCTCTCCCCCATAATTGAAAGTCTCCGTCAAATTACATTATCAGGAGCACCACCAGATTTAGGTTTAATTTGGGGCGCTTTACTTAGTGGCATAATTATTTTGTCGTTAGGATGGACTTGTTTTCATCTGTGGCGACATCAGTTTATGGATTTACTGTAAATGGAAGTTATTCGGCTGGATCAGGTTGCACTGTGGCGACGTACACAAGAAGAATTTTCTTATGATTTAAAGAAAACTATGCTTTCTATTTTAGAAGGTAAATATCGCCAGCCCGCCAAAAAATTAGTTTTAGGTACTGTTGATTTAGTAGTTGCTCAAGGCGAGAAGATAGGTATAATAGGTGCTAATGGTTCTGGTAAATCCACCCTTTTAAAGATAATTTCCGGTATTTTACAACCTACTAGTGGAACTGTAAGAGTACGTGGTCACGTAGCTCCTTTGATTGAACTAGGAGCAGGGTTTGATTCAGAAATTTCTGTCATGGATAATATACTGCTTTATGGTGTATTGCTGGGCTTTTCTAGGACTGAGATGAAAGAAAGAGCGCAGTCTATTTTGGAGTTTGCAGAATTGGAGGATTATGCTTTAGTTCCAGTTAAGGGTTTATCTTCAGGTATGGTCGCACGTTTGGGTTTTGCCATTGCCACAGATGTGCAGCCGGATATTTTGATTTTAGATGAGGTGTTATCGGTGGGAGATGAAAGTTTTAAGAATAAGTGCAAGCAAAGGATGGATAAGTTTTGGGATGATAATGCAACTGTTTTGGTTGTCTCTCACGATTTAGAATTTGTCAAACAATCTTGTCATCGGGCAATTTGGATAAATAAGGGAAAAATAATATTTTCTGGTAATGCTGCCCAAACTGTTGATTATTATTTGAATAGTTTGTAAAATTACGAAAATCACCAGATATAAAAAAGATTAGATAAAATGCAAATATAAAGGTAGAAATTTAATGGATTTACAGGGAATTAATGTATTAGTAGATGGATATAACCTAGAAATGATCCAAGGGACAGGAATAAAAACCTACGGTTTCACCTTAGTTAAGGCTCTGATTGCTCTAGAAGCAAATGTAGATTTATTATGTAGTCGTTATACTAATAGTTATAATAGTGATTTACTTTTAAATGAAGCTTTATTTTTCGACATACAAAAATCTAATAGTAGCAATTTAGAAATTAAGAGTATTATTAGTGCTGCTATTCAAGGATTTTATCAAGCCAAAGAAGTGCAAGTTAGTGATTTTGTCATCAAACGAGATGCCGACTATATTTTTGAGTATTTAGCTAGTTCAGGAAAAATATTCAATATTTCTAATTGTTATAGAACAGCCAATAATTTATATAAACATTTTCACTTACAAACCAGAGTAAACATTAAAAAGAAAATTGATATCTGGCATGTTACTTATCCAATTCCTATTAAAGTAAATGCTGCCAGAAAAATTACAACTATTCATGATTTAATTCCGTTAAAACTTCCTTATACTACTTTAGATGATAAAAAATGTTTTTTTAATTTAATCAAGGATGCAATTAAAAATTCCGAGATTATTCTAACGGTTTCAGAAAGTACAAAAAATGATATCTTACATTGTTTTGATGTTAATCCAGATAAAATTTATGTGACATATCAACCAATAATTGATAATTCACATTTGGTTGAAAACCATACAACAGAAACTAAGTTAAAAAAGTATAAACTTAAAAATAAACAATATATTCTATTTGTAGGAACTATAGAACCTAAAAAAAATATAGGCCGATTAATAGATGCATATAGTGGTTTAGATACTGATATGCAGCTAGTTATTGTTGGCAAAAAAGGATGGTTATGGGAAGATGAAATCGGTAAATTAGAAGCAGTATTTGGTAAAGATTTTAGCAGGGAAATTAAGTTATTGGAATATGTAGAGAAAAAAGATTTATTATATCTCTATAATGGTGCTTTTTGTTTTGTTTTTCCATCTTTGTACGAAGGATTTGGTTTACCACCTCTAGAGGCTATGTCTTTGGGATGTCCTGTTGTAACCTCTAATGTAGCTTCTTTACCAGAAGTTTGTGGAAATGCTGCTCTTTATGTAGATCCTTTCGATTCAGATGAAATTAGACTGGGAATTGAGAAGTTGATAAATAATCCTCAAATACAAAACCAACTTATAGAAGCTGGCAAAGAAAGAGTAAAACTATTTAGTATGGAAAATTATGCAAATAAACTTTATGAAGCTTATACAAAAGTAATCTAAGCATTTTGCTGATTGTAGCTAACTGAATCCTTACACCTGGTCAAAAATATGACTTTTCCAATCAATGATAAATACTGGATAAATACAGTATATTTTTTACAACAAAGAATTCAAGACGGAGATAAAATCATAGCACCAACTGAATTTGAAGAAAAATTAACAAATGTTATATACTATTCCTTAACCGGAGAGCATTCATGTGATGATTTTCAGTGGGTCATTATCCATAAGGGTATGATGGAAAATATAGAATATGCTTTTCTAGATAAAATTTTAGATAAATATTTTCCAATTTTTGCTAATGAAGTTTTCGTCATATTTACTAATCACACTTATATGCCTAAATTAGACAGTAACTATATTCATCTAGAATTTTTTTGGGAAAAAATTAAATTGATGAAAAGCATATATAGTAAATTGCAATCAAGGTTAGAAAAAGATTCTGCTAACAACAACATTTATTTCAACATAAAAGATGTTAGCTCATTGACACGGAAAGAATTAGAATTAAATAGCCGTAAAATGTCCCAGACAGTGTATTTAGGTAATGAGATGATTTTATGTCGAGTTTTAACTAAATATATGTGCTACGTTAATTCTCAAGACATGAGTTTGACTCCTCACCTTTGTCTTAATGGATACTGGGAATCTTGGATTACTCAAGCAATGGTTCGTGTTCTTGAAAGAGGTTTTTATTGTCTCGATATTGGTGCAAATTGCGGATATTATTCGCTAATTATGGCTGATGTTGTAGCTGAATCAGGTCGGATTGTAGCCGTTGAAGCCAATCCAAGATTAGCTACTCTTGTAGAGCGAAGCTTAGTTGTTAATGGTTTTAAAAGAAATTCTAAGGTTTTGAAAAAAGCTGTTTCAGATACAAATGGGACAAAAGTCAATCTTGTACTTCCTGAAGGTGGTTATTTAGGTGATGCAACAATATCTAGACCAGCTGACCTACCAGGAGATAGTATAGTGGAAGTTGAGACAGTAACAGTTGATGAATTAACTCAAGATTGGCCACGTGTTGATTTGATTAAAATAGATGCTGAAGGATCAGAAGAAGCTATTTGGCGTGGGATGCAGCAGACCATAAAAAGAAATAAAAATATAATTATAATTATGGAGTTTTGTAGTTATCGCAACTATGATCCTAAATCATTTTTAGAAGATATACAGGCAGCAGGATTTATAGTTCAATATATAGATATTGACTCACAAATAAAATCCTTGACTGTTGAAGATTACCTGACAGCACGTTCTGGTGAACATTGGGATTTATATTTACAGCGAAGAAAATAAGTTTTGATTTTTCAAGTTTCAGGGTTTAGGGGATAAAGTGTGGCTAACGCCACACTACGTCATCATCATAAATAGCTATAGCCCAGAAACTATTGAAAAATGAAGTTTCCATTTCCATCGGCTTTAATCAAGATAGAAGAACGAAAGGCTATCTTACCTATAAATTTTTTCACCGTTTAGACATACCTTGATAAGAAGCATTTTGCCACCAACAAGGCTTTGCTACAATATCATCAAAAAGGTATAACTAAACAGTCTCCTTTACCTGATTTCTACATAAGTGATCATCATGAGGCATATCTTGCACCTCTCCGTACAAACCCAAGCAACCTAAAAATATGGGTGATAAGACCACCTTATTTCTATTGGTTTCTATGGGTAAGTCAAGGGTTTTGCTAAAATACATACTCTGTAATTTAATTCCGTCAGTTTTTGTTGGTGCAAGATGTGAGCGCCCAAGGGGCGCGATTACACGCCCGCAATAAATGAAAGAAACACAGTTAACAAGACTTCTACGACTAATAACTTATACACTGAAAAAGTATCATGACAGTCAAAGCCGTTATTACACTAGTACAGTATTCGTCCGAATGTGAGCGTGGTTCTGGGTGTTATTGGCAATGGTATTGGTGAAGTAGTTAAAGCTACTATCCCTTTTAGGAGACTAGATTTACTTGCCCACCCAGGCATGGTACACCCAATTTAAATCAGCGATGCAATCAATGCTGCCCTTGTGCCATGAGCAACTATAAAAAGCCGAAAAAACAAGATTTGGATATGAATTTACTATCCCAAATCAACTCGAATGCGGCAGGAATAGATATTGGTGCTGATAGGCATTGGGTAAGTGTGCCTGTGGGGAGGGATGAGGAAAATATACGCAGTTTTGCTTGTTTTACTGGCGACCTCTATGCAATGGCAGAATGGTTAAAGCAGTGCAGTGTTGAGACCGTGGCAATGGAATCTACAGGGGTTTATTGGATACCTGTATTCCAGATTTTGGAGAGTCGTGGTTTT
>ERZ1034375.146-NODE-146-length-20369-cov-9.180810_pt1 | contig 20369 bp, 21 predicted proteins | sample MGYA00520585_ERZ1034375 | MGnify/ENA primary metagenome ERZ1034375 (study PRJEB33736, sample SAMEA104288463) | Azolla filiculoides | biome: Urban; feature: water surface; material: ditch water | place: Netherlands | collected 2014 ... | reverse complement strand
CCTCCCGTTTGAACCAGAGATTCAGATTCACCGCGTTTTGAAAAGGCAAAAGAGTCGAGATCAGTGAGGGGCCGTATTAGATGTTCAAGGATTTCAAAACCGGCATCGAGCTGCGTGATTTATTGCTAATAAAAACTATCCTATTATATAATAAAAGCTCGTATATTAACACATACACATCCAAATAATTAGCAGTGTGAGGAATCAAGATATTCCAAAATTCCTCAAATATAGAAAGTAAAAACGCAGACCGCGTGGAGACGAGGCTAGTTGTGACAAACGCTAATACGTTCGATGAGGCGGCATCTTTTCTCTATGTCCTTGGGTATAGCGAGCGGCTCAAGATTTTGTGGCATCTCAAGAGCCGGGAGCTTTGCGTAACTGAGCTCTGCAAACTGAGTGGCTTAAGTCAATCTGCAATGTCGCAACATTTATCAAAACTACGGGCATTAAAGATCGTCAATTGCCGTCGAGACGCACAATTTATGTACTATTCTGCGAGTCATAAAGTATGTTATGAGATATTCTCCTTGCTTGAGCGCCTAGATTTTTTAAAATTCAATGTATTAATAGATCCTGATTTCAAGATATAAATTATTAATCTCAATAGAAAAGCGGTTTGTAAAGTATAGCCTTCTCGGGAAGAATATTGAATAGGCTTCGATGAAGGATAAAATATTTTATAAGGTGGAGATTATTGTCGCTTTGCCCCATGCGCAATTTCTGAACCCGTGTGTTGGTTTCCGTGCGGAACTGAGCCGGTTTTTCCACCGAGAAGTGAGCCACCTCTAAGTATGGTTTTCTGATCAGGGTTTGGTCAAGGGATTGGGCTTTTCTCCTCTCTTATGTGCTGCTGCGGCCGAACTGGCTTTGAAGCGGAAGCTGTCGTTTCCTGTTTCCAGGATATGGCAACGGTGGGTCAGGCGGTCGAGCAACGCGGTTGTCATTTTAGCGTCGCCGAAGACGGTAGCCCATTCGCTAAAGCTGAGGTTGGTGGTGATGATGACGCTGGTGCGCTCATAAAGTTTGCTCAGCCTCGGCGACGAATTGCTCTATCGTGATGGCCTTCCAGTCTCGTGGGTAGAAGAGCGCTGTTTTCAGGCGGTCGAAGAAGCCTTCGCATGCGGCGTTGTGTTCCGAGCAGCCTTTGCGGGACATAGAGCAAATCAGCTAGGCATTGCTGATCCTTTTGAGCCAGCAAGGCCGGCGATAATGGGCTCCATCCGTGGAGGCATCCAACCCGAAGAACTTAATGCGGCCATTACCTCTGAAGGGCGCATTATCCCGACATGGACAAGACAGACTTGACTAAGTTCCTATATCAACCGACCAAAACACAGGCCAGTCGAACTGCCGAGAAACTGCGCGTTTCACTAGACCCCGGCAATCTGCAACACTCTTTCTTTAGTCGTACAATAATGAGCCGCATCGATGGTAAGTTGCGATACCATATTTCGAAAGCTTATAGCTTCGACGGGTTTTAGGAGAAATTGGCTTACACCTGCACTAACCGCTTCGGCACGGACTCTTGGATCGCTATCTCCTGTCACCATAACGATCGGGGTTGAAACAAAGTTCGGCATATGTCGCAGAAAACGGACAAACTGGACGCCGCTTATGCGCGGCAACATTTGGTCGACAACAATAAGCTTGAACATCTGGAGCTGGCAGATTTCCAAGGCCTGCAGCGGGTCCTCGATGACATGAATATCGCCGCTATAAACCTTCTTTAGAAGGTGCCTCAAAATGAGACCATTGGTGGGGTTGTCCTCAACAATCAAAATCGACAAGTTGTACTCCTAAAAGGCCCGCCTTCGCAGAACGCATATGGGTTGATAGATAATCAGAACTGCAATCCTGGCGGCTTTGAAAATCGCACACAGTTCTTGAATTCTACCAAATTCAAATAGTTGCATTTTATGGTCCTCTGAAATCTTTTTCCTGGAGAACCGGCCGCCTGAAAACAGAGCTCGTCTACCCACGAGACTGGAAGGCCATCACGATCGAGCGGTTCGTCGCCGAGGTGGACGCCTACATCCGATGATACAATGAAAGGCGCATCAAAACATCGCTGGGATCACTCAGCCCGGTCGAGTATCGTAATAGTCTCGGCCTGATCTTACGAAGCAGTCCAACTTTTTATCCGCACCGCCTATCAGGCTGCGCCGGGTCATGTATCAGGCCTGATGTGCAGCTCGAGTACGACCGCTGGCCGGTATGAAGCTACGCGGACCTGGTGCAAAATCAGCTCTACGAGCTCGTGGCTCAATGACCCGGATGCATTCCCAGACCCACTCTCCCCGATCTTTGTCCTTACCGTTCGTTGACCTCCTCATCATGGCCAGGTTTGCCGATCTCGCGCGCCGAGTAATGCGCGGTGGCGCAGGCCTCCATCACGACGATACATTTGGGCAGTTCCGTAAAGAAATTGACGACTTGGCCGCGAGACAGTTTCCTGCGCAAGACCACACTTCCATCGCGTCTGGCGGCGTGAACCTGAAACACCCGCTTTGCAAGGTTCAGGCCGACAATGCTAACTTCCTTCATGGATGCTCTCCTCTCTAAGTGACGTTCTGGCGAACATCATTCTGGCACATTGCGATGCCGTCGGGGGGGCATCCACTCCATCAGCTCTCAGTGGAAATCAACAGCCTAGGCTATCTGAACATCGATCAACTTTGCCGTTCATCTCTATTTCAATCACAAACATCGTAGGCTGCGCTCCCGGTAGCCAATAACTCGGATTACAGCTATACCATGGGCCCGCTGACAGGACGGTCATTTGCGCAATATCGTCCGGAGCTAGTGGGCGATTGGCGTGTCACTTTGATTTGAGGGTGTGCATTGCCGATGGAGCGCCGTGGATCGGCAAGTTTCGCAGGTAGGTGTTGCAGCGTTTGGTTGCCCCAAACAGACCCGCTTTGTCTTCGGTGGTGAATTGTCGTAGCCCAAGCCATGCTCAGAGAGCTCGGGCATGTTCGAAACTGCCGGCGCAACCAATCGCGGCAAAAAGCGCCGTGGCGTTGAGCACGCCAATGCCGGGTATCAATATTAGGCGGCGCATCGCGCCGTTTTGTCTGGCGAGTGCTACGAACTCTGCATGGCTTGGCTCGTTCCCTTCGAGAGAAAAACATCATACTCGATGTCATCGGAAGGGCGGGCCATCCCATAACCAACAAGCGTGCTATCGGTCTGCTACAAAAAGTTGCCTTTGAACCCCTAGCCCGTCTATGCCGAGTTCGACGACGTCTCCATCCCTCAGATAGCGTGGCGGTTTCATTCCCATCCCAACACCCGGTGGCGTACCAGTCGAGATTATGTCGCCGGGGTGCAGGCTCATGAACTGGCTGATGTAAGATACAAGGAAACGTACACCGTAGACCATGGTCGCGCTCGAGCCATCCTGCATCGATTCTCCATTGACACGCAACCACATGTGAAGGTCTTGCGGATCGGCGACCTCATCCGTCGTGACCAGCCATGGCCCAATAGGGCCAAAGGAGTCGCACGACTTGCCTTTCGTCCATTGGCCTGACCGCTCTGTCTGAAATGCGCGCTCGGAAACATCGTGGCTGACACAATACCCTGCCACATGGCTGAGAGCATCCGCTTCAGGAACATATTTTGCGGTTTTGCCAATAACGACAGCCAATTCCACCTCCCAATCTGTCTTATCCGAGCCGCGGGGAATATGTACAGCATCATTCGGCCCGCAAATCGCCGAAGTTGCTTTCATAAAGATCACCGGTTCAGGCGGTACTGCCATGCCGGACTCCGCCGCATGATCTGAAAAATTCAACCCAATGCAGATGAACTTGCCCGTTCCTGCAACGCAGGGTCCAATCCGCTGCTCCTGCAGAATGGGCAGGGAAGCGTGATCGAGCTGGCGTATGCGGGAAAGTCCCTCGAGAGAAATTGCATCTCCCGAAATATCTTTAACGTGGTGAGACAAGTCGCGAATATTTCCGCTCGAATCGAGGATGGCGGGCTTTTCCTGACCGGCTACACCGACACGGAGTAGTTTCATAACTTATGTTCCTTGGCTGGGGTCAAAACTGCAACAGCCGGAGAGCCGGCATCAAACTACCGAGGCGTGCTGTAAGACTAACAGCGTGTTAGTAGGTGGCGCGTCCACCCGACAGGTCGAAGATAGCAGCCGTGGTAAAACTATTTTCCTTGGAGACCAGCCAGGCGACCATCGACGCAGCCTCTTCGACTTCAAGAAAACGTTCGCGCGGAATTTTCGAGCGCATATACTCAATGAACTCGGCCGATAGCTGTTCGAGGATACGAGTCTGCGCGGTGGCGGGGGTGATGCAGTTAACGGCGATATCGAACTTAGCAAGCTCCTTGCCCAGCGACTTGGTCAAGCCGATTACAGCCGCCTTGGAGGCCGAATAGGCCGATGCGTTGGGGTTGCCCTCCTTGCCGGCAATAGAGGCGATGTTGACGATACGCCCATAGTTGCGGGCTTTCATGCCAGGCACACATACGCGATTGACGTGGAAGGTACCGTTGACGTTGATGTCGATGATCTTCTTGAAAGTTGCTACGTCATAAACGTCGAGAGGAGCCGTCGGACCGGCAATACCGGCTGAGTTGACCAGTATCGAAACCGGTCCCGCCACCCTTTCCGTTTCCGCGTGGGCTTTCTCCACTGCAGAGTAGTCCGTGATGTCCACGGCAATGAAATGTGCTGCAGGCCCAAGCGTTTCCCTTGCCGCGTTCAAAAGTTCCACATCAACGTCCCATAATGTGACTTTGGCACCTGAGGCTATGAAGCGCTTAGCCATGGCGAAACCTAGTCCCTGGGCGCCCCCGGTTACGACGGCGTGCTGGCCGTTGAGATCATACTGATTCATAAATTGGTCCTTTCTGGTCTATAAAATTATGCAACCGCTGCTAGGGCAGCGCGCCCGACGCCGGTTAGCGTCCCGGCCTCAGACGAGAACCGGCGGAAGTAGCATATAGAAGCGCTTGTCGTTATGGAGTTGCTGGACATAGGCTTTGTACCTGGCCTCTTCGATCTTCGCATTTGCCGCCTGCCAGGTGGGGAGCGCAGCGCATTTATGCTCAGGATCTGCGTTGCGGAAATTTGCGCGGTTGATCAAATTCGTATAAGTGAAGATGCTTGACGGGATCTTCTTTTTTGCGAGAACGGCGAGCACGGACGGAATGGCTGCATCAGCGTAGCATTCCGGAAAGAAGGATATGGTTGCGATGAAGCTCGGGTCAGTGGCGATGGGATCCAGGCGTTTTCCGCCCATGCCGACTGCGATCGTCATGTCGGAAAGCCCTGCGACCAAGAGCGCGCGCAGAGCCCCCACCAGCTGTTCGTCACTGAAGGACCCCAAAAGGATAGGCTTTTTGGGGTCCAGTTCGTTGACGAGACTGTTCGCGGCGGTGAAGCCGCTCTCGGCGGTACCCTGCATGTAATGCCAGGTCACCTGTTTGTTGTTCAAAGGTATGACCGAGCGAATGTCTGCCTCCTGCGAGAGATTTCGCAACGCACCGTTCGGTCCGACGAGAGGGAAGTCTACGATGATGAGTTGCGCGAATTTGGCCTTATCGCCCCAGCGCGCCACTGCGCTTTGACCGAGATATGTTCCCGCCCAAAAGCCGGCCCTGGCATTATCAACCCCGACCCATTGCGAACCCGGTACGGGAATATCGGGCGCGACCAGGAGAATGCCTACGTCATCAAGCGGCGCACGAACTGCGGCTGCGAACTTAATGTCGAGCAGGCTGTTGATCACCGCATCGATGTCCTTCGTTGCAAACGCCTGTACGTTCGCGACATTTTTCTGCGGGTCCCACTTATTGTCCTCCGTCAAGACTTCGATGTCGGCGTCACAGGCGATCTTTTCGAGCCCCTTCTTGTTCAACTGACTGAAGGGAGACGAGCCTCCACACATCGTATAGCCGAAGACGTAGTTCTTGCCGTCCCGTGGTGGAGTGACCTTAGCTGCGTCTGTAGCCATCGCCTTTAGGTTCGCTCCCGGCGGATGCCCGGGGCCGACGGCGAAAGGTTTGAACCCGCGGAAGTCTTCCTCCGCACGGGATAGGTTTGGCATAAGCGCCAATGCGCCGCTTACCCCCACCATCTTCAAGACATCTCTTCTCTGCATCAGACACTCCTCTTTGATTGCCGCTATAAGGCGCAAAACCACTTTTCGCTGATCAGAGCATGCGGAAAGGCAACTGAAACAGTTGATTGAGATGTATCTTCAGATGGCGGATTCGTTGAGCCTTGATCCGACATTGTAAATCTTGTCACGCCTCCAAGAGCATGGTGCGGTCGGCGATATGCATGCCGAAACCCGGCCCTGCAGGTGCGCTCATCTTTCCGTCGACCGGCATAGCTTCGCCGGTGAACAGCTTGCCGAACACAGGAAGGACAGAGCGTCCGTCCGGGCTCGCTGCAATGTATTCACAAAACGGCGCAATCGGCTGGGAGATATTGAAGTGATATGAGTAGGGGCCTGAGCCATGCGGAACGACCGGCAAATCGTAGGCTGAGGCATGTGCAGCAATCCGCAAAAGCTCCGTAAGACCCCCCACCCACATAACATCCGGCTGAAGGATGTCGATCTGACGGCCCTCAATCAGCCTGCGGAACCCATAGCGCGTATACTCGTGCTCTCCCGTAGTCCACTTCAATGTCGGGTGTGCCTGCTTCAGGAGCGCATAGCCTTCGACATCGTCCGGGTGGAGCACTTCCTCCCACCAATAAATGTCGAGCTTCTTGCACTGTTCTGCAAGACGGATCGCATATGGCACAGTGAGTGACATGTAGCAGTCGACCATGAGCGGGAAGCCCGGACCGACGGCCTCCCGATGTTCAGTCAGGAAGGCAACATTCCGGCGCACGCCGTTCTCGCCATCAGCCGGTCCATAAGGCAGTGGCACCTTGCCACCAATGAAACCAAGCGCCTTGACAGCTTCTGGCCGCGGGCCCGTACAATAGAAGTCGATCTGTTCACGACATTTGCCGCCGATAAGGTTGTAGACCGGCTCCTGGCGGACCTTGCCGATCAGGTCCCACAGTGCCAAGTCGACAACAGAGATGGCGGCAATCGGCATGCCCTTGCGACCGTAGAACATGGAAGCTCGGAAGAGCTGGTCCCATATCAGGTTAACCTGCCGAGCGTCTGCCCCCAGAAGAAATCGGCTAAAATGGTTCTTGATTAGCCAGCATGCAGGTGGACCTCCAAAGCCCGTTGCAACGCCCACTTGACCGCCCGCGCACTCGATTTCGACGACGATCGAGCCAAGGACGCCAATTCCCCATGACGCACGGCTGTGGCGATAGGCTTCGTAAGCTGACATCGGATTGGCGATCGGAGTATCGATAAGCCAGTGCCCATTCTTCTGCCTGTGATAGTCGCCGCCGTCGCCATCACTCGACACGGTGTAAACCCGGATTCCCGTAATCTTGAATTGCCCGTCCAATGTCATGTTCCGTTCCTAGATCCGATAGAGGCGTTCGGCATTAGTGGAGAAAAGTGCGGATTTTTCGGTCTCAGAGAAGTCCGCGCAGAGTTGCGAGAAAGCGCGCCAAACGGCCGAATAGCTGCTGTAGAGCTTGTCAACGGGGAAGTTCGAGGCGAACATCACGCGATCGACGCCGAAGGTGTCGAGGATGGAGTAGGCATAGGGCCTTATGCTTTCGAGCGTCCAGTGATGATCCAGCATCCCTAACCCGCTGATCTTAATGCAGACATTCTCATGTTCGCTCAACCGACGAAGCCCATCACGCCACTGCCTAAAGCCGGCTAGCGTCCGGTCCGCATACATGCCCGCGTGATTAATGATGAAAAGTGTTTCCTGATGCTCCCGTACAAGTTTCGCCGCCTCATCGAACTGGTGGGGGTAAAGCTGCATGTCGAAAGACAGGCCGAATTGGCGAAGTATAGAAAAGTTTTCCCGCCAACGGACATTATTGAGTAAGTTCTCACTCGTGTAGTTAAAGAGTGGGTCGGTGTGAACATTGAGGATCTGTCTAACACCTCGAACATTGGCAAAGGTCACCTGTGCTTCTAGCTCGGCCGCCGCCGTGGGTAACGAGAGATCGACACCGCAGACTATACCCTGGGGGTAGCCAGTTCGGTCCGCAAGGCTTTGCAGGTAGCGGCTCTCGCTGAGCCTGTCGTTTGGACGTGCTTCAACATTTACGATCTTGGCGATCTCGAACTCACCCTCCCCCTCGCCCAGAAGTTCCTCAAGGAAATAGGAACGAGCTATGGGTGCAGTCGAGCCGATGAAACTCACCGACGGCGTCTCGAAGCCCGGATAGAGCCTCGTCCAAAGATCAACAATATGCACATGTGGGTCGACAATCAGCATTGCTCGCTCCACTAGTTCAGATGAAACATGAGGGTGAGCGGTCTTTGCACCAGTGTGCCGTCGGCCTCGCACGTCATGATATCCGCCATACAGGACCACCCCTTGCGGACCATGGGTTCCAACGGCAACCGTTCCATCGTGTAGTTGTCTGCCCGCGTCAGCGAAGCAATGAGATGCTGAGTTTCCTCATCAAGCAGGATGCGGTAGTCGATAACACCTGACTGCCGCCGGAGGTCTGGAAATTCCCCCCATATCCCGTCGTGGCGCTTCTTGTATTCCGTGGATTGACCGTGTCGAAGGTTCATCCGAAAGGCGATAGTTTCCATCTATGCCTCCGTCACTGCAAATTGACGAACATGCCGCCGTCCACCAGCAACGATGCGCCAGTGACATAGCGGGCCATATCGGAAGCCAGAAACACGACGCAATCGGCAACGTCCTCGGGCTCACCATATCGACCGATCGGAATGCGCTTGGAGAAATAGGCGCGCTTCTCCCCATCGTCGAGATCGTCACGATTGAGGTCGGTCAGGATAGCTCCAGGCATAACGGAGTTACAGCGAATTCCGTACGGACCGAGCACGATTGCGCAAGACTGCATTAGCGAGTGAACGCCAGCCTTTGTAGGCGTGTAATGCGTCTGCATGCCGCCGCCAACCAGTGCGCTGATAGAACTTGTCGCGACAATCGCCCCGCCACGCCCCTGTTCCTTCATGCGGTTTGCCGCGGCCTGGACAACATAGAACGCGCCGTTTAGGTTGACATTGACTGTACGCTGTAAAACCTCTGGCGGCATATCAAGGAAGGCATGAAAGGGGCAAATGCCTGCATTTGAGGAAAGGATATCGACACCGCCGAACGCCTTCACCGCCGCGTCGACCAGGCGCCGCCCGGTCTGAGGATCGGCGACATTCCCTTCAAGCGCGAGAGCCTGTCCGCCAGCTGATTGAATTTCGGAGACAACGTAATCAATCGCCTTCGGCTTGCCATATATGCCATCATTGTCGCCCCAATAGTTGATAACGACGTTTGCGCCATGGCGGGCCGCCCTTACGGCAACGGCAGCGCCTATGCCGCGCGACCCGCCTGTCACGATTAATGTCTTGCCCTTTAGCAGCATCATGGTCCCTCTCTCAAACCGCCGATTGAGCTGACTTACTATGGAGCTTCGCCATCGCCTCGTAAGTCGTTCTTGCGATGCTGCTGAGATGATCCCGCATCGCAGCGGCGGCACGCTCCGGATCTCGTGTAGCCAACGCTGCGACGATGGCATCATGCTCGTTGGCAGAGCGTTGAATGACGCCAGGCGTTTCGGACGCGACGCGCCGATATTCGATCCCGAGATCGTAAAGCGAGAGTGCGATTCGCTCGAGGAACGGGTTCTCGGCTAGGCCGATCAGGTTCTGGTGAAACTCCAGATCGAGAACCCGAAACCCAACCGGGTCGGACAAAAGTTCATAGCCTGTCTTCACGAGAGCTCCGAGCTTTGAGATATCCGTGTCGGTAACGCGCGCCGCTACGAGCTTCAAGACCGATCCCTCCACCTCTGCACGCGCCTCATAAAGCGCATCGACGTTGGATTCATCAATGGCTATGACCATCTGCAGAGGCGCAACGAGTCGAGAGGGCGATAGGTCGGTTACGTAGCAGCGCCCGCCCTGCCTGCTTTCCACGACGCCGAGGATAGAGAGCCCGCGCAAAGCCTCGCGAATGACCGGACGCGAGACCTGGAGGGCCGCAGCCAGTTCGTTTTCCGTCGGCAATTTGTCACCCGCCTTGAGGTTGCCAACGCGAACTAGATCCAGCAGTTTCATGGCAACCCGCTCTGATACCGGCTTACGATTGAGCGGCTCCATTCCCTGGAACATGATCGGATCGTTCACGACGCTTCCCCCCTACTTAGCCTGGATTCTGAGGCGGATTTGGTCAACGCCAACCGCGAGGATCAAGACGATGCCGCGAGTCACTTCCTGCCAGAAGCTTGAAACGTCCAGCAGCGTCAAGCCGTTGTTGAGCGTCCCAAGAATAAGAACAGCAACCAGCGTTCCCCAAACTGAACCGCGACCGCCCTGGAGGCTCGTACCACCGAGAATAATCGCAGCGATCACTGTCAGAAGGTGGGGAGAGGCAGCGTTGGGTGCGGCCGCGCCCAACATAGCGGCCAGCATCGTGCCCGCGATCGCTCCACTGACGGCGGAGAGCACATAAAGCGCCACTTGAACCTGCTGAACGGGTAGACCCATTAGACGGCTAGCATCCTCATTACCGCCGGCCGCGTAAACATAGCGCCCAAAGCGGGTGTTTCTCAGCAAAATGGCAATGAGAACATAGGCAACGATCATCAGGACCGCCGGAACTGGAATACCGCCCAGACGCCCTGCGCCGAACCAGTTGAAACCGTCCACCATTAGAGGCTTCGTAAGCCCCCCCGTGAGTATCAGGGCCGAGCCAGAGACAATGCTCATCGTTGCGAGCGTTACGATAAGCGGGTTGAGTCTAAGGCCGGTTGCCAGTAGTCCGTTAATCAACCCGATGGCAGCGGCAACGAGCACAGCGGCGGAAACGGCAATCCATATTGACAGACCGGCAGAAAACAATATGGCAATAAGGACGCCTGTAAGGCCCGCAACCGCCGCGACCGAAAGATCAAGCCCACCCGCAATTATTAGCGGTGTTCCGGCTGCGGCCATCAAGCCAATGAACGCTACGTTCGAGCTGATTGCCAGCATGTTGCGGGTCGTCATGAAGAATGGCGTCAGAAAGGAAAAAACCAAAAGAAGTACAAGGTAGAAGCCGAGCAAGATCAGCACTCCTGATGCAGATCGAGACCGGCTCAGTCCTCTAAAATACGCAGCCCCAGGAAATTTACCGGAAATGTTCACACTGTTCTGGTTCATTCTCAATCACATCCCTAATTCTTGGCCGGAGATGCCGGCCTAGCTGTTGCAGCCATCAACGTGGCCGCATCCACGCCCTTTGGAAACTCACCCGAGAATGTTCCACGGTCTATTGCGAAGCACCTATCAGAAAGGCCTGCTACCTCTTCGACATCCGATGAAAGAACCAGAATTGCCAAGCCCTCACGCGCAAGCTTCACGAGTTCGGCATAGAGCTCACGACGCGCGCCGATATCGACGCCGCGGGTAGGCTCCTCAAGGATTAGCATCTTGACCTCCGGAACCAACCAGCGCGCGACGCATACCTTCTGTTGGTTGCCCCCTGAAAGAGTTCGAATTTCCTGCTGAGGCCCATTGGTCTTGATGCTAAGCCGGCGTATCCAATCAACCGCTTGCCGGGTCTCTTTTCCAGTCGCGGTGAAAACACCTTTTCCGTAACGCCGCTGGAAGGGTAGCACAAGATTTTCACGCACGCTCAGTTCAGCAATAATACCGTCCTTCTTGCGTTCGGCCGTAACAAAACCAATGCCTGCCGCCTTACCAAGCGCGGGGCTCGAAGGCCTGTGAGGCTTTCCGTCAAAAGTCAATGTCCCGAAGAATCCGCTTCCCTCAGCTCCATAGATGACCCGCCCAAGAGCCTCTACGCCCGAACCTATCAAGCCGAAGACGCCAACGATCTCGCCGCGCCCAACAGTGAAGTTTATATCCTTGAGGCTTTGCTTGAACGCCAGGTTCCGCACATCGAGCAAGGTCTGGCGGCCCGCTGCCGGGTGCGCGTCTGTTGCAAAAAGCGCACCGGCCGCCGAGCCGAGCATAGCCGCAACGACGGCCTCTACCGTCGTCGTCGCCGCAACAAATGATCCCGCGTTTCTCCCGTCACGCAGGACCTCGATCCTGTCAGCAATAGCGAAGACCTCTTTTAAATAATGCGAGATGTAGATCACCGTCGTTCCGCGCTGCTTGAGTCGACGTATGATGCTGAAGATTGTCTCTGCCTCTTGCTCGGTCAGCGACGCAGTCGGCTCGTCCATCACCAAAATAGACGCCTCCGATGCGAGCGCACGCGCAATCTCCACAATACGCTTCTCCGCGACAGACAAGTCGGCAACGAAACTGTCAGGATCGATATACGCAAAGCCAAGCTCATAGAGCAAATGCACCGCCCGGTTTCGCATAGCCCGATAATCCACTCGGCGCAGCCGCCCGATAGGAATGTCACCGATTGAAACATTCTCCGCGACGGTCATTTCTGGGATGACCGATATTTCCTGCGGCAGGAAGCTGATGCCGGCCACACTTGCCTCTCGGGTCGTAGACATGGTCACCGCCCGCCCGTCGATGGCAATATCTCCGATATCACGCTGGTAGACCCCAGTGAGGATTTTCATCAGTGTCGACTTGCCGGCACCGTTTGAGCCCAACAACGCGACCACTTCGCCTGGTGCTGCCACAAACCGCACCCTTTCTAGCACCTTGACACCGCCAAAGGACTTGGAAACGCCGGACATTGCAAGCCGGGGAACGTTGTTGCCAGGCGAAACTGCTGCTCTGCTTTCAGTGATCATTTTTTGACCTGCAATTCTTGGCTTAGTTGCGCGCGGCGCTAGGCTTCTTTCCGCGCGCTTTCAAGAGAGGGCGCCTAGTTACGCGCCCTCCCATTCTAGTTAGTCATTTCAAAGGAATGAGGTTCTGGACATCCTTAAGGGACGGGTCCTTCCTCAAAGACTGAAGATGAGCCTCGAAATCTTTTTCCGGAAACGTGTAGGTTAGCGCTGGTTCATCGGCGCACTTGTAGTCGGCATAGTATTTGCACATATTCTGCTTCGTCACCATCACGTGATTGATCAGAACCGCATCCGGCAGGCTATGCTTCGCCAACGTTGCAAGCGCAATTGGAACCAGTGCATTGCCGTAACGCTCGGGGAACGACCCGACCGATGCGACGAATGCGGGCTCGTTCTTCAAGGTGTCCTTCTCATCAGCGCCAAGACCGACAACCATTACATTTTTCTCGCGTCCGGCCTGCTTCACTGCGCGAAGGATTCCGGTGGTCGCCTGATCATTGATCGCAGTACCCATAACCACAGCGCCATCCGGAATTTTCGCAAGCAGACTGTTGGTCTGCGTGAAGCTCTCCTCAAGTGTATTCTTGGAGTCGAATTTCAGCACATGCGACGGATCAAATTCGGGCACCGCGGCAAGGAAGCCAGCGACCTGGCCGCCGGTCCGCATGGCAGGGATCGGGCCAGACTGAGGCAGCTCGCCTTCCACGAAATAACCATTCTTAACTTTGTCGGCGCCAAATGCTTTCGTAGCGGCCTGTGCAAGGTATGAGCCACCCATGAATCCAGCGCGCGGATTGTTAACCCCAAAAAACATGGCACCAGGCATCGGAATGTCGATTGCGACAACCTTGATACCCGCGCTATTCATCTTCTGCATGATCGTGGTGCCGAAATTCGCATCGGTTTGAAACTCGATGACGAAATCAACATTCCGGTTGATGAAGCTTTCGGCGTTGTTAAGTGCGGTTGCGCCGTCCAGGTGGTTGTCGGCGACCACGAGCTCGACACCTGCTGCATCGGAGTTGGCCTTAATGCCCTGCTCAACCAGCGCACAGAAAGGGATGTCACGCTGAAGATTCGCAAAACCAATAACGTATTTCTTTCCGTTCTTTGGCGGCACCGACTTCATAGCGTCGGCCACCATCGCCTTTAAGCTATCTGCCGGAAGCATGGCACCGTCAAAAGTAGCCGGATCATACCCATGGAAGTCGTCACCGTATGCGGTACCACCAAGCAATATTGCCGTCGCAGCGGCGAGTAATGAACGTTTCATCCCTAAATCCTCCCGTTGCCGCCAGATGTGAGCGGCGTGGATATCAATTAATGTAGAATCTATCCTCTTGTCAACTTGGCTTACAAATTTGTCATCAACATATTTTCTTTTGCTGGCCGGCACACTGCACCTTATCTGGAAAAAACCAATGTCCGGCAGGATCGCCCTCATTCAACGCGGTTTGGCCACCGCCGCAGCACAGAAAAGGGGAGAACCGGCCAACCCATTGACCAAAGCATGATCAGAAAACCATAGTTTGAGGTCGCTCACTTCTCGGTGAAAAAACCGGGGGGCGGACGAAGACTTGGACCACCAAGGAGGTAGTTCATGTATTCCCACGCAGACAGACTTCGGGCCGTTGAGCTCTATATCCGGCTTGGCAAGCGGCTTAACGCGACCATTCGGCAGTTGGGCTATCTGACAAAGAATGCCCTGAGGGGCTGGTATCGCGAGTACGTCGAGAACCGCGACTTGCGTGTTCAGGCGGTAGCTCGAGCACCGAAATTCTCCGAGGCCCAAAAGCAGGCTGCCCTTGAGCACTTCCGCACGCACGATCGTTGCATCTCTGCGACGATAAGGTCGCTAGGCTACCCTGGTCGCGGCACTCTAGCCGCATGGGTCCGGGAGGCGTTTCCGGAAGCGCGGACATCGATGGTTGGGCGATCTTGGCGTCGTGGTTATTCCGAGGATGTCCGGCAAGCGGGGGTCATTGGACTATTAAGTGGAGATGAAACCGCTCAACAAGTTGCAGACCGACTGGGCGTCTCAAGGCCGACATTGTACAGCTGGAAGGACCAGCTTCTCGATCATGAGGCCTCATCATCCATGAAACGCCGCAAAGCCAATCCCAAGGTGCCTGAACGTGAAGAGCTCGAGCGACAGCTTGAAGCCCTCCAGCGTGATGTCCGCCAGCTACAACTCGAACATGATCTCCTGAAGAAGGCCAATGAACTCATAAAAAAAGACCTGGGCGTCGATCTGCAGATCCTGAGTAATCGGGAAAAGACACAGCTGATTGACGCCCTTAAGGAAACCTATTGTTTGCCGGAACTGCTCGCCCAGCTGCGAATTGCCCGAAGCTCCTACTTTTACCACCGCGCCCGCCTGTGTCTGGCAGATAAGTATGCCTCCGTCCGCCACAGCCTTGCGGAAATCTTTGAGGCGAACCGACGTTGCTACGGTTATCGGCGACTGCAGGCGTCGTTGGCCAGGCAGAGCGTGATAATCTCGGCAAAGGTTGTCCAGAGATTGATGAAGCAGGAACAGTTGGTCGTTCCCAGACCACGTCGTCGGCGGTTCGGATCCTATCTGGGAGAGATCAGTCCAGCGCCCGAGAACATAATCAATCGCGACTTCCATGCAAATGCGCCGAACCTGAAGTGGCTCACAGATATCACTGAGTTCCAGATCCCCGCCGGCAAGGTGTAACTTTCCCCCATCATCGACTGCTTTGACGGCATGATGATCAGCTGGTCCATCGGAACCCAACCAGATGCAGGTCTCGTCAATACCATGCTGGATGCAGCCATCGAGACCGTAACCGTCGGAGAGGAACGGCCAGTCATCCATTCCGATCGCGGAGCCCATTATCGCTGGCCTGGCTGGCTCAACAGGATCAGCAATGCGCAGCTGGTTCGTTCGATGTCCCGAAAGGGATGCTCACAAGACAGCGCCGCGTGCGAAGGCTTCTTCGGCCGGCTGAAAACAGAGCGCTTCTATCCACGAGACTGGAAGGCCATCACGATCGAGCAGTTCGTCGCCGAGGTGGACGCCTACATCCGCTGGTACAATGAGAGGCGCATCAAAACATCACTGGGATCACTCAGCCCGGTCGAGTATCGTAAAAGTCTCGGCCTGATCTTATGAAGCAGTCCAACTTTTTATCCGCACCCCCACCGGCTCAGTTCCGCACGGAAAACAAGATGGAGTATTTTGATGCTTGATTTAGCCTCTGCTGCGTCTCCGCAGTTCAAAATATAGAAAGTTAGAAATGTTCCGTCTCATTAAACTTTGCGTCCCAATCATAGTCTTATTAACGCTGGCGACAGCAGTGCCGTCTGCCCGTGCCGAATTTGCTCTCAAAACCATAACAGTTAGGGTTCCTGCCGGCACGGAAACTCGCTATCAGATCGATACGGATGCTGGGCTGGTTTTCACAGTGCGCGCTTCAGGTCCAACTGGCACCAGAACGGCGTTCGTGAACGGGGATATAACCAACTTGGTGTATCAAGACATCGATTACCAGTCGCAAACCGTGGGCAGCCATGTGGTTAGCGGCGCGGATAGACTCTATGCGGGGATGGGCGACGTGTCCGTTGCGGCTAGTATGCTGTCAGCAACAGGCATAGCCAGGGACTTATCTGCCAACGAGAATGGGCTTTTGAAGGGCGGCTAGTATATCCGCGTGACGGTCACTGTTAAAAGCGCACATGGCAAACCATTCGTTCACTACTACATAGCGCGCCGCGGTTTTCCTTACGTTTACATGGGAACTTACTTCGAGGAGGAACCTGACGTTCAGCCGCTTGTGCGCTTTATTGCTCGCGTGCCACGCGCCCTGCTGCCCTATGGGCCTGACAACGAGGCTGATGCAGCCGGGACAAGACGCGGAGGTCGCAAGACGTGAGTCAATCGGATCTTACTATCGAGGGCCGCGACATTTTCGCATTCTCAACCGGCCCGTTTCGTGGCGAAACACGCTCCAAGCACTACTCAAACAAGCGCAGGAAGGACTGGCAATTTATCGGCGGGCGAAATGGCCAGACTGCAGGCAAGAGCAATGTTGGCATATGGATCGCTACTGGCAACACCGAGGGCTCGTCTGGCGGACCCTTCTACCGAGATTTGGTTCAAACTATCGGTTACAAGCCCACCGGTGACAACAACGAGATCACCTATAATATCAATTATGGTATGGCTCAGACAGAGCCCTATAGGCTGGGCATCCTGAACACCTACACACTGATGTACAACAATGGCACAATGCCCGCGAAAACGCCGGACTTAGGCTGGTTCGATATACTGGCCTTGAAAGGATGGATTGGGCCGTAACAGCGCGGTGGCGTAACGACAAATGGTATTCACGGCATGCTAGCTGATTTTGAATATACAGTTGGGCTCTCCAATGGACATGCTCAATATTGGGCTCCCGTTGATAGTAAAACTACTCGCTTCGATGATACTGGAATAATTCCCGGCGAATACACTTTGACCATCTACAAAAACGAATTACCTGTTTACGTTGCCCCTAGCAAGATTTCGATAGTAGCAGGATCTATAATGAATTTGAAGACCATTACTATACATGGTGACCCACAAAAAACTCCAGCACTATGGCGAATCGGCATCTGGGATGGAACCCCCTTAGAGCTGCTTAATGGTCATCTGTTAACCGCAATGCATCCATCTGATAAGCGTTTAACCACTTGGGTTCAGTCTGAGCCTTATGTGGTCGGTATTGCTTCACGTGCCGATCAATTCCCAGCCTATCAATGGAAGGATGTAAACGGAAGGTTGAGCATTCAGTTCCAGTTACCTGAAGTTCCTTCTGGCCAATTAACTTTACGCATAGGGACAACAACTGAATTTAACTCTGCCGTGCCCCAGGTAATGTTGAATAAAAGTTGGATATCACCAGCCCCCGCCAACCGACCGGTCAATGGCTCGCGCAACTTAACCGTCGGAACAAACCGAGGAGTGAACCGCCTATACACGATTGACCTTCCAAATTCTGTCTTGCGCGTCGGAACAAACCAGATAGAGTTGTCTGTTCTGAGCAACTTACAGGGATCTCTATTTCAAAGTCATGCGACTTCTTATGATGCAATAGATTTAGTACAGAAACCTTGAGTTGTTTGATGGTGGGCTGAATTCTGGCAAAAAGTTCAATCGTTCGGAGTTTATTCGTGCCGGGATACATGAGATCCTTTCCTCATAGTCAAAGTTTCGTGCCCAGCCACGTGATCGTATAGCGGCTAGTGCCACTTGGACTTCGAAGAGTGCAGGAGGGCGCTGGACACGGATGACATAAGTATCCGAGCCACGAATATCGTCAACCGAGAGGACGATCAAGCATCTCCGGCGCGCGATAAGCCCTTCGCGGTGAGGACAGGATTACGGATATATGCCGTCTTGATCCGTTCGCCAACGCGACCTTCTCCGTTTCGGCGTCAGGTTAACTTAGTTTGGCATCCACTCTAGCTGAGTGCGTTCAGAACGCAAACGAGAGTATAGAAATCGCCAGCAAGACAAGGGCTCGGATGCCACGCGGGTTATGAAGGCTTAAACTTTGGGGCTTATATGAAATCCCGAAAAATCAAGCGAGGGAACATGCGAACAAGGCTTTCCTCGTAGCAGCGAGAGGATGAGACGTGAGGGCTGGTTTCGGCATGGCAAGATCGGAAAAGGCAAACGAGCGCCTGCATCGATTTCTGGAAATCGATCTGGTCCTGGAGGGATCGGTGCTCGCTCCACGTGCGGAGACCGAGCTGCTTGCCCGCCACGCCATCAAAATGCTGCAGCAGATCGGTGACAATCCCGCGCTGGTGATCGACATGTGCTGCGGCTCCGGCAATGTCGGCCTCTCCATCGCACATGCGTTACCTGAGGTGCGCCTGATGTCGGCCGACCTGACGGAAGACTCTGTGGAGACGGCGCGGGCGAACGTCGTCCGCCTGGGTCTTACGGACCGTGTGCGCATCTTTCAGGGCAATCTTTTCGGGGCACTGGCGGGCGAAGATGCTGAAGGCAAGGCGGCCATGATCGTCTGCAATCCGCCTTATATCTCGACCGGGCGTCTTGAAGGCGAAAGTGCCCATCTGCTCGAAAGCGAGCCGCGCGAAGCCTTTGATGGCGGACCTTATGGCATTTCAATTCAGCAAAGGCTGGTGCGCGAAGCGCCGACATACCTGAAGCCGAGCGGCCTGCTTCTCTTCGAATTCGGCGCCGGCCAGGAACGTCAGGCACAATTGCTGCTGACGCGCTCGGGCGTCTTCGAGTGTCTGGATTTCCCTATGGATGAAGAAGACCGCCCGCGCGTCGCCGTTGCACGGTTGAAGGACGCCGCCGCATGAGCGAAGTGCGGCCGCTTTCCGTAAACGATGTCGAGGCTGTCACCGCGCTATATCATCGCATCCTGCGCCGCGGCAAGGCCGCACCCCCGGCGGCTCTCGTCGAATATGTCCACTCCTTCTATCTCGATGACCCATTCCGCGATCCCGAGATCCCGGCACTCGTACATATCGACGATAGAGGCCGGGTATCCGGCTTCGTCGGTGTCCACTCGGTCCCCTATCTAATCGGAGAACGGCGGATCAGGGCTGCGTTCTGCGGAGCCCTGATGTCCGAGGATCACGACAGCGATCCGCTGGCCGGCGCCCGCCTGCTCAAGGCATTTGTCGGCGGTCCGCAGGACATTTCGCTGAGCGAAACGGCTAACGTCATTTCCGAGACCATGTGGACGAAACTTCGTGGGAAGACGATCCCCGGCTACAGTTTTGAGTGGTTTCGCGTCTTCCGCCCCATCAGCTTCGTGCATGCCTTCGGATGTGAAAAGTCTCCGTTCCTTAGAAATCTGGCGCCTGTCGCGCGTCTGATAGACCGCAAGCTATCGAGCAAATCGAGCCTCGGCCGTTTCGCGCCCGCGCCAAAGCCTCCCGGACTTGTCTTGGAGAATGCGGATTATACCGGTTTCGCGGACGCCTTGCGCAAACTGAGCGATGACAAACAGGTCAGGCCCGACTGGGACACTAGTTATCTCGACCACGTTCTCGCCAACGCCGTCATCAAGCCAGCCTTTGGGCAGGCGCATATGGGGATTGTCAAGTCGAAAGGCGGAGAACTGATCGGCGCCTTCATCTATCATCTGAAGCCCGGCGGCATTGGCCGCGTGCTGCAGGTCTTGGCACAACCGGGACGACTCGGTCCGGTTATGGACCTGCTTTTCGCTCATGCCAATGACCTGGGCGCGGCCGGGCTTCGCGGCCGTTCTAGCCCCGATTTGATTGAGGCAGCAACGGGACGGCACATGATCATGGCCACGGTCTCCTCGACTGTCGTGTATTCGAAAGATCCTGCAATTGCCCAGGCGTTCCTTTCGGGAAGCTCCATGCTCACCGGCCTTGCCGGCGAACGCTGGAACCGCTTCTTCGGTGGCGACTTCGACTAACAGCAAGCACCTATATGTCGCGTTAACTTGTCTGGCACCTCAGGCTAGAGCACGTCCTTTGAACATTGAGTCGGATTGGGATTCCTTTTCTGCGTGAACTCTGATTCCTTGCCCTGGCAGTG
>ERZ1034375.143-NODE-143-length-20416-cov-73.101382_pt1 | contig 20416 bp, 21 predicted proteins | sample MGYA00520585_ERZ1034375 | MGnify/ENA primary metagenome ERZ1034375 (study PRJEB33736, sample SAMEA104288463) | Azolla filiculoides | biome: Urban; feature: water surface; material: ditch water | place: Netherlands | collected 2014 ... | reverse complement strand
TTAGGCAATAGACCTTGATCATAATTTAGCTGAACCAAGGTTAGGTTTAGCACTGAAACAAGGAAAAGTCTGTGGTGATTCTCTTTCTCTGGAGCTATTCCAACATACTGCCAATTTATTGACCGTTATACAAACTTATCGCCGTCAAGCACTTTCTCTAATTGAGTCTTTTGACCAACCTATGAAAGCTATGGTTCACTCTGCTTTCCATACACCTTCTTTAATCCCTCTACCTTACAACTGAATCCTTACCAATAAATTCGTATATTTTACCCTTCCACCACACGCACATAAATAGCCCGTGCTATGTCCCGCTCGATAGTCATTGGCAGATTACTAACTTTAATCACAAAAGTGGGAAACTGCTGTTATATAAGAACTTGAGTTCCTGTCTTTATACGCATTGATATCAGTTTCTTTCTAATGATTTCATCTTGAGTTTTACAGACAGTGACAATACCTTGCGCACAAGTTTTCAGCAATTCTAAAGAGCAACCCATGATACTAAAAGCAGTAAACATTGCAGAATAATAATAACAAAAGATAAAAATTGCAATGATGAAAGATGTTTATCATCTTTCATCATTGTTAAATGATAAATCGAGTAATGCTAAAACATTACTGATATTCTATTAAGCAAGGTAAGGTTCTTGATGGGTTTTGATTGTGCAGTTGGAACGGGGATATGTAACGCACAACAAAGCGAAACCTTTAGCCATTTGCTCATCATCCAAGAAGTTTTGATCGTCTTGGTTGATTTCACCTTCTACAACTTTACCTACACAGCTAGAGCAAGAACCAGCGTGACAAGAGAATGGTAATTCAATACCAGCTTCTTCTGCACCATCGAGAATTGTAGTTTCTTCGTCGATTTCAATTGTAGTGTCGAGTTCTTGTTTTTTGTTGATCAATCTTACTTGATAGGCAGCCATTTTCCGGTTCTCCTCAAACGTGAATAGATTTACTTTGGTAAATTGGTTAAGTCTCCCCTTTTTAGGGCGGGAAAATGCTCCCTTCCGTACATAAAAAATGTGGAGTATGTCTACGGGAAACTTGTAAAGTTGTAATTAGCAGAATAGAACTTAGGAAAGTTTCTATATCTATTTTTTCCTGAGTTCTAATTTTTTCTAGCTGCAAGGTACACCTTTCGGTGAACAATCGCCTGCTTTAAAAGACTTTCCACAACCGCAGGTGTCAGTTGCATTGGGATTGCTGAACTTAAAACCGCTGTCCATTACTCCCTCAACAAAATCAATTACCACACCTTCTAATAACGGCGCACTTTTAGCATCCACGTAAACCAACACATTTCCTTGTTGGCTGACAACATCATCTGGTTGTAGCTTACTGGTAATTTCAATTCCATACTCATAGCCATTGCAACCACCATCTTTAACCAAGATGCGGATACCTTTTGTAGCGTTATTAGTTTCCTCAGTTGCGGAACCTCTTAAAAATGCCCTCAGACGAAATTCTGCCTTTTCTGTTAAAATAACAGTCATTTTGTTTCCTGTTCTGTAGCGATTATTCTGATTTGAGATGTGGATTTTTTAGATTTGGTACTTTACACGGTCACAGATTGGGATTGGGAGTATCTCCAAGGTGCAGTATTACCGCAGACTGGACAGTTGCGATCACGATGAGAACGACGTTTAGCAAACTCCATTCTGTTAAAATCTATTGTCAGCAGTTCCGACAATAGCGGTTGACTAAACCCGGTAATCAGCTTGATTGCTTCCAACGCTGTCAAACAAGCCAAGGTCCCAGAAACAGCCCCTACAACTGAAAAACCACGCCGATCCCAATCAGGCTTTTCTGGAAACAGACAGGACAAACAAGGACTCACACCAGGAATAATCGTGGTTAGATAAGCCTCCATCCCGTCCATAGCAGCCTCTACCATTGGCTTACGCCAACGCACACAAGCTTCATTTAACAAATTCCGCTCGGTGAAATTGTGAGCGCAGTCCAGAGCCATATTCCCCGATTGCACCAAGGAATCTACATTTTCCGGGGTGATATAGTCATAAATCGCTTCAATCTGCACATCAGGATTAATACCTGCCAGAGTTTCTTTGGCTTTGAATACTCTTGGTTTTCCTACCCAATCGTCAGTCATCAAAACTTGACGATTCATATCATCCTGACGCAAATTACCACCCCGGACTAGGATTAGCCGTCCAACGCCTGCTACTGCTAAGTAAAGGGCCGCCGTACCGCCTAATCCTCCTACACCAGTCACCAAAACCGTCGCTGACTTCAGGCGCTTTTGAGCCACTGCACCAAAATTCGGGAGCATCATTTGGCGACTATAGCGTTCTAATTCGGTAGGCGTTAGGTTGATCAATTTATACCTCCTAATCAGAAGTTATTTCTGTCAGCGTAATTACATTCTTTGGCTTATCGTTAAACACCTTAAACAGCTTTTGTTCATGGGGTGTTGATTCCTGAAAAACTTGGTAAGCTTTTTGCAAAGCCAAACAATATTGAGTTAATTTTTCTTCTGGACCCAAGTCAGGGAATTTATCATCAATTTCATTCATGTATTGAGAAAACTTCTTCAATATATGAAGACGATTGACATTTACAAATTTCTGGTCATAAGGCAGTTGAAAAAAGATGAAATACTCTTCTGCATCTACAAGCTTCTTGAATTCTTCAATAGTTCCACTCATTTAGCATCCTCGATTTTTTTTAGCTGTTGCTTGAGTCCATCTAACTCTCGGTAAATTTCGTAAGTCTCAGCCGCAACATCCATAAGTGTTTTGTAATCTGTTGGTAATCCCTCAGCTAAATCATGCAAGTCCATTTTCATTTGACCTGCTTTGCTATTTAGCTTCCTAATTTTTGCTGTGAGTTCCTCAATGGTCATTGGTGATTGGTAATTGGTAATTGGGTTATTAATTTCCCCATGTCCCCAGTCCCCAATTCCTAAGTCTTAAATATTTCCTACTTCTGGGAAACGCTTGGCTAAATCAACACCTTTTTTGACGAACTTTTCTCCCTCTTCTGCTAATTGTTCTAGGGAGTCAAAACCATAACGGTGAGCATCGCGTAAAGTTTTTATAACTAACAATAAACGACCAGAAAAGACTAATGCCCAACCAAAACCTTCATGACCTAAGTCAACTACCACGTTAGATATTAGTCCGGTTTCTTTTTCAATGCTGGCTGCAACAGCACGGAAAAAGGCGTTGATCCGAGAAATAGTTGCTGGGTCTACTTCACCTTCAACAGAAATTTCCCGTTTCTTTTGTTTAGTGACAACAAACGGTTTCAAAATTAATTCATCAGACCAACTCCGGTAAAAACCATAGCTGTCTTGCGCCCGGATTTGTTGGACTAAACTCTTGAGAAAATGTGAAGTAATTTCTGTGTTGGTAGCAGTTCCGTTCACACTGTTATTTTCACTCATACCGTTGCTTCGTTTTCAACTTCATCTGCAAAGTTTAATGTTTTTGGTTGTAAGGCTTTACGCAACCAGGGGGGAGGATTACCTTTAAGAGTTTTGACTAATTTAGTCAGAACTTCTTCAATTTTTTCTTCCTCTGATTTAGCCTTTACTGGAGTCACACCTCCTTTAATTAAGCGTGCAGCAGCACTTCCTCCAATGGCAACAACATAAACAATTGTGCAACCATTAAGCGCCTCAAGTTTAGGTGTGATTTTATCTTCACTGCCATCTTCTTTGAGGTCGCCTTCAAATTTCAGAGTTTCTAGAAATTCATATCCATGATCGGAAATTTCATAGATATCAATTTCTCTAGCCCACCCAAAGTGAGCATTAACATGAATTCTATCTGTGGTGGTAAAGGCGATTTTCACTTTCATTAGTCCTTAGTCAAAAGATGGAATAGGAAATAGGAAATAGGGAATAAATAAGAAGTAAAAGGTAAAAGGTAAAAATAACAGTTGATTAATTTATCTCTGTCACCTGTCACCTGTCACCTGTGATCTAATCCCTATTAATTACTGGTGACCAATGATTCATCATTAATGACTCTTCATGTTCTAAAAACAGGTTTCCTATAGCAAATAAAAGTTCCATAGTTCCGCGATAGCCTACTTTGGTAAATAGACCATTTCCTAAGCGGTCATAGATGGGAATTCCTAAACGATAGTGGGGAATTTTGAGGCGTTTCGATATGGTGTTCACATTAGAATTACCAATCAATAAATCAGAACCCACTGCTAAATCTTCCAAATCTTCCAAATCACCAATAGTAACATTTTTTATAGGAAGATGTTCTAACAAAGGTGATCGCGTCGTTGTCACAGCAGCATGAATAGAAGCCCCCATTGACTGTAGAAACTGCACTGTAGTCCACATTAAATCCGGTTCTAAAGCCAAAGAAACCCGTTTAGCACCGAAGTAAAAATGAGTATCCAACATCGCATCTTGCAGCTGACGACGTTGACGACAATATTTTTCCGGTACAGGATTACCACTCAGAACTGATAAAGCCTGTAAAAACTCATCCACAGGTTCTAAACCAGTCAAATCCCGAAAAACTTCGTAATCTGTATTAAAACGTTCTTGGAGAATTTTTGCAGCACCACGCATACTTTCACCTAAGGCGAAAGTGAAAGCAGAACTACCCAAAGAACGGAGTTGTTTAAGAGTCGTACCACTAACAGTTACTGCGCTGTAGTCATCTTCCAAATGACCATCCAACGAAGCACCCAAATCAGGGACAAAGATCGCTTCTAGTCCAAAAGATGTCACCATCTCTCGAACTTCCTGCACATCCCCAGGAGTAAAAGCCGAACCTGCTAAAATCGTAATTTGTTCAGGTTTAACTCCTCCAGCTTTAGGAACTTCCTTCAGAATAGTTTCTACAGCTACCGCAAAACCATCTTGCAACGCACCTTTAAAATCAGGAGTCGGAGCAAAAACAATTGCTAAATAGTCAAGTTCTGGATGACGTTCCCGAATATCCTTCAAGAAACGTTCAATATCATCTCCTCTAGTTTCTGTTAATCCAGTCGTACACAAGCCGATAATTTCCGGTTTAGCTTTTTCCACCAAAGTGAGAATAGCTTGTTCAACATTTTCCTCACCACCCAAAATAGTGGTAACTTCCGTCATTGCTGTAGTAGCAAGAGGAATTGCTTCCCGAAAATGTCGAACCAAAACCACCTTAGCAAAAGCAGTACAACCTTGAGAACCATGAAATAAAGGCATAGTTCCCTTCAAACCCAAAAAAGCCAAAGATGCACCTAAAGCTTGACTTTGTTTGAGAGGATTAACACTAACAGACTTATTGGGAACAGTGACAATTGCCATAAATTAATCTCAATAATCTCAAAATAATTTGTAAGGAGTCAGGAGTCAGGAGTCAGGAGTCAGGAGTCAGGAGTCAACAAGATCACTATTCCCTATTCCCTAATTACTGTCACCTGTGACCTAAAAATTACTCCCAAGGCGCAGGCTTACGAATTTGTTCCCAAATTGGACTATACAAAGCCTCATATAACTCCCGTGCCATTTCCACCATTCCCATATAACCTGCATAGGGATGATGACGTTCTTGGTTAATATCTAAAAATGGAATTCTTGCCTTTAAAGCTGTGTACTGATTCCGACCACCAGCTATTAACATATCAGCTTTAGTTTCTCTTACTAATTTTAGCAATTCTTGGGCATTACCCTTTTCCAACATAATGCCATCATTGCCAAGTAATTTCTTGATTTTGGATTTATCTTCTTCTGTACTTTTGCGTGTACTAGTAGCAACAACTTCAATTCCTAAATCCTTAGAAGCAGAAATGATCGACCAACTTTTCACACCACCAGTATACAGAACCACCCGTTTACCCCTTAAGGATTCTCTATAGGGAGCAAGGGCAATATCTAAAGCCGCTGTTTCATCTGTAATTAACTTTTCAGTCCGTGCTTGTAAATTAAGACTACCTAATTTAGCTGCAACAGTTCTGAGACAATGATTAATATCATTAATACCATAAAAAGACTCTTCAATGTAAGGAATACCGTAACGTTCCTCCATTTTCCGCGCCATATTTAATAAGGCCCGTGAGCAAATCATTACATTTAACTTAGCGCGGTGAGCACAACGAATTTCTTCATAACGAGCATCACCAGTGATTTTTGATAAGACGCGAATGCCTAATTTTTCAAATAAAGGCAAAACGCCCCACATTTCACCAGCAATATTGTATTCACCAATCAAATTAATATCATAAGGTGTAGTATATTCAGGTTCAGCAGTGCCAACTACATATTCTAGTAAAGCTTCACCACCAAAACGATTACCTAGATTTTTACTACCAATAAATCCCGGAGCAATTACTGGAATGACAGGAGTACCAACTTTCTCAGCCGCAACTTTACAAACTGCATCAATATCATCGCCGATTAAAGCAGTTACACAAGTAGCGTAAACAAAAATAGCGGCTGGTTTGTAGCGTTCATTAACTTCCAAAATTGCCTTATAAAGCTTTTTCTCACCACCGAAAATTACATCATTTTCACTAATATCAGTGGTAAAACCGGTCTTATAGAGCATTGGTCCAGAAGAAAGACTTCCACGACTTCCCCAAGAGTTACCAGCACAAGCAATAGGTCCATGAACCAAATGAGCAGCATCAGTAATAGGTACTAATGCAATCATTGCACCATCAAAAGCGCATCCTCCTTGAGCAGCACCTGGTTGAGCTTGTTGTGTACAAGATTTGTTTTTCTTTTCTCCTTGTTTATGTTGATTATCTTTGCATCCTGATTCACTAAGTAACTCGTTAATTTTGCCTTGGGTAATTTTCATCTCTCTTCTCGCGCTCAATGGAAGTTGTTAATCGAAATGTAAGCAAACCTAAATAGACTTCCTGAAAAACTCCTCTTTACACAAGATTCACACAGATAAAGATTTAGAAAAGATGTCTATTTATCTGTAACTGAATTTTAATAATATCAATCCTTGATAATTCTTGTTTTAAATGATTGAATACTAATGACTAATAACCGAACAGTAATGAGTAATAACTAGAAAAGAACTTCTAGCAAATATACTTGGTGATGTCTTCACCACATTCATCAGCCAGGTAAGATAAAGCACGAAACCGTGAAGTAACTACTTCGTTATATAAAGGATTGATTTTGCATAGTGCCGGAATATGGAAACCTCGCCCAAATAAATGAATATCTCGGTCAGAATGACAACAGCAAGGAATTATCTGACAAAATCTCTGGAAATGAGCGAAGCAATAGTTTTTAATTTCAATGCCATCCATCCATCGCCGTAAAGGCTTGAGAAGTTCAAAAGAACCAGAATATTTATAATTAGGTGTATGGTGTTAGGGTGTCGATGAGAGTGAGGAATAGATCTCATAAGAGATGCCGGAGATAACTATAAATCAGAAGTGAGAATTTGGGAATTGGGAATTAACACCCGATCCCCATTTATTATTTATTTGGTTGTTAGTAGTCAGTTGTGATTGTTTCTGACTGACCACTAACCACTGACATTCTTAACGAATCAAGTCGTAGGAAATATCGGTCTTACCAGGAATATTCGTGGTGCGATCAATTTCCTCAAAGACTGTGTTAACAATCCAGTTCAACAAGTTGATTACACCTTTGTAACCAACGGTAGCATAACGGTGGTAGTGGTGACGATCCATGATAGGATAGCCAATTCTTACCAAAGGTACACCGCAATCACGCCACAGGTACTTACCGTAGGAGTTACCAATTAATAGGTCTACGGGTTCCGTGAACAACAAGGAGCGTAAATGCCACAGGTCTTTACCACCCCAGATTTTAGCGGACTTACCGAACACGCTAGAATCTAACAATCCTTGCAGCTCTTTCTCAAATACTTCGTTGGTGTTGTGAACCAAGATGTGTACAGGTTCAGCACCCATTTCCAGCATGAAACCAACTACGCTGTAAACTAAGTCAGGATCACCATAGATGGCGAAATGTTTACCATGCAACCAAGCATGGGAGTCAGTCATAGCATCAACTGCACGACCACGTTCGATTTCCAATTGTTCAGGAATAGCCTTACCAGTCAGTTCGCTGAGTTTCATCAAGAACTCGTCAGTTCCCTTGATACCCCAAGGACGAGAAACACAAACGTCTTGCTTCCATTCCTTAGCAATGTATTCACGGGTCTTTGCAGTGGAATAAGCTTGAAGAGCAATAGTAGCCTTACCGTTGATGGAATCTGCTGCGTCTTCTAACTTGGTACCACCTGGGTACATATTGAACTCACCATCGCAAGGTGAGTCAACATAATCGCTGTTATCAGATAACAGAGTGTAGTCGATACCCATTAAAGAAGCAATCCGCTTGATTTCGCGGTTGTTTTCTACGTAGGTGTCAAAACCAGGGATGAAGTTGATTTTACCGTTGCTCTTGGCTTTCTTCTTACCTGCGGTTAAGGTAGAAAGAATTCCCTTCATCATGTTGTCGTACCCAGTGATGTGGGACCCAACGAAGCTAGGTGTGTGAGCAAAAGGTACTGGTAAATCTTGAGGAACTGAACCAGCTTCCTTAGCATTGCCGATGAAAGACTGTAAGTCATCACCGATAACTTCTGCCATACAGGTGGTGCACACAGCAATCATTTTTGGCTTATAAAGCTTGTAGGAGTTAGCCAAGCCATCGATCATGTTTTGCAGACCACCGAACACAGCGGCGTCTTCAGTCATGGAAGAAGAAACGCCGGAGAATGGTTCTTTATAGTGACGGGTTAAGTGGGTACGGAAGTAAGCCACACAACCTTGAGAACCTTGAACAAAGGGAAGAGTACCTTCAAAACCTACAGCCGCAAACATAGCGCCTAGAGGTTGGCAACCTTTAGCGGGGTTAACGGTCAAAGCTTCACGAGCGAAGTTCTTTTCACGATATTCCCAGCTTTTTGTCCATTCTGCAACCCGTTCTACTTCTGCGGGGTCATGAGCATTTTCAAACTGTCTTTTGTTTTCAAACAGTTGTTGGTATTCTGGCTGATGGAATAGCTCAACGTGATCCTTAATATTTTCTGGATTCTGTGGCATTTCTAGTTCTCCAAGCTTGCTGTGTGTTGTGTTTGCTGTAGGGGCGGGGTTTTTAGGTGGAGAGTGGGGAATCTGGCTCAAAATTCAGAATGCAAAATCCAAAACTTAGAATTTTTAATTTTGAATCTTGAATTCCCAACTCCCCTCTGGGGTTTTGCCCCAGACTATCCCTGTACGGGCAGGTTTTTTGCCCCTACTATTTTTGTTCCCTAAACAGAAGCCTTAGCTTTGGCTTTAGCTTGAGCTTTTTTGTTCCAGGGAGCGCCAATTAGTCCCCAAGTTGGGCTGTTCAGTGCCAAATCCATGTCACGAGCAAAAATTGCGAATCCGTCGTAACCGTGATAAGGTCCGGAGTAATCCCAAGAGTGCATTTGACGGAAAGGAAGACCCATCTTTTGGAATACGTACTTCTCTTTCACACCAGAAGCAACTAAGTCTGGCTTTAATGCTTTGATGAATTCTTCAAATTCGTAAGCGGTAACGTCGTCATAAACGATTGTTCCGTTTTCGATGTAGTTGGTAGTACGTTTATAGTCGTCATTATGAGCGAACTCATAACCAGTACCAATCATCTTCATTCCTAAATCTTGGAAAGCGGGAACAACGTGACGGGGACGTAGACCACCAACCATCATTGCAACTGTCTTACCTTCCAAACGGGGGCGATATTCCTTAACTATCGCATCCATTGTGGGTTGGTATTTAGCAATTACCTTCTCAGCATTTTCTTGGATCTTAGAGTCAAACTTGGAAGCGATTTCGCGTAAAGATGCAGCTATCTTGGTAGGACCGAAGAAGTTATACTCAAGCCAGGGTATACCATAAGCTTCTTCCATGTGACGGCTGATGTAGTTCATCGAGCGGTAACAGTGGATGAGGTTCATCTTCACGTTGGGGGTCATCAACATTTCGTTGATTGTACCGTCACCAGACCACTGAGCAACTACGCGCAAACCGATTTCTTCCAATAGGATGCGGCTGGCCCAAGCATCACCACCGATGTTATAGTCACCAATAATAGCTACGTCGTAGGGAGTGCCTTCAAACTTCAATGTACCGTCTTTCTTAGCTTGATCTGCTCTGGGGAATACCCAGTCACGAATCATGTCGTTAGCGATGTGGTGTCCTAAAGACTGAGACACACCACGGAAACCTTCGCAACGTACAGGAATAACTGGCTTACCAATGGTCTTCGATGTTTTCTTAGCTACTGCTTCGATGTCATCCCCAATTAGACCGATGGGACATTCAGATTGAATAGAAACCCCACGATTTAAGGGGAATAATACATCTAATTCTTCAATTAACTTGGTCAGTTTCTTGTCTCCACCGAACACGATGTCGCGTTCTTGGAAATCTGAGGTGAAGTGCATGGTACCAAAGGTGTCAACACCTGTTTTACCTAGGTAGTAGTTACGACGACCAGACCAAGACCAGTAACCGCAACCTACAGGACCGTGGCTGATGTGGATCATATCCTTAATAGGACCCCAAACCACACCTTTAGAACCTGCATAGGCACAACCACGAGCGGTCATTACACCAGGAAGGGATTTGATGTTAGATTTAACACCACAATCAGCCTTGCCTTCTTCGTATACGTTTAAGTGCTTCTCACGTTTTTTAGAAGCTTTTTCGGGGTAGGCTTTTAGAACTTCTTTAATTAGTTCTTTTCTTTGTTCAACGATCTTCTTGTCATCTGGAGGAGTCATTATCTGTCTCTCTTGCTCCTAAGGAACGGGGATTAAGGATGGGGACTTTTGATGTCCCCTGTGGGGATTGGACGGAAGGGAAGGTAAAAAGAAAATTATGTAGAGTTTCCCTTTTTCCTTTTCCTGATTTAGAGATTTCTACTTGGCAGCAGGTGCAGGCTTACCAATGATTTCAGCGTGCTTGGAATCATCGTCAAGAATACCGAATTCAACCAACAATGCTTCCAACTCATCCATTTCGATTGGGGTGGGGATGGTGAGGTTTTTGTTGTTGATGATTTTCTTCGCTAATGCGCGGTATTCATTACCCTGATCGCTATCAGGTGCATATTCGTTAACGGTCATACGACGCAATTCTGCGTGTTGAACGATGTTGTCGCGGGGGACGAAGTGAATCATTTGAGTGTTCAAACGTTCAGCCAAGGTTTCGATCAATTCGATTTCACGGTCAACCTTACGGCTGTTACAGATCAAACCACCTAAACGTACACCACCGGAGTGAGCATATTTCAAAATACCACGAGCGATGTTGTTTGCAGCGTACATCGCCATCATTTCACCAGAGGTAACGATGTAGATTTCTTGTGCTTTACCTTCACGGATAGGCATAGCAAAACCACCACATACAACGTCACCTAATACGTCGTAAGATACGAAGTCTAAGTCTGTGTAAGCACCATTTTCTTCTAAGAAGTTAATAGCGGTGATAATACCACGACCTGCACAACCTACACCGGGTTCTGGACCACCAGACTCAACGCACTTCACACCACGGAAACCGGTCAACATTACTTCATGGAGTTCGAGGTCTTCAACAGCACCTCTTTCAGCAGCCAAGTGTAATACTGTGGTTTGAGCCTTGGAGTGAAGCATCAAACGGGTAGAGTCAGCTTTAGGGTCGCAACCTACGATCATAATGCGTTGACCCATTTCAGCCATAGCTGCGAGGGTATTTTGAGAGGTAGTAGATTTACCGATACCGCCCTTGCCGTAGAAAGCTATCTGTCTAATATTTGCGTCAGTAGTCATTGTTCGTGTTTTCCTAGAATTGGTTGATTGGATGTCTTTCGTCTTTTGGTTCTCACGGCCAAGTTCTACGGCGGTGAGCGTGTGTAGAACGTTGCTATGGGGGCGAACGCTCTACAGAAAATTTGCTTGTGTACATGATGTTTATTGGGTTATAAGGATTTGTTGCTTGTCAGTCGTCAGTTATTTTTGACTAATGACTAATACTAATAATTAACTGCTTCAACAATAATTTCTTTGCTGATGCGATCACGTAATCTTGATTCAATCGCAATCTTTAAAGTAGCTGTGCTGCTAGAACATGAACCGCAAGCACCTTGGAGAACAACTTTCACCTTATCGCCTTCTACATCATAAAGTTCAACATCTCCCCCATCGGCGATTAAAACGGGTCGGACTTCTTCATCTAATACTTTTTGAATTAAGGCAACTTTTCGTACATTAGTTAATGGTTCTTGTTGCCACAAACTATTATTTAAAACTGAAACTTCTGTCTTAGCCTTCGCGCCATTAGTGTGTAGATTCTCTTTGGCAAACTCTTGCTTAACTTCTTTGATTATATCATCAATTTTCGCTAAACAAGAACCGCATCCGCCACCAGCTTTTACATAATTTGTTACTTGTTCTGCACTGAGAAGATTATTTTGAGCAATCACTTTTCTAATCTTAGTATCAGTAATACTAAAACAAGTACAAATTAGTGTTCCTTCATCATCATCATCATGGGCAGCTAAAGGAATGCCTCTATAATTAGAGATAGCAGCTTCTAGAGCTTCTTGACCCATAACAGAACAGTGCATTTTTGCTTCAGGTAAACCACCTAAATATGCAGCGATTTCTTTATTGGTGACTTTCAAAGCTTCATCTAAAGTCAATCCTTTAACCATTTCAGTTAAAGCACTAGAAGAAGCGATCGCACTAGTACAGCCAAAAGTTTGAAAACGAGCATCGAGAATCTTATCAGATGCAACTTCCACTTTCAAATGCAATCTGAGAGCATCACCGCAAGCAATACTGCCTACCTCTCCAGTTGCAACCTTCAGACCAGGTTCATTTGTTTCTTCAATTGCACCTTGGTTTTTAGGATTGTAAAACAACTCTAATACTTTATCTGTGTAGTCCCACATAGTTGATTGTAGATTTTGGATTTTAGACTTCTGTTCTTAGATTGATGATTATTGAGTAGGGGATCTGGGGATTTGAGGATATTAGGTAGCTTGAGAGTTTTCCCAGCACCCAGTCCCTAATCCCCAGTCCCCAATCTACCGATTTACTAAAGTGTGCTCTTGCTGTTGTAACCAACGCGCGTCATCATTTTTGAAGGGAGATAAGGCGCGGAGACGTTCAACAATTTCTGGCATGATTGCAATTACTTGATCAATTTCTGCTTCGGTGGTGTAGCGAGAAAGACTGAAGCGAATTGAACCATGTAAAGTAGTGTAGGGCAAACCCATTGCTCTCAAAACATGGGAGGGTTCAAGTGAACCAGAAGTACAAGCAGAACCAGAGGAAGCACAAATACCGTGTTTATTCAGAAGTAGGAGAATTGCTTCACCTTCGATATATTTGAAACCGATGTTACTAGTATTTGGTAATCTATTTTTCACATCACCATTGACTACACAATCGGGAATGTTAGCAAGTAAAGTTTGTTCGAGGCGATCGCGCAGTTTTCTTTCTCTCTTAGTCGCCTCTTCCAAGAGTAGCATTTCCAGTTCCCCTGCCTTACCTAAAGCGATAATTCCGGGAACATTTTCTGTACCTGCCCTCCGTCCTCTTTCTTGATGTCCACCTATTAAGAAGGGACGGAATCTTACACCACGTTTCACATACAAAGCACCAATACCTTTGGGCGCATGAATTTTGTGACCAGACATAGTTAACATATCTATGGTGCTGGTTTTCATATTCAAGGGTACTTTACCTACCGCTTGTACTGCATCAACATGAAAGATTGCTCCATATTCTTTAACTCTAGCACCAATTTCTTCAATTGGAAAAATAGTGCCGATTTCATTATTGGCATACATCACTGTCACTAAAGCAGTGTTGCCAGTTAGAGAAGCTTCTAACTCATTTAAGTCAATTTGTCCCTTATCATTAACTGACAAATAGGTAACTTGATAACCTTGAGTTTCTAATTGTTTGCAGACATTTAAAACTGCGGGATGTTCTACTTGGGAAGTGATGATATGACGTTTTTCTGGTTGAGCTAATAAAGCAGCACGAATAGCTGTATTATCACCTTCAGTTCCACAGCTAGTAAAGACTATTTCCGATTCTTCAGCACCGATTAAAGCTGCAATTTGTTCTCTAGCTACCTTCACACTTTTAGCTAATTGCCCACCAAAGGTGTGCATACTAGAAGGATTAGCGTAATAGTCAGTCAGAAAAGGCATAATTGCCTCAATCACCTGGGGAGCTACCTTAGTGGTAGCATTATTATCCAGATAGATGCAATCTTTGAGCATAGTTTCCATATTAATTATGAAGTATTAAGGGATTGGTAATGGGTAATTGGTAATAAAAACCGCGCCCCAATCCCCAGTCCCTAGTTACCTAAACAACTACGTGATTCTTTTGCAATTGTTCCGAAAACTTTTGGGAATAAGTGTTATACCAACACTCCCAATAATCTTGTTTATTTGTTAACTTGGCAATGACGCGGTTGTATTTAACAAACCAACCTTCCCAATAATCACTAGGTTCTTTAACGCAACCATCAACAGTAGGACAAACGGCTTTACATTGAGGTACAGTGTATATGCCCCCAGCGCAGTTTGTGCAAAGTTCAGAATCAATGGAGTGATTACCATCTAGGATTTTCACTGCACCAGTAGGACATACAGACAAACAACGCTTGCAGGAAATACACGCTGCGGTAATTTTGTAAGCCATGATTATTCTCCTAGGTGGGGATTGGTGATTGGCGATTGGGGATTGGGTATTAGATATTGGGTATTGGGAAGAGTTTTTTTCCTATTCCCAATACCCAATCGCCAGTCGCTAGTCCCCAGTCCCTACATACTGCTGGTAAAATTCAAGTGCGACTTTTTCAATTACGTCGTAAGCTTCCACAGTCTTTATCCCTGCTGCTTCTAATTTCTCTTTGGGACAGTTACCAATTTTGGCAACTAAGACTGCTTTACAATCTGCAATCGCTTTCATTATATTTTCTGCGGTCGCTTCTTCGCCGTATCCACCTTGACAATATTGGTCGATTTTGCGATGACTGATAAAGTGCACTTCATTACCATCAACTTCGTACACTTGAAATTCCTTCACATGACCGAAGTGTTGATTAACTAATCCACCACCTTTAGTCGCTACAGCCACTAAAATTTTCGGACTGTTGGCAACTTCCTTAGCAGTTTGTACCTTGGCCTTTGCTAGTTTAATTGCTTCTCTAAATTTCTCAATGCCCTGATGAACTTCCTGGCGTGTTTCCAGGTTATATTCTGGAGACATTTCCAAGAATTTCTCTTTGGTAAATTCCTGACTGCGGTCTTCTCCTAATAATCCTACCGCATCTGCTCGGCACTGGCGACAGTGACGCATCATTTTCATGTTACCAGAACAGTTATCTTGAACTTCTTTGAGTTCTTTTCCTGTTGGACCACGTTGATGAGTTAAACCGAAATGTGTCCCATGTTCTGGTGCGGAAATTAGCGGCATGATATTGTGTAAGAATGCACCATTCTCACGAATCATTTTGTTAACTTCCACCAAGTGATGATCATTAATTCCGGGAATCATCACAGAATTAACTTTACACAAAATGTCGGCTTCTTTTAAAGCTTGCAATCCTTCCAACTGCTTTTCTAGCAGAATCTTTGCACCTTCCACACCTTTATAACGCTTGCGTTTGTAATGAACCCAAGCATAAATTTGTGCGCCGATTTCTGGATCAATGGTGTTAAGGGTTATAGTAACGTGATCTATATTTAATTGTTTGATGCGATCAATATATTCTGGTAGCATCAAACCGTTAGTTGATAAGCAAAGCTTAATATCTGGTGCTTTATCTGCAATCAACTCAAAGGTACGGAATGTTTTTTCAGGATTTGCTAAAGGATCACCAGGACCTGCAACTCCCAACACTGTCATTTGGGGAATTTTACCTGCAATTACCAACACTTTATGTGCGGCTTCTTCAGGTGTGAGTAACTCACTCACTACTCCAGGTCGGCTTTCGTTAGCACAGTCATACTTGCGGTTACAATAGTTGCATTGAATATTACAAGCTGGTGCAACTGCAACGTGCATCCGTGCATAATGGTGATGTGCTTCTTCACTATAGCAAGGGTGTTTGGCAATGCGTTCTTTGACCTTTTCGTCCATTTCTAGAGCTGTGCTGCTGTCGCAACCACAACCACCTGATTTGGCTTGCTTGATATTGAGTTCCTGTTCGGAGGAGGTGAGGAGTCCTGTGGCCGGTAGTGTCATTGAATTTCGCAAAGGTCGGTGGACTAGATAGCCACTGTGGGAGATGCCGTTACTACTTCCAATGCCTATGAAGTGAAGTCGCGTCTTATATTTGCCTCCCAATGATACCAAATTTGGATAACTTTAGTCAGATTGGCAATTTTGGTAACAGCCTATTTTTGATAAAAAGGCTTTTAATCCAAAATCTAAAATCTGTCTTGGAAAGTTATGATCGCAGGTTTGCTCCGCTCAGACTTTCCACAAAATCCAAAATTAATACAAGGGTGGGCAGTAAATCTTTGGCTTTCGGCTGGTCTGTGTCAATATTTGGGTCTTGGGTTGATTTTGTGTATACAGCCGCGACTTCTATTCACTTCAGGCATGGTGCTATCTCATCCCTCCACTCACTTTAGGCTTCTAACTTTGTTAAGGAGCTTTAAGTAATTGGCGATAAATGATTTATAGCAGCCCTTTTTAGATAGGTGACTGGTTGATCTGGGATAGGATTTATTGGATTTATTAAGTTTGTACTCAGATTTAGAAACCCCAATCTTTTCAGTATTACAAAAATTAAATAATATTTTTTCGGGTAGAGGTTCTAGTATTTTTCAGTTAGGGTACGAGTATTTATGGAATGGGGTTCAGGATTTATTTGTACTCAATCAAAACCCAATATATATAAGGATTTGGGTAAAATTTTGATTGACTTTACTATATATTAATCATGTACTCAAGTACTCCCCAGATCCTGCCAAAAGCCATAATTTACAAGGATTTGAGGTGGAAAACTGGAGTAGGATAAGCCGTAGTACTTCAGATACGTACGAAATTCAATTCTGTATACAACATATCATTTTTTTTGAGGTAAAAATGCAGTTCATATTCTTTTAAGTTTTCAATGATTAATAATCTGAATTGCACTTTTAAGTCATGTTGAATCAGGATTATGGCTTCAATAAAAGCATAACTCTTAATGCAGATTATTTGCAAGTAATTTATTTTTCATAGCTTTTCCGTTGGTTTTCACGTTCTTAAAGCTGTTAAAGAATGAGAAATAGTGTCAAATTAAGAAAGAGTGAATAGGGAAAGAAATTAATCGTGCTGAACATTCAGCGATCACCTATGGCTTACGCCACGCTACGTTATCAGCGATTGCGCTCCGCGCAATCGCTACACTGTAATTATGGCAAACAAACATAGTGTACAAAAACAGGGGTGAAGCCATGAAAGCTATTGTGATCCGTCGTTATGGTTCTGCGGATGTGCTGCATTTGGAAAAGGTGGAACAACCAAAAATCAGGCCTGATCAGTTACTTATAAAAGTTCATGCTAGTAGTGTTAATCCCATTGACTGGAAAACCCGTAAGGGGATGTTAAGTATTTTGACCGGGAACAAATTCCCGCTCATTCTGGGTTTTGATGTGGCTGGGGAAGTCGTCGCAATTGGTTCACAAGTGACTCGCTTCAAAGAAGGAGATGCTATTTATGGCAGCACCAGCTTTCCTGGAGGCGCTTATGCAGAATTCGCCGCAATTCTAGAAAATTTAGCGGCTCCCAAACCCAACAACTTGAGTTATGCAGAAGCAGCCACCATACCATTAGCAGCGCTAACGGCTCTACAAGCCCTGCGAGACTTGGGCAACATCAAATCAGGTCAGAATGTATTGGTTAATGGTGCTTCAGGCGGTGTGGGCATTTTTGCGGTGCAAATTGCTAAGGCGTTGGGGGCTGAAGTGACTGGTGTTTGCAGTTGTAAAAATTTGGATTTGGTCAAATCTCTGAATGCAGATTTAGTTATTGATTATACGCATCAGGACTTTACAGAAGGTAATGTGCAGTACGATATTATATTTGATGCAGTTGGTAAACGAGCATTTTCTAATTGCCGAAAAGTTTTAAAGCCAAATGGGGTTTATGTTTCTACCCTTCCTACACCAGAAGTAATTGTACAGGGTTTTTTAACTATGTTCCTTCCTGGTCAAAAGGTGAAATTTGTGTTAGAGAAGCCTAATAGTCAAGATTTGGTTTATTTAAAAAAGTTAATTGAAACAGGTAAAATGCGAACAGTGATTGATCGCACATATCCTCTGGAAGAATTAGCGCCTGCTCATGAGTATAGCGAAGGTGAGCGCACAGTAGGTAAGATTGCGATCGCGCTGAGTTAGGATTTCAACTTGAGATCAAGTCCGTTTTCATATATCTGGTAATTGGTAACTGGTAATTGGGTAGAAGAAAAGATTTATGATTTCTAATGAAACGGACTTGGTATGATTTGTGAAGAATAGACATCCTCAATGTTGAGATCACAAATTGCAAGAATTTAGGAGTCACGAACAAGTTTTTCAGCAAGCCCTAGGTGTTTTTGGCGTTAGCTTGAAAAAGCTTAATGCTGATGGCTGTTCGCGTAGCGTACCGTTAGGCATTAGCTGAATGCTTATCACAAATTTTATAAATTTCCGAGAAACTGATCTTGTTACTGAGAACAAATTAAAAACTTTTAGTTAACCTATAAAAAATACTACTCAAAACCATTAAATGGCTTATGCACAGGTTATTATCTTGACCGTTGACAACAGAAAAATTAACGGTTAGGATTGCTGATTTACCTGCATCATTACAAGGTAAAAAACTGGTGCAGATGTCAGATCTTCATTACGATGGTTTGCGATTGTCAGATAAAATGCTAGAAAGAGCGATCGCCATCTGTAACGGAGCACAACCAGATTTAGTTATATTAACTGGTGACTATGTAACCACAACTCCAGAACCTATTCATCAACTCGCAAGACATTTCAAAAATTTAGAAAGCAATTGTGGGATTTATGCTGTACTTGGCAACCATGATATATATTATGAAAATTCTCAATCAGAAATTACAACAGGACTAGAAAATATTGGTATTAATATCCTGTGGAATCAAATCGCCTATCCACTAGGAAATGAATTAGCGTTGGTAGGATTAGCAGATTTTTTCTCCAAGGAATTTAATCCCGCACGAGTTATGAACCAGCTAGATAATAATAAACCACGTCTAGTTTTATCTCATAATCCAAATACAGCTAAAATATTGAATACATGGCGCGTATATTTACAATTGTCTGGCCATACTCATGGAGGACAAATTATCATTCCTGGATTTGGACCTGCGTTAATTACTTACAATAAAATAGTGGAGAAAATACCCATTGAATTACGTCGGCAAGTACCATTGCTGAGAGAGAATTACTTTGTAGTCCGACATTGGGAATGGTCACACGGGTTACATCAATTAGGCAAAAATCAACTATATGTAAATAGGGGTTTAGGAACTTATCTCCCAGGACGTTTCTTTTGTCCACCAGAAGTTACAATCATGACTTTAATGAATTAATTATCTTCTCCATTCCCTAGCATGCTCGAAATCGCTGTAAATTACGACAGATAGAAGTCAGTAAAATACAGCGATCTATTGGTGAGATAATAATTCAATAAAATGGGAAAATCCGAATTAACGACATCAACTAAGGTGGACAAAGTTTGTAATCTACCAATCAGAATTGTGCATCCTTCATTCCAACTAGGCAGGCATTTCTGGTTGTGCGTTCAAAAACCTCTAATAACAACTAAATGAAATCAAGGCAAAAACACTAGGAAGCCACAACCTAACAGTGACTACGATAACATTACAGCAGGAGGCACAAGCTCTAAGTCAGGTGTTTGTAAGAAAGTTTTTTCTGAAACTTTTAACCTTTCTGTACCTTGCTTTTAATCTGTCGTTAATTTTTTTCTCTGTGCAGTATTTTAGTAAACTTGAATTTTGTTAATCTATTCCAATAATTGTTAAATCTTTCTTAATCTTATTACTATTTATTCCTATTTTTCCAGTATTTCTGAATGCAATCTGGTATCGAATACCACCACTAGCAACGCCACCAGTGCGAGGGGGATCAGCCGCCGCTGATAAACCAAGAAACCAAGTTGAGGATGCCACAGAGTGGCCTGAACTCCCCCAAAATACTTAAACAAAAGTTAACAGTAAAAAGGAATATAATGGGATTTCGCTGTAGCTTTCACCTTCAAAGAAGCTAATGAAAGAAACCACTACCCCAGCAATGTCACCATGGTTTGAAAGATGGTGTTAAAGGTTTGATGGTGTATTTCTCATCAAGGGGAAAGAAGAGAGTTTAGACATTATTTAGGGGGATGATTGGGTGAAAGTGAGAGAAAAAACCTATTTCAAATGGCAGAGAATG
>ERZ1034375.142-NODE-142-length-20440-cov-2.925257_pt1 | contig 20440 bp, 19 predicted proteins | sample MGYA00520585_ERZ1034375 | MGnify/ENA primary metagenome ERZ1034375 (study PRJEB33736, sample SAMEA104288463) | Azolla filiculoides | biome: Urban; feature: water surface; material: ditch water | place: Netherlands | collected 2014 ... | reverse complement strand
CGACCGAAGCGTGCCCGCGTTGACCTCCTCGCAACGGCAAATGATCGTCGTATCGCTCGGCGCAGCCGCGGAAATGCGCGGCGGATAGCGCGCGCGATTAATTGCCAATTGTTACTGACCCGGCGGCTGTGGCCTCTTATGACCGGAGGGATCGCAGTATGGTTGAACCACGCTGGCGTTTGGCGTTCCCGCGTTCAATGTCGGCAACATGTCAACATTGAACGCGGCTTCACCAGAGATCTCATCGAATGAGCCGGTACGGAGCCGTCTCATTTCCGAGAGGTAGGGCAGGCACAGCCGGGGATCGATCCCCCCGCGAGCGCACTCCGACTTCAATTCAAGCGCTTGCCGGTTGCCGGATCAAATACGTGCAGATCCCGCGCTTCGACGTCCACTCCGACAACCTCGCCCAGCCTCAACACGCTGGACGCCGGCACCGCGATATTGATTTCATGCCTATCGTTGCGCAGGCTGACCAACCGCGTCTCGCCGTGAAACTCGTTTCGTTCGACGGTACCGCGAAACGCCTGCGCCTGGTCACTGACACGGAAAGCACCAGGGCGGACACCGACCGTGACCGCGCCCGCACGGATGCCGGACGGCGCCTGGAAACGGACGAGATCGTCGCTCAGAACACCGTCGGCCATCTCCAGCGGCAGGAAGTTCATGTTCGGCGTACCGATGAAACCTGCGGCAAAGACGGTCGCCGGCGCCTGATAGATTTCTTCGGGCGTACCCATCTGCTCGATGCGGCCGTCTTTCATCAGGACGATCCGGTCGGCGAGAGTCATCGCCTCGAGCTGGTCATGCGTGACATAGACGCTCGTCGTCTTCAGATCGCGATGCAGGCGGGCGATCTCAACACGCAGGCTACCACGCAGCTTGGCGTCGAGATTGGATAGCGGCTCGTCGAACAGGAAAACCTCCGGCGTCTTGATCATCGCGCGTGCGATCGCCACCCGCTGCTGCTGGCCGCCGGATAGCTCCGTCGGCTTGCGCGCGAGATAGACGCCGAGACCGAGTGCATCGACGACGGGTACCAGCCGCTCTTCGATCGCGGCCTTGCCGATGCCTGCGCGCTCCAGTCCGAAAGTGATGTTCTCGCGCACGCTCATATGCGGATAGAGCGCGTAGTTCTGGAAGACCATGGCAATGCCCCGGTCGCCGGGATCGCGATCGTTCATCCTCTGACCACCAATCAAAAGGTCACCGCCCGAAATCTCCTCCAGGCCCGCGATCATGCGGAGCATGGTCGACTTGCCGCAGCCGGACGGGCCGAGAAAGACGACGAATTCGTGATCGTCGACCTTGAGGTCGAAGTCACGCATGACTTCAAGCGCGCCATAGGTCTTGCGTATGCCGCGGCATTCGACGGTCGCCATCACTTGCCCTCCCCATCCAGAATGATCTGCAGCTTGACGTCCTCCGGTCGCCCTTCGGCTGCCCGTTCAAAGGCCGCAATCGATTGGTCGAAAACATAGGTCCCTGACACCAGCGGCTTGAGGTCCACCTTGCCGGCTGCAATCAGGGCCAGCGCCCGATCAAAGACATTGGCGTAGCGGAACACGGTCTCGATACGGCACTCGCGGAAACAGGCGGCAGCGAGATCCACCGGCACCGGTCCCGGTGGCAGTCCGACGACAACCACTGTTCCGCCCGGCCGCACGACCTTGAAAAGGTCGCGAACGGCAGCCGCAGCCCCCGAGCATTCAAAGACGATGTCCGCACCCCAGCCTTCCGTCGCTTCATCGACCGCTTCGGCAAGGTTGCGTTCGCGCAGATTGATGCCGGTGATCCCGTCATAGGTTTCGGCCAGCTTGAGTTTCGTCTCCGACAGATCCGAGATCAGTACCCGCGAGCAACCACCTGCCAAGGCGGCCAGCGCCACCATGATGCCGATCGTGCCGCAGCCGGTGACGACCGCTGTGTCGCCGGGCGTGATGCGGGCGCGTGTGGCCGCCTGCATGCCGACCGCAAATGGCTCGACCATCGCTCCTTCGGCAAAGGAAACATTGTCCGGCAGCTTGTAGGTGAAACCGGCGGGATGAACCGTCTCCGGGCAGAGCACGCCATGCACAGGGGGCGTTGCCCAGAACCTCACAGCGGGATCGACATTGTAGAGGCCGAGGCGCGAGGCACGCGACAGGGGATCGGGGATGCCCGGCTCCATGCAGACCCGGTCACCCGCTTTCAGATGCCTGACATTGGTGCCGACCTCCGTCACTGTGCCCGCCGCTTCATGGCCCAGTACCATGGGCTCGTTGACGACGAAATCGCCAATATGTCCATGCGTGTAGTAATGTACGTCGCTGCCGCAGACGCCGACTGTGTGCAGGCGAATACGAACGTCGTCGGGACCCATGGCCTGGGGGAGATCGATGTCGCGCAGGGAGAGTTCGCCGACACGCTCGAGGACAAGTGCTTTCATAAAGGTCAACCTTGATCAGTTTTCTTGGAAAATGCGGCATTGAGCCCGCCGGCCATGACCCCGAGCAGGATCAGCGGCGGCAGCGACAACAGGACGACGGCGGCGTTGAGGATGCCCCACGGCACATTCATGCCGAGTTGCGACATTTCCGACGCGATGATCGGAAGCGTCTTTGCCTTGGATGTCGTGAGCATCATGGCGAGTAGGAACTCGTTCCAGACAAGCACGAAGGAGAAGGCGATCGCGCCGAAGACCTGGAAACGGGCGATCGGAAGCGCAATGCGGAAGAAGGTCGCGTAAGGCCCAAGTCCATCGACGCGTGCGGCTTCCTCGACATGCAGGCTGACGCGCTCGAAGGCCGGCACCGAAAGCCAGATGGTGATCGAGGCCGTCACGATCAGATAGGTGACGATCAGCGAGAGCCGCGTGTCATAGAGGTTGAGCCCGAGCCAGATGACCAGCATCGGAATGGCGATCGCCACCGGCGGCAGAAAACGCAGCGAGAGGACGAAAAACTGCGCCTCTGCAGTCAGGCGGTTCTTGAAGCGTGCGATGACGTAAGCCGCCGGCACACCGAGCAGGGCGCCGAGCACGACGGCGCTCGAGCAGATGATCAGCGAATTGGTCAGCGCGCGGGCCACAGATCGGCGATTGAGCACATAGCTCATATTGTCCCAGACCGGCTGGAAGACCAGTTTCGGCGTCGAAACCAGAAGGTCGGCATTGGTCTTGAAGGCGTTGAGCAGGGTCCAGAGCAACGGCAGGACGACAAGCGCCGCCGCGAGGATCAGGAGCAGTCTGAGCAGCAGGGTCGAGAGCTTCATCGGTTCAGCCTCTTCCAGGTAAAGGTGAAGGTGACGATGGTCAGTACCATCATGATGACCGCCATGGACGAGGCGTAGGAAATCTTGCCGGACTCGATGAAGCCTTGCGAATAGGCATACATGTCGAGCGTCTCGGTCGAGATGCCGGGACCGCCACGGGTCATGACGTAGACAAGGTCGAAGGAACGCAGGCTTTCGATCGCCTTGACCAGCAGCAGGCTGATCAGCGGCGCCTTCAGCATCGGCAGCGTGACGAAGCGGTGGATCTCGAACCGGGTTGCACGGTCGATCCGGGCCGCTTCAAGCGGCTGCGGCGGCAGCGATTCCAGCAGTTTCAGGATGATCACGGCGAAGAACAGGCCCCATTGCCAGACATCGACGAAGGCGACAGCGAGCAGCGCGCCGAGCGGCGTCGACAGAATGTCGGGCGTGATGCCGGTGAGTTCCCGGACCGGCCAGGTCAGCGCGCCATAGAGCGGATGAAAGGCGAACTTCCACACGAAGGCGGCGCAGACACGTGGCAGCAGGACCGGGATGATGAACAGCACGCAGAGAATATTGCGCATGCGCGGGCTGGCGGCCTCGAACATCGCGATGCCCAGCGCGAGCCCGGTGATCATGGTCGCGGAAACGCTGAGGATTTCCCACTTGAATGACACCCAGAGCGCATTGAGAAAACGCGCGTCGGAAAACAACGCCAGATAGTTGGCAAACCAGACATAGTCCGCCTGCGGCTGCGCCAGCGTGCGGTTCTGCAGGGAAATGTTGATCGCATAAATCGTCGGCACAAGTGCCAGCACGATCAGGATGCCCATGGTAGGCCCAAGAAAGACAAAAGGCAGCGAACGGCCGCGGCGCATGGCAGGTCCTCGAATGGAAAAAAGGGGCGCGTCGACGACGCGCCCAGTTGACGGCTTGGGAGGCGTCAGAGTTTGGCGGCGAAGGTTTCGAGTTCCGTCAGCGTCGCCTTGATGTCGGTGCGGCTGCCGGTGATCAGCTCTTCCAGCATGATGCCCCACTGGTTGCCCAGCTCCTGCCAGCGCGGATCCTGCCAGAAGGTGACTTGCGTCTTCGCGCCGGTGGCGGCCATTGCATCGGCGAGATTCTGGCCGAAGGTCGCGGCATATTCCGGGCTCTGGTAGGTGCTGGTGCGGGTCAACTCGCCCGGCTGGCCGGCGGCGAGGCGACGGGCTTCCTGCTCCTTGGACGTCGCCCAGGCGACAAACAGGCCGGCACAGGCCTTCTCCTCCTCGGTCGCATTGGCCTTCGACGCGATGGCGAAGCCATGGGCGTAGCCGCCACCCGGCAGCGGCGACGGCGGCACGGAGAAGGCCACCTTGTCGGCCACCTGGCTCTGCGCCTTGTCGACAGACATGCCGCCGAGCGGTGCGGATTCGACGATGATCGCGACCTTTCCTGCCCGGAAAGCACCGGTCGACTCGTCCCAGGAGCCGGTCTGTGTGCCCGGAGCCGAATACTTGAACAGGTCGAGATAGGTCTGGGTCGCCTTCACGGCCGCTTCGGAATTGAAGGCCGGCTTGCCGTCCTTGTACCACTCACCGCCATTGGCCTTGAAGAATGGCATCCAGCGCCAGACATTCGCGCCAGAACCGCGCTGGCCGCGCAGGGCCGTGCCGTAGACACCGTTGTCCGGATCATGCAGCTTCTGGACGGCGGCAAAATATTCGTCCCAGGTCTTTGGCGGTGCGATGCCCGCCTTTTCCAGCAGGTCCGTGCGATAAACCATCAGGTCGCCACCGCCCTGGACCGGCGCAAACCATTGCTTGCCGTCATAGGTGGCCGCAGCCCGCATGCCCGCATCGAAATCCATGTAGTCGTATTCGGCCGGATAATAACCATCGAGCGGCACGATCCAGCCCGAGGATGCGAAGAGGGCCAGATTGGCTTCGTCGACATAGTAGACGTCGAAGCTTCCAACGGTCGATGCGTCGGCCTGCGACTTGGCGCGGCGGTCGTTTTCGTTGAGATAGCTGATCTCGAAACCGGCGCCGGAGAGCTTCTCAAACTCGTCGACATAGTCCTCGAGAAGCGTCAGTCCGTCACGCGGCTGTGCAAGAATGCGCACGTCTTCACTGCATTGAGCAGCGGCGAATGCATTGGAAGCCGCAAGAATGGCGATCACCGCGCAGCCGGCGCGGAGGCTGTTGAATGTCATGATTTCCTCCCTCGGATGGCAAACTCCCTTGCCATCTACGGGGGCTATTTTGCGCAAGAGAGGGATCCGAACTAGTTTACCTTTGCCGGATAATTGATACTATATTGACATTTTTGCACTGCAACACGAGTCAATCAATGCGAATTGCATCAGATTTTCCGCTCACGGTTTCGGAAACCTTCACGGCGACACGCGAGCAGATCGTGCTGCCGGGCGGCACTTCCTACCTGATCCGCCGCGACGATTACCCGAACCCTATCTGTATCTGGAACTATCATCCGGAGTGGGAGATCCACTTCATCCCCGATGCCAACGGCTTTGCTTACGTCGGCGATTACATCGGCCCGTTCAAACCCGGCCATCTCGTGCTGGCGGGTACCAATCTGCCGCATAACTGGATCACCCCCGGCGCACCACCCTTGCCCGGACGCGACGTCGTCCTGCAGTTCGATGCCGACGCATTGATGAGCGTGCGCGCGATCTGCCCCGAGTTCGAGGTATTGCACCGCCTGAAGCCGATGGCGGAACGCGGCATCGAGATCATCGGCGCACAGGCACATGAGATCGGCGCAAGGATTCTGGAACTGCACGCCGCGAAGAACGGCAACGGCCTGGGTCTCTTCCTCGAGATCCTCAATGCGATCGAGGCCGCTCCACAAAAGCGCCTTCTGGCCAGCGAGCACTTCATATCAGTCTATAATCAACTGTCGGACAGACGCCATCGCCGGATCGACCAGGCGATCCAGATCATGCAGTCGAACCCTGGCGCCCAGATGCACGAGGTCGCCGAACAGGTCGGCCTGGGCGCATCCGCTTTCTCACGGGCATTCCGCCGGCTCACAGGCATGAACTTCTCCGACTACAGCCGTTCGGTCCGCGTCTGGCGGGCCCGCACACTCCTGTCGGAAAGCGAGATGCCGATCACCGACATCTGCTTCGAGGCTGGCTTCAACAATCTCTCGAATTTCAATCGGTATTTCCGCATGGAGACGGGCCTGACGCCCCGCGCCTATCGAAAGGCGGCCAGCATCCGGGCAAAATCGGTGATCGCGCCACAATCACAGCACGGAACCCGTCCTTAGGCGTGCGCTCGCGGCGGCATCCCGGAACGGTGCTCCGGGCATTGATCCGCTTCCGCAGCCAAGACTGCGTGCGCAAAAAAGCATCATGCCGGGCGCAAATTGATGCTTTTCGTTGCCTGCCCTCTTCCCGTATTCCTCGAATGGATCACAAGCCAAGGGCGGACGCGGACATGGGCAAACCATTCTTCTGGAACGAACTGAATACGGGCGATTTTGCCCATCTCTCGGTCGACCGGACCATCGCCATCCTGCCAATCGCCTCCACCGAGCAGCACGGTCCGCATTTGCCGATTTCTACCGACGTCACCATCGCCAATGGCATGCTGGCCGAGGTGCGCGCGCAGATGCCACAGACACTGGATATCCTCGTTTTGCCGACGCAGGAGATCGGCAAGGCCAACGAGCATATCCACGGTCCCGGCACCCTTTCTCTCGGAGCCGAGATCCTCATTCCTGCCTGGACTGCCATCGGCGGAAAGGTGGCAGAAGCCGGGGTGCGCAAGATGGTGATCGTCAACTCGCATGGCGGCAATCTCGATGTGATGAACATCGTCGCGCGCGAGCTGCGCGTGCGTTTTTCGATGGCGGTGGTCGCCACCCAGTGGTCGCGTTTCGGCAGCCCGGAAGGCCTGATCAGCGAGCACGAACAGAAATTCGGCATCCATGGCGGCGACATGGAAACATCGATGATGCTGCATTTTCGTCCCGATCTGGTGCGCATGGACAGAGCCGAGAATTTCGCCTCCAAAGCAGAGTGGATGAAGGACAACACGCGTTACCTGCAGCCACTGCCGCCGCATTCACTGGCCTGGATCGCCCATGATCTCAACCCGAACGGCGTCGTGGGTGACGCCTCGCTCGGCACGGCGGAAAAGGGTGCACTGATCGCGCGGCATCAGGCCAAGGGCTTTATCGACCTGCTGGAGGACCTGACGAACTACCCTCTTGCCAATCTCTACTCGAAGTAGACGCGTCCGGCTTCATTTATCCGCGGCCAGAATGGAGCCGTTGGCCTGCAATTCCTGCATCAGTGCCATCAATTCGGTCATCAGATATTCGACGAACAGACTGGTCGCAGCATCCAACGGCGCCCGTGCCCGGGCAAACAGCTTCATCGGCTGGCGGGAATGGGTCTCTGCGATCGGGCGAAACACCAGTTCGCCACGCCGACATTCGACGATCACGTCCAGCGGATTGAGCAGCGTCAGGCCGGTGCCCGCCTTGACCAGTTGCTTCAGCATTTCCGAGGCATTGGTTTCCACCACGGGTTCAACCGAGACCGGTAGCGGTGCCAGCGCCAGATTGATGACATCGCGCAGACTGGTGCCGGTCTGCGCCAGAACCAGCCGCTCCTGTACGACATCGGCGAGACTGATCGGGCCGCCGGGGCCTGCCAACCGGTGGCCTGGCGGTAGAACGACACCGATTGGCACATCGAAATTGGCGAGCGTGCGGATGCCCGGCGTCGCCTGGATATTGAAACCAAGACCGATATCTGCTTCGCCGGTCAGCACGGGGTTGAGCGTCGTCGAGCCGCCGTCGTTGCGCAATTGGACACGCACCCTCGGATGCTGCCCGATGAATCGGGCGATGATATCCGGCAACGGACCGGCAGCAAGGCCGACAGTCGTGACGATCGAAACCTTGCCGGCCTGCGGCATCTTCAATCCGCGAATGCGCGATTCCAGCCGCTCGTAGTTTTTCAGCACGTCACGAATGTGCTCGATGCACAGTTCGCCGGCTGCCGTCAGCCGCAGGCCGCGCGGCAGACGCTCGAAGATCGGCACACCGATTTCCGCCTCCAGCGCGAGGATCTGCCGGTTGATCGCCGACGACGCGACATTCAGCCGGGCGGCGGCCTTGCGAATGGAGCCGCAACGGGCAATTTCGTTAATGTATTGCAGCTTTCGGGAATGCAGCATTCGTCTTTTCTTCCACCGTTCGCGTCGCGATGCAGCGCTTTCGGCGCTGCCCCGACATGGATGCCTAAAAGGCATCAATGCGGACGAATTTTGATGCTTTTCAAAGAGCAACGCAACCGCTCAAATGCAGAAAACAGGCGGTCAATGACGACGGTCTGTTGCATTAAAGGGGAACGACGCAGAATGCGCACTCTACTGAAATCGACCGCACTTCCCGTCATCGTCGGCCTCGGAGCCATGGCGGCTTCCTTCACGCAGGCGACGGCTGCCGACAAGGTGAGCTATGGGACCAACTGGCTGGCGCAGGCCGAGCATGGCGGGTTTTACCAGGCGGTGGCCGACGGTACCTATGAAAAATACGGCCTCGACGTCACGATCGTGCAGGGCGGCCCGAACGCGGCCAACAGCGCATTGCTGATTTCCGGCAAGATCGATTTCTACATGGGCAGCCCGCAGAGCGAAATTTCGGCGGTCGAGCAGGGCATCCCGATCGTCGATGTCGCCGCCATCTTCCAGAAGGATCCTCAGGTTCTGATCGCCCATCCGGATCAAGGCATTGAGAAATTCGAGGATCTGGCCAAGCTGCCGACGATCTTCATGGGCAAGGACGGCTACCTCACCTATTTCGAGTGGATGAAAGCAAACTTTCCAGGCTTCAAGGACGAACAGTACAAGCCCTACAATTTCAGCCCGGCCCCCTTTCTTGCCGACAAGCAATCCGCCCAGCAGGGTTACCTGACGTCTGAGCCTTACGAGATCGAGAAGCAGGCGGGCTGGACGCCGAAAGTCTTCCTCTTGGCCGACAGCGGCTATTCCCCCTATTCGACGATGATCACCACGCAGGCATCGCTCGTCGAAACCAAACCGGACCTGGTGCAGCGTTTCGTCGATGCCTCGATCGAAGGCTGGTACAACTACCTCTACGGCGACAATGCCAAGGCCAATGCCCTGATCAAGGCCGACAATCCGGAAATGACCGATGGCCAGATCGCCTATTCGATCGCCAAGATGAAGGAATATGGCATTCTGGAATCCGGCGCAGCGCTTGAAAAAGGCATCGGCTGCATCACCGAAGAGCATTACAAGAAATTCTTCGAGGACGGCGTTGCGATGAAGCTCTTCAAGGCCGAAACCGATTACAAGAAGGCATTTTCGGCGCAGTTCGCCTGCAAGGGCGTCGGCATGGCACTGAAGAAGTAACAGCACATGATCGTCCTGCCGCCGGGCCGGCGGCAGGACACAGAAACTGTCGAGCAACCGGGACAGCAATGATTTTGGAAGAAGCACGCGGGCTGAAGCGGTCCACCGACGGACGCAAACGGCCACTGGTTGTCATGGACAGGGTCTCGAAGCGCTTTTCAAGCGGTACGCAGGCGCTTTCGGAGATGTCGCTTGTCGTGGAAAGCGGAGAGTTCGTCAGCCTGCTGGGGCCGTCGGGTTGCGGCAAGTCGACGGCACTGCGCATCATAGCCGGTCTCGGCGACGCCTCGTCCGGCACCATCGACTGGCCGAGTTCGAGGATCAATTCCCGCGGATTGCCGGAAGGCGATATCAGCTTCGTCTTTCAGGAGCCGACTTTGATGCCCTGGCAGACGGCCTTCGGCAATGTGCATCTGCCGCTGAAGCTGCGCGGCATCTCGCAAGCCGCTGCCCGTCCACAGATCCTCGAAGCGCTGGCGACCGTCGGTCTCGAAGATTTCGCCGATGCCTATCCGCGCGAGCTTTCCGGCGGCATGAAGATGCGTGTCTCGATCGCCCGTGCGCTGGTGACGAAGCCGAAGCTATTGTTGATGGACGAGCCCTTTGCCGCACTTGACGAAATCACCCGCCAGAAGCTCAACGACGACGTGCTGCGCCTGTGGAAGCAAACCGGCATCACCGTGATCTTCGTCACCCATTCGGTATTCGAATCCGCCTATCTCTCCAATCGCATCGTGGTGATGAAGGCGAGGCCGGGTCAAGTGCATGCCGATTTTCCGCTGCACACCAGCCTGGAGCGCGACGCCCTCTACCGAACCTCGGAGGACTATCGGCAGGCCTGCGAAAAGGTCTCGACCATGCTGCTCGAAGCCATCGGATCGGGAGAGCACTGATGCGGGTACAAGAACTGATGCATGCACAAGACAAGGCGTCGGATAGCTCCACGATTGTCTCCTCCTCGGTCCGCAACAAGAACCGCGACCTCGTGCTGCGCATTCTCGTGCCGTTTTTTGTGCTGGCGACCATGGTGCTGATCTGGCATGTCGGTGTCGCCGTTTCCGGCGTACCGCCCTATATCCTGCCGAGCCCGATCGCGGTTGCAACAGCGCTGTTCACCGATTGGCATACGTTGGCGCCGGCACTGTGGGTGACCACCAAGATCACGTTGCTGTCACTGCTGCTCGCCCTTATCGGCGGCGTCGGGTTTGCAATCTTCCTGGTGCAGTCACGCTGGGTCGAGATTGCCTTCTACCCCATCGCCGTCATCCTGCAGGTCACACCGATCGTCGCGATCTCGCCGCTGATCCTGATCTATGCGCCCTCGACCCAGGTTGCGCTTCTGATCTGTGCCTTCCTTGTCGCCTTCTTCCCGATCCTGTCGAACATGGTGCAGGGCCTGAAAAGCGTCGATCACAACCTGCTCAACCTGTTCGATCTCTACGGTGCCTCGCGGTGGCAGACGCTGCTCTATCTCAAGCTACCCGCCTCCCTGCCCTATTTCATGACCGGCCTTCGCATCGGCGGCGGCTTGGCGCTGATCGCGGCCGTCGTTGCGGAATTTGCGGCAGGCTCCGCCGGCGCCGGTTCCGGCCTTGCCTTCCGCCTGCTCGAAGCCCAATACCGGATGAACATTCCGCGCCTCTTTGCGGCCCTGATCCTCTTGTCGCTGCTGGGTGTGACGATCTTCGCGCTGACCTCCTTGATCTCCTGGCTGAGCCTGCATCGCTGGCACGAAAGCAGCCTGAAAAGGGAAAACTGATGTCGAACCCATTCGTTTCCCTGCCAGACGCTCAGCATTTCGTGCTCAGCAATGCCACGGTTCCAGCAATCGCCGTGACGGTAGCCACCGGTCCCGCAGTCGAAGGCCTGGCATCGGTCGATATCGTGATTGCCAATGGAAGGATCGATGCCGTTTTGCCTGCGGGCACGGCTTCGGTGGAATTGCCGAAGGCTGATCTGCGCCAAGGCATGGTCTGGCCCTGTTTTGCGGACATGCACACCCATCTCGACAAGGGCCACATCTGGCCGCGTCGCCCCAACCCGGATGGCACGTTCATGGGTGCACTCGACAATGTCGGCATCGATCGCGAGGCCAACTGGACGGCAGACGACGTCAGGACGAGGATGGATTTCTCGCTGCGCGCAGCGTATGCGCACGGCACGCACCTGATCCGCACCCATCTCGATTCCATCGCCCCCCAGCATCGCATTTCCTTTGAGGTCTTCTCAGAGCTCCGGGAAGCATGGAAAGATAGGATCGCATTGCAGGCGGTGGCGCTGTTTCCGATCGACAAGATATTCGATGCGCCGTTTTTCGAGGATCTCGTCTCGGTCATCCGGGAAAACCAGGGAATCCTTGGTGGCGTTACCTATCTGATACCGGATCTGCAGGAACGCCTCGACCTGCTGTTTCGCACCGCCGCGGACAACGGCTTCGACATCGATCTGCATGTCGACGAGACCGAGGACCGTCAGGTGCTGACGCTGAAGACCATCGCCGAGGCCAAGCTGCGCAACGGGTTCAAGGGTGCCGTCACCGTTGGCCACTGCTGCTCGCTTGCACGACAGGACGAGGACGTCGCAAAGGCAACCATCGACCTCGTTGCGCGGGCCGGCATCTCCGTCGTCTCGCTGCCGATGTGCAACATGTATCTGCAGGACAGGCATCCCGGCCGCACGCCACGCTGGCGCGGAGTGACGCTGTTTCATGAGCTTGCAGCAGCCGGGGTGGCAACGGCCGTATCGTCCGACAATACCCGCGATCCGTTCTACGCCTATGGCGACATGGATCCGGTCGAAGTCTTTCGCGAGGCCGTGCGCATCCTGCATCTCGATCACCCGCTGACGGATGCCGCCCGCGTCGTCACCACCTCGCCCGCCGATATACTCGGCCGTCCGGACCTTGGCCGCATCGCCGTCGGCGGCCCCGCCGATCTTGTTCTGTTCAGCGCCCGTCGCTGGAGCGAATTTCTCTCCCGTCCGCAGGCCGACCGCATCGTCATGCGGAATGGCATGGGCATCGACCGCAGCCTGCCGGACTACCGCGAACTCGACCCGATCCTTGGAGCATGACATGCCCGACTATGCAGCCATCAAGAAGGAACTCGACGGCATCGCCGTCGAGGACAATGCGGCGCTGGTGCGCCAGAAGAGCCGCGACTTCTTCTGGTATTCGCCGATCCTGAAGGCGCAGCTTGAGAACGTCACCGGCGACCTCGTCGTGTCGCCGACCTCCGAAGAGGAGGTCATCCGCGTCCTGAAGGTCGCCTATGCGCACGGAGCCCCGGTGACCCCGCGCGGCGCCGGCACCGGCAATTACGGCCAGGCCATGCCGCTTTCGGGCGGCATCATCCTCAATCTTGCCGGCATGGACAAAATCAAGTCCATTCAGCCCGGAAAGGTCGTCTGCGAGCCCGGCGTCGTCATCGCCCAGCTCGACAAGGCGACAAAGGCCCATTCCGGCCAGGAACTGCGCTTCCACCCGTCGACAGCCCAGACCGCGACCATCGGCGGGTTCATCGCCGGCGGATCGGGCGGCGTCGGATCGATCACCTGGGGTGGTCTTCGTGATCTCGGCAATATCCTGCGCCTGCGGGTCGTCACCATGGAAGCCGAACCACAGGTGCTGGACCTCACCGGTTGGGACCTGCAAAAGGTCAGTCATGCCTATGGCACCAACGGCATCATCACCGAGGTCGAAATGCCGCTTGCCCCCGCCTATGACTGGGTGGACGTTTTGGTCGGCTATGACGACTTCATGGATGCCGTGCGCTTTTCCGATGCACTCAGCCATATGAACGGCCTGCTGCTGAAGGAAGTCGCGCCGATCGCAGCCCCGATCCCTTACGACTATTTCACCCGTCACAAGCCCTATCTTCGTGATCGCGGCCAGTCGGTGGTGGTGATCATGATCGCGCCGCACGCGATGGAACCGTTTGCCGCCTTCGTCGCCCAGCAGAAGGGCGAGATCCTGTTTCGCTCCGACCAGGTCGAGAGCATGAAGGGCATTCCGCATGCCTATGAGCTGGCATGGAACCACACGACGCTCAGGGCGCTGAAGGTCGATCCAACCTTCACCTATCTGCAGGTCCAATATCCGGGTCCCGATCACGTTGCCAAGGTCGGGAAACTGGTGGAGATCTTCGGCGACGAAGTGCCGGGGCATCTCGAGTTCATCAAGTTCGATGCGGCCATCCAGTGCTCCGGCCTGCCGCTGGTGCGCTACACCACCGAAGCGCGGCTGGAGGAGATCATCCGTATCCATGAAGACAATGGCTGCCCGATCTTCAATCCGCATCGCTATACGCTGGAAGAAGGCGGCATGAAGCAGACGGACAAGACCCAGCTCGCCTTCAAGCAGCAGACAGACCCCAAGGGGCTGCTCAACCCCGGCAAGATGATCGCCTGGGACAATCCGGACTTCGACTTCACCGCCGGCAAGAACTACCTCTTCCCCGGCCTTGCGGCATTGGGGGTCTGATGCGCGTCCTGCTGCTCCATTCCCATCCGGTCGAAGAAAGTTTCGGCGGCGCCCTGCACCGTCTCACCCGGGAAAGCCTCCAGACGGCAGGGCACGAGGTCGACGATTGCAATCTCTATGCCGAAGGATTCGACCCTGTCCTGTCGCGCCACGACCGGATGATCTATCACGACTACCCCGACAACACGGCGCTGGTGAAGGAACATTGCGACCGGCTTCTGGCGGCGGAAGGACTGGTTATCGTCACGCCGGTGTGGAATTTCGGCTTTCCGGCGATCCTGAAGGGCTATTTCGACCGCGTCTGGCTGCCCGGCATCTCCTTCGAACTGGTGGACGGCAAGGTCCAGTCGCGGTTGCGCCATATCCGCAAGCTCGGCGCGGTGATGACTTATGGCGCGACGCCGTTCCGTGCATTTGTCGCCGGCAACCCGCCCAAGAAGATCGTCAAGCGCGTGCTGCGCGCGCAGATCAATCCTTGGTCGCCCGTGACCTTCCTTGCCCACTACGACATGAACAATTGCGCGCAAGACACGCGGGCACGCTTCATGGCAAAGGTGAAAACGAAGATGGAAAGGTTCTGAGCCGATGCCGGGAAAAACCGCCGTCAATCCGCCGTCGGTCCGTCGTCCTTTCGGCAACTACAATCACGGCCTTCTGGTTCCGCCGGGCGCAAGCCTGCTCGTCACCTCCGGCCAACTGGGCATAGCCCTCGATGACAGCATTCCTGAAAGCGTCACGGCGCAGGCGGAACTTTGCTTCGAGGCGATCGGCGCCATTCTTTCTCAGGCAGGCATGAGCTTTGCCGACGTCATCCGCATCAGCGGCTTCGTCACGAAACGGGAGGACTTTCCGGCCTATATGGCAGTGCGTGACCGTTATACGCTGGAGCCGAAGCCGGTTTCGACACTGATCATCGTCTCCGGCTTCACACGACCGGAATTTCTGGTCGAGGTGGAGATCACCGCGGCCAGGATTGTCTGAGTTCGAATGTGAGAAACCCTCGCGATGCTTTGCCACCGACCGTGGGTCGCACGGTCGGTAGTCTCATGGGCACGGCAACGGACGGCCGGACGGTTATGGATCAGGCCAAGGTGCGAACGGAGGGCTCACGGTCCCAATAGCGCTTGAATGCTGCGGCGATAAAATCATCGCCAAGGTCGACCACGCCGCCATCCACTTCCACGCCCGCCTTGTCGAGCAGCGCTTTGGCCTCGCCATTGGCGCCGATTGCCTTTAGGTGACCGAATGCGTCCATGACAAACTGGATTGCGGCGGCCTCCCTCAACATCAGCTTGCAGGCATCCGCAGACAGGATAATGGCAACGGCATCGAAGATCTGGGACGGAGATCCCGCCAATTGGCCGTCGGCCTTGATCGCCTTGCCGTCTGACAGGACAACTTTGCCGACCTTGGGGGCAACAAGGAAAGCTGTCGCACCGGCCTTCTCAATGCTACCAACCAGCTTTTTCAAGGCTTTTGCATCACTGCCATCGGCAATCAAGATCCCGATCTTGCGACCTTCGAGCGTGTCCTTCATGTTTTTCTGAATGGACAGCGCCGCTGACGGCTCCATGTCGACCGGTGCGCGGGCCGCCGGGTTCTTTTTCGGCAGATCGATGCCCAGACCATCGGCGACGCGTTTGGCAAGGTCTTCATCGACATTCAAAAGATTGGCCACCATGCGCGGGGGAACCTGCTCCAATGCCACTTTCGAAAGCTCGAAGACAAAGGACGAGGCGATATGCGCCTGCTCGGACGGTGTCTGTGACGTCCAGAACAGCCGGGCCTGGCTGTAATGGTCGGCAAAAAGTTCCGGCCGGATGCGCAGCTTGTCACCCTCTTCATTGGCCCCTGTCGACCGTTCGAGTGTGTGAAACCCGGTGACCGGACATTCGCGCGGTCCGCCATCCTCGCCATGCGCCGAGAGGCTATTGGGTTCGTAATTTGCCCGCCCCTTCGGCACATTCATCTGCATCTGGCCATCACGCTGAAAATTCATCACGGGACATTTGGCAGCGTTGATGGGAAGCTGGTGGAAATTCGCCGTTCCGAGACGCGACTTCTGCGTATCGAGGTAGCTGAACAAACGCCCCTGCAGCAGCGGATCGTTGGAGAAATCCACGCCGGGCACGATATTGGCCGGGCAGAAGGCGACCTGCTCTGTTTCCGCAAAGAAATTGTCCGGGTTGCGATCAAGCACCAGACGGCCGACGATCCTGACCGGCACCATCTCTTCCGGAATGAGCTTGGTTGCATCGAGCACATCAAACGGCAAGCTATTGGCAAAATCCTCGTCGAAGATCTGCAGTCCGAGTTCCCATTCCGGGAAGTTTCCAGCCGCAATCGCCTCGTAAAGGTCGCGGCGATGGTAGTCGTTGTCGGCGGCCTGCAGCTTCAACGCTTCATCCCAGACAACGGACTGGAGACCCAGTTTCGGCTTCCAGTGGAATTTGACGAAACTCGACTGTCCAGACGCATTGACCAAACGGAACGTGTGAACTCCGAACCCTTCCATCATCCGCAAGGAGCGCGGGATGGCACGATCTGACATGGCCCATGTCAGCATATGGGTGGATTCCGGCATCAGCGATGCCCAGTCCCAGAATGTATCATGCGCACTGCCGGCCTGGGGATAGGCGCGATCGGCTTCCATCTTCACGGCATGCACAAGGTCTGGAAACTTCATCGCATCCTGGATGAAAAACACCGGGATATTGTTGCCGACCAGGTCCCAATTGCCTTCCTTGGTGTAAAATTTGACCGCAAAGCCACGCACATCGCGCGGCGTGTCGACGGAACCGGCGCCACCCGCCACCGTGGAAAACCGAACGAAGACAGGTGTCTTTTCGCCAGGCCGTTGGAAAAGGTCGGCCTTGGTCACGTCCGTCAGCGGTTCATACACCTCGAAGAACCCGTGGGCACCGGAGCCCCGGGCGTGGACGATCCGTTCGGGGATACGCTCGTGGTCGAAGTGGAAGATCTTTTCGCGCAGAACGAAATCTTCCAGAAGGGTCGGCCCGCGGCTGCCCGATTTCAGGCTGTTCTGATTGTCCGACACGCGGATACCCTGATTGGTGGTCAGATGTCCCTCTGCATCATGGGAACCCTTGCCGGGTACATGCTGATGCGTTTCGCCGCCGTTGCCGCGGTCGGTATCGAAATTCTTGTCTACCATCTGTCTGCCTCCCTGCTGATCAGGCAGTGTTGCCCGATCAGCGTCCATTGGTTTGTGATTGGCTTGAAGTGAATAGCAGCCGTAAAACGCACGTCTTTCCCGGTATGGCCCAGTTTGGGCCGGGTTCAGGTTTGTGCAGCGCATGGCTGAAAGATCGTCGAGACACTCCCTGAAAAACGCGTGTGCAGATCGTTTGGCGTTGCTGGTGTGATCTGTTTTTCAACCCGTGCCGAATACCCATGCCGGATATCTGGCTATGGCTAACACCTGGCCGGCTCTGTTGGTTCCGCCTGCCTCAAAAGCACTTCGGAGAGATATGATTTACACGCGCGCGTATGGCGAGTTTTAGCGCCGTCAACCTGCCGCGAGAGGATGAGAATTGGTGTTTTCGACCTCCAGCTTCCAGCGCCAAAGTCAGGGAACCTATTCAGATCCTCGGCGTTTTGTTGTCACGGCAGCTGTAGGCGCTGCCCGGTAAGATGAGGAAATCACATGAAAAAGATCGTTTTCGTGGCGGCAATTCTTGGCGCCTCCGCCGTCTCTGCTTTTGCTCAGACCAGCACGACCACAACACCTTCCAGCGATGGCGAGACGCCGGCGATTGCAACGCCGGACGAGACCAATCCGACGGCACCGGTTGCCGGTGAAAACAGCTTCACCGAAGCCCAGGCCAAGCAGCGCCTCGAGGAGGCCGGTTACTCGAACGTAACCGAACTGAAGCTGTCCGAGCAGGGCGTTTGGCAGGCTATGGCCGACAAGGACGGGAAGCCTGTGAAGGCCAGCCTGGATTATCAGGGCAATATTGTCGCTGAATAAGCACTCAAAATTAAAGACAACGAGGAAACCCGAAGATGAAAACCATTACTGGACTGTTTGATGACTATGCCGACGGCCGCGCCGCTGTAACAGCGCTTGAGGCGGAAGGCATCCCATCGAAGGATATCAGCATCGTCTCGAACAATGCTGCCGGCCGGCCTGTTGAAGACGCGTCAGACGTTGGGGAAAAGGCGGGTGCGGGTGCCGGTATCGGCGCTGTTGTCGGCGGTGCGGGTGGCCTGCTCACCGGTCTCGGCCTGATGGCGATCCCGGGTGTCGGTCCGGTGGTTGCGGCCGGCTGGCTGGCAGCAACGGCTGCTGGTGCACTCGCCGGCGCGGTTGCCGGTGGCGCCGCGGGTGGCCTGATCGGAGCGCTGACGGATTCTGGCGTTCCGGAAGACCATGCCCATGTCTATGCCGAAGGTGTGCGCCGCGGTGGTACGCTGGTGACTGCCAAGGTGGACGACATGCATGTCGAACGGGCGAACGCCATCCTGAAGCGGTCCAGCTGGGTGGATCCGGTCGAGCGCCGCCGCGCCTATGCCGAGCAGGGCTGGTCGACATTCGACGACACCGCAGCCCCCTATGGCCAGGCGGAAGTGCAGCAGGAGCGTGATCGCTATCGTGGCCGCACCGGCCTCTGATTTCCAGGCGCTGATTGAAAGACCGGTTCGCCCACGCAGGCGGACCGGTTTTTTTTGCATCTCCTTGCCACATCGAACCCGGGCCACATTGGACATGGGCCAGATGTTTCCGCGTGTCTGGCTCTATCGTTGCGTCGGTTGCCGGCTGCCTGATACGGAACCGAACAACATCCATACAAGGAGAATTCAAAATTGGGGCAAGCCTGCCTTGCGCACAGGTGCTATGATCCTGGGATAACCATTAAGAGCTCCCATTTCGGGCCGCCTTCCCGTTCGAGGCTCTTCATCGGAGCAAAAGGCAAATTTCAAAATGACCATTTTTTCCGTAAGGCACGTCACCGAATATCGTTACAACCGGCCTGTGCATTTCGGTGAACATCGGCTGATGTTTCGGCCACGCGACAGCTATGACCAGCGGCTTCTGGATGCAACGCTGATCTGCGATCCGGACCCGCAGCAGATACGCTGGATTCAGGACGTGTTCGGCAATTGCGTGGCGATCGTCGATATCGCCCGGCCGTCGACAAGCCTGCGTTTCGAGACCTGGATCACCATCGACCACACGCCGCAGGTCGCACTCGACCTGGAGATAGACGAGGCGGCGGCCACCTATCCATTCTCCTATGACCCCGAGGAAGAGCCCGACCTCGAGCGGGTCATTCAACGGCACTATCCGGACCAAAGCGACGAAGTCGCCAGGTGGGCGAGCCAGTTTGTCGCGCTCGGAATGCCGACACCGACTGGTCGGTTGCTGATGACCATGTGCTGTGCGATCCAGGAGAGCTTCAGCTATGCAAGGCGGCATGAAGCCGGCACGCAAACGCCGCAGACGACGCTCAGCTCGAGAAAAGGAACCTGCCGCGACTTCGCCCTGCTGATGGTCGAGGCATGCCGATCGCTTGGCATCGCTGCCCGGTTCGTGACCGGCTACGTCTATGTTGCCGATCGCGATGGCTCGACCACGCGTGGCGGCGGTTCCACCCATGCCTGGTGCCAGGTCTATATTCCAGGTGCCGGATGGGTCGAGTTCGATCCGACCAATGGCATCGTCGGAAACCGTGACCTGATCCGTGTCGGGGTCGCCCGTGATCCGCGTCAGGCCGTACCGCTCTACGGAAGCTACGATGGCGGGCCGACCGATTTTGCCGGCATGTCGGTACAGGTCAATGTCACGACACGGCCGACTGACCATTAAAGGATTTGCGGGTAGCATGATGGAACACTCGCCACCGCACGGCGTTGATCCCTGACGCTGCGCCAGTCCCCGACTCGCAAGGGCACCGAACCGAGGGTTTCATGAAAATACGAGCTGGCTTCAATCTGGGTTACGAGTGCACGCAGCCAACACCGATGCTACTCGCATTGAACATTCATCCATCAAGACGTCCCGATCTCCTGTCTGATCAGGTCTTGACCTTCGATCGGCCGATCGAGGCCTGGAGCTACCTGGACGGCTTCGGCAATGCCTGCTCCCGCATCCTTGCCCCACCCGGCCTGACGACGATCTCGACGCAGTTCGAGATCTATGACGATGGCCAACCGGACGTCATACCAGAACATGCGGTCCAGCATGCGATCAAGGATCTGCCCGATGACGTGCTGGTCTACCTGCTCGGCAGCCGATATTGCGACACGGATCGTCTGGCGGATCTAGCCTGGAAAATGTTTGGCACCACCCCCATGGGCTGGCCGC
>ERZ1034375.130-NODE-130-length-21814-cov-3.374615_pt1 | contig 21814 bp, 23 predicted proteins | sample MGYA00520585_ERZ1034375 | MGnify/ENA primary metagenome ERZ1034375 (study PRJEB33736, sample SAMEA104288463) | Azolla filiculoides | biome: Urban; feature: water surface; material: ditch water | place: Netherlands | collected 2014 ... | reverse complement strand
TATCCCAAACAATTCTTAACCGTAGAAGGCCACGACCGCAAAAACCTGGTTGGAAAGACCGTTATCAAGGGAACGATCACCAATAAAGCAACGGTGGCAAGTTACAAAGATGTGGATGTTGAACTTTCATTTTACAGCAAGACAGGCGCTTTGCTTGAAAAGGACCACGAAGTGATTTATGAGACCATCAGGCCGGGCAGCAGCACGCCGGCGGCCGACGCCGGGGTCGAGCGCATGCCGAAGGCCACCACCTGGAAAAACGGCGCACCGGATCCGAGCACCATCAGCACGAAAGGCAGCTTCGGAACACTCTTCGGCCAGAGTCCGGTCCGCAGCCAGACCGGCGTTAGCAGGGTTGCGGGGATTCCATAACGAAGCAAGCTGAGATCGAAGGCCGACAGTGAGCCGCCGATACTGTAGCGGGTGGCGATCAGCCACGCCGCCCAGATCAGCACGACAGATAGCGCGGCCGCGGCCCCGAGGCCGGCCGAGTGTCTTGGTGCTGTCGGATCAGGAATAGGGGTCATTGCGGCCTTCCGGGTAGGTTTGACCCACATTATGCAATTCCCGGGCGACATTCCTTGCTATTTATGCCTATAATTGTCGTGGTATTGGCAGGATCGAAATCTTTGCCTGATCAAATGGATAGATTGTGCCAAAACTGGATAAATTTGACATCGCCATCCTGAACGCGCTGCAGGACAATGGCCGCGCCACCAATGTAGAGCTTGCCGACAGGGTCGGCTTGTCGCCGTCGCCCTGCCTGCGCCGGGTTAAAATGCTGGAAGAAGCGGGCGTGATCCGCAGCTACCGCGCCGATATCGATCGCCGCGCAGTCGGGCTGGAACTGACGGTCTTCGTTTCGTTCAAGGTGACGCATCATACCCGCGACAACGCTCAGGCGTTTCAGCAGGCATTGCAGGATCTGCCGGAAGTCGTCGGTTGCTACATGATCTCGGGCCATTCCGACTTCCTGGCCGAAGTGGTGGTCGAGAACCTTGCCGCCTATGAGGCGCTGCTCACCGACAAACTACTGGTCCTGCCGCACGTCACCGACATCCAGTCCAATTTCGCCATTCGCACTGTCAAGAGCGCCGGGCCGCTGAAGCTGCCGCAGGCATCGGCGTAGCATCATCACCGACAGTGGCTTGTGTAACAGACGATGGGCCGCGCGACGGGGGCCATCTGCGGTCGCTACGGCGTCGGCAGCCAAGCAGGCTGTCGCAGCGAACCGCCATGCATGGGACGGCGGCTCGCCTTGTGCGTCGTCAGTCGGCAAAGCCTTCGAGCACGACCTTGCCCCGCATGCGACCGCTTTCGACCTGCGCATGCGCCTCCTTCAAGGTTGCTGCGTTGATTGGCCCGAGAACGGTGTTGAGGGTCGTCCGCAGGGCGCCACTGTCGACCAGCTGGGCGACATGGTTCAGCAGTTTGTGTTGCTCGATCATGTCCGGCGTCCCGTAGATCGAGCGGGTAAACATCAATTCCCAAATCAGCGATACGGCCTTCGACTTGAAGGCCATGATGTCAAAAGCTTGATCGAAGTCGTCGATCAGGACCAGGCGACCCTGCGGAGCGATGATCTCGGCTAGGTCAAGCCGGTGCTGGACGCTGTGCGTGATGGAAAAGATGAAGCCGGGAGCGCCGATGCCCAGTGCTGCATATTCCGCCGCCAGTGGCTTGCTATGATCGATCACATGGTCGGCCCCGAGCGACCTGGCCCAATCGGCCGTTTCCGGGCGCGATGCCGTGGCGACGACGGTCAGGTCCGTCAGTTGCTTGGCGAGCTGGATCGCGATCGAGCCGACCCCGCCGGCGCCGCCGGTGATCAGCAACACCCTGGCAGCACCCGGCACCGGCTGATCGACCCGCAACCTGTCGAACAGAGCCTCATAAGCCGTAATCGCCGTCAGCGGCAATGCGGCCGCCTCGGCAAAGCTCAGGCTCTGCGGCTTCATCCCGACAATCCGCTCGTCGACCAGATGATATTCCGCGTTGGTTCCGGGGCGACCGATGGCGCCGGCATAATAGACGGCGTCGCCGGGCTGGAAGAGCGTGACATCGGGTCCGACGGCGGTCACCACGCCGGCTGCATCATAGCCGAGGATCCGCGGCTGGCCGTCCGGCGGCTGATGGCTGCGGCGGACCTTGGTGTCGACCGGGTTGACCGAAATGGCCTTGACGGCAACCAAGAGGTCGTGACCGTGGGCCTCGGGCATGGGCAGGTCTAGATCGATCAGGGCAGTCTCGGATGTAATGGGCTGCGGAGCGTAAAAACCGATGGCGCGCATGGAAGTCTCCTGTCAAATTTGCACAGCGCCGTTTAACGACGTAGGATTGATCAGCGCAAGAATGCACAAATTGTGTCTATAGGCACAAAATATGGCCTTACTACCCAAAAGGATACCGTCAATGTCAAAGCCTCGGGCCAAGATGATCAACCACTTCCCAGGTTGTCCGGTGGAGACGACGCTCGGCTTTATTGACGGGAAATGGAAAGGTGTCATCCTCTACCACCTGCTGATCGCCGGCAGCAGCCTGCGTTTCAGCGAGTTGCGCCGCAGACTGCCAGCCGTGACCCAAAGAATGCTGACCAAGCAGTTGCGGGAACTCGAGGAGCAGGGATTGGTGACGCGCACGGTATTTCCCGTCGTTCCGCCGCGGGTCGATTATGGGTTGACCCCGCTTGGTCACAGCATGCGTCCGGTGATCCAGGCGCTTGAGCAGTGGGGAAGCCGCCACGTTGTCTGCGAGAAAGGTACGCAGCGCGTGATCCATCCGGATGACGTCGAGCAGGCCGCGTCAGCGGCGTGACGTCCGCTTTTCCAGTGCGACCGAAATCAGGAAGACCACAAGGCCGAGTGCTGACAGCACCGATCCGACGAAGCCGGTTGCGCCGTACCCATAGCCGGCTGCTATGACCATGCCGCCGAGCCAGGCGCCGAGCGCATTGGCGATGTTGAAGGCCGAATGGTTGGAGGCGGCGGCCAGCGTCTGGGCATCTGCCGCCACATCCATCAGACGGGTCTGCACGGCCGGACAGGCGGCAAAGCCGCAACCGGTGAGGAAGACGCAGACGCAAAGCATGATCGGGTTATGGGCCGTCAGCGAGAAGATCGCCATCAGCACGACGTTGAAGGCGAGCACGCCACCGATCGTGCCGTTGAGGGAATAGTCGGCCATGCGCGAACCCACGACATTGCCGACATTCATGCCGATGCCGAACAGCGCCAGCACGACGGCGACCATGGTCGTCGGCAGTCCGGCGGTGTCGGTGGTCGTCTTTGCGATATAGCTGAAGATTGAGAACATGCCGCCGAAGCCGATCGCCGCCACGGCAAGCGAAAGCCAGACCTGCAGGCGCCCGAAAGCGCTGAGCTCGCGGCGGATGCTGGCACCTTCGGCCACTTCGTCCTTCGGCAGATAGATCGCAATCAATGCAACCGTCAGTCCGCCAATTGCGGCCACCATGAAGAACGCAGCCCGCCAGCTCATCAACTGGCCAAGGAAGGTCGCGATCGGCGTGCCGATCAGCGTGGCAATGGTCAGGCCGAGCATCACGCGGCCGACCGCGCGAACCCGCCTGTGTGGCGGAGCCATCGAGGCGGCCACCAGGGCCGCGACACCGAAATAGGCGCCATGCGGCAGGCCGGTGATGAAGCGCAATGCGGTGAAGGAGAGGAAGCCGGGTGCCATGGCGCTGGCGAAATTGCCGATGGCAAACAGGCCCATCAGCAGCAGAAGCAGGGTCTTGCGCGGCAGCTTGGCCGCAAGCGCTGCGATGATCGGTGCGCCGATGACCACGCCGAGTGCATAGGCACTGATGACATTGCCGGCATCCGGCACGCTGACCTGATAGGTGGTGGCGACCTCAGGCAGGAGGCCCATGATGACGAATTCGCCGGTGCCGATGCCGAAGCCGCCGGCAGCCAGTGCAATTTCGATCAGCAGGATGGTGGCGGGCGATAGCTGGGCCGGATCGATCCGGCGGTCGACGAGGGAACGGTCGGCAGTCGTGCAGTCGGTCATCAAAACACCACGGGCGCCGGCTGGGAGCGACGGCGCGTAGAGCTTCAGCAGAAGCAGGGAATGGAAGGCAGTCCTTGATGGACCGAAGCAAAGGCAGAATTGTTATTTATCATATCATTGTGCGCTGCGGCAAAGGCTTTTGTCCACGCCCTTGAATTTTAGCGCTTCGGACGCGATCTGTTGCGATAAGGAAACAATTGACGACATGGCGCGTTGTCGAAGGCTGCGGCGCATGTTTGCACTGCGAAAGGACGATATGAAGATCACGGCTGTACTCAATCGCGACGGTGGTACCTTCAGGACCACTGACATGCAGGCCTATTGCGCCAGCGCCGTCAAGGCGTTTGCAGCCAAGGGGCATGACCTCGATTGTGTCGTGGTCGGCGGCGACGAGGTCGTCTCGGCGCTTGAAAAGGCCAGCGCTTCCGGTGCCGATGCGCTGGTGGCCGGCGGCGGCGACGGCACGATTTCTGCAGCTGCCGGCATTGCCTGGAAGACGGGCCTGCCGCTCGGCGTGGTTCCGGCCGGCACGATGAACCTGTTTGCCCGCTCATTGAAACTGCCGCTCGACATCTGGAAAGTGCTCGATACGCTGGCAGATGTGCAGATCCAGTCGGTCGACATCGCAACGGCCAACGGCCGTCCCTATGTGCACCAGTTTTCCGCAGGCCTTCACGCGCGCATGGTGCGCATGCGCAATTCGATGAATTTTGCCTCGAAGCTCGGCAAGATGCGCGCCAGCACCAATGCCGCCTTCGGCGTGATGCTCGACCCGCCGCGTTTCGAGGTCATCTTCGATATCGACGGTGACGGCCGCAGCGACGAACGGCCGGTCTCTGCCATTTCGGTGTCCAACAATCCGCTCGGCAACAATGCGCTGTTTTTTGCCGATGACCTGACCACGGGCAAGCTCGGCGTCTATCTCGCCGATCCGCTCGAACCGACGGGTGTGTTCTCGCTGGCCTTCGATATCATGCGCGGCAGGTTCACCGACAATCAGGCGGTGACGGCATCGACAGCCAAGGTTCTGCGGCTGCATTTCCCCAAACACCGCCAGGGGGCTGCCTGTGTTCTCGACGGCGAATTGCTGCGCATGCCGCGCGATGTCGAGATCAAGATCCATGCCGGCGAATTGAAGGTGCTGGTGCCTGCGACGGCGTGAGGGGAAGTTATCGTTTGCCTATCCGATACCACCCTCTGCCCTGCCGGGCATCTCCCCCTCAAGGGGGGAGATCGGATGGAGCCACCTCTTGCGCCAAAGCGGACCAAAAAATCCGGTCTTCAGCCTATCGGTAGAATGATGGGCTTCTGCGCGTCGGGCAATCTCCCCCCATGAGGGGGAGATGTCGGCGTAGCCCAGAGAGGCGCACACTCTGGGCAGGCAGTTTACTACGCAAATGCCGCCGCGATCAGGGCCTTGGTATAATCCTCGGCCGGTCGCTCGAAGATCGCCTCGGTATCGCCCTGTTCGACGATCTTGCCGTTCTTCATCACCACCACATGGTCCGACATCGCCCTGACCACCGAAAGGTCGTGGCTGATGAAGACATAGGACAGGCCATGTTTGGCCTGCAGGTCGCGCAGCAGTTCGATGACCTGCAACTGCACCGATCGGTCAAGCGCCGAGGTCGGTTCGTCGAGCACGATGACTTTCGGCTTGAGGATGATCGAGCGGGCGATGGCGATGCGCTGGCGCTGTCCGCCGGAGAACTCGTGCGGATAGCGGTTGCGCGCCGCCGGATCGAGGCCGACTTCGAGAAGTGCTGCAATCGCCCGTTTGTCGCGGTCGGCCTTGGTCAGCTGCGGCTCGTGCACATAGAGGCCTTCGGTGATGATCTCACCGACGGTCTGGCGCGGTGACAGCGAGCCGTAGGGGTCCTGGAACACCAGCTGCATCTGCCGGCGATAGGGCCGCATCTGGCTGCGGTCGAGCAGCGAGATATCCGTGCTTTCGAAACGATAGCGCCCGTCCGAGGCCAGCAGCCTGAGCAGGGCACGCCCGAGCGTCGACTTGCCCGAACCGGATTCACCGACAACGCCGATCGTCTGGCCCTGGCGCAGGGTCAGGCTGACATTGTCGACGGCGCGGAAGGTCTTTGTGCCCCTGAACAGGAACCCCCCGCCGATGTTGAAGTCGACCACCACATTGCGGCCTTCCAGCATGATCGGCGCATCGTCGGCCGGCGGCGCCTTGACGCCATGCGGCTCGGCTTCCAGCAGCATCTTGGTGTAGTCGGCCGTCGGCCGCTCGAAGATGTCCTCGCGCGAGCCTTGTTCGACGACCTCGCCACGCCGCATCACAACGACGCGGTCGGCGACATGCTTGACCACGCCGAGGTCATGGGTGATCAGCACGATCGCCATGCCGAAGCGCTTCTGCAGGTCGGCAAGCAGGTCGAGGATCTGCGCCTGGATGGTGACGTCGAGTGCGGTGGTCGGCTCGTCGGCAATCAGAACGTCGGGCTCGTTGGCAAGCGCCATGGCGATCATCACGCGCTGGCGCTGGCCGCCGGACAGTTCGTGCGGATAGCTGTCGATGCGCCGGTTCGGGTCGGGGATGCCGACCAGGTTGAGCAGTTCCAGCACGCGTTCGCGCGCCTGGCGCTTGCCCATGCCGCGGTGGTAGCGCAGCGGTTCGGCGATCTGCTTGCCGATCGTGTAGAGCGGATCAAGCGAAGTCATCGGCTCCTGGAAGATCATGGTGATCTTCGAACCGCGCACCTCGTTCAACTCCTTCAGCCCGGCATGGGCAAGATCGGTCGCGCCGTAGAACGCCGAGCCCTCGACGCGTCCGTTCGATGCGAGCAATCCCATGATGCCCATCATCGTCTGGCTCTTGCCGGAACCGGATTCGCCGACGATGGCGAGCGTTTCGCCTTTCTTGACGTCGAAGGACACGCCCTTCACCGCCTGCACATCACCATCCGGTGTGGTGAAGGTGACCTTCAGGTCCCTGACGGCCAGCACATTGGTCATTTCAGTCCTGTCCATGCTTATCGGTCCTTCGGATCAAGCGCATCGCGCAGGCCGTCACCCACAAAATTCAGGGCAAACAGCGTGATAACGAAGAAGATCGCCGGGAAGATCAACAGCCACGGTGCGCTCTGCATGTTCTTCGTGCCTTCCGAGATCAGCGTGCCCCAGCTGGCAAGCGGCGCCTGGACGCCGAGGCCGAGGAAGGACAGGAAGCTTTCGGTCAGGATCACCTGCGGCACCACGACGGTGACAAAGACGATGACCGGGCCGACCGTGTTCGGAATGATGTGGCGACGGATGATCTGCCAGTCGGTGAGGCCGAGGGCCTGGGCTGCGCCGACGAATTCGCGGCGTTTCAGGGACAGCGTCTGGCCGCGCACGATACGGGCCATTTCCAGCCATTGCACGGCACCGATGACGGCAAAGATCAGCACGATCGACCGGCCGAAGAACACGACAAGCACGACGACGAGGAAGACGAAGGGCAGCGAATAGATGATCTCGACGAAGCGCATCATCACGTTGTCGACCCGCCCGCCGATATAGCCCGACGTCGCGCCATAGACGACACCGATGCCGAGCGACACGAGTGACGCAGCCAAGCCGACGGCAATCGAGATCTGCCCGCCGAGCATGACGCGGACCAGAAGGTCGCGGCCATTGCTGTCGGTGCCGAAGAGGAAATACTGTTGATTGACCGAGCCGGTCAGGGTCATCGACAGCTGGTCCGGTGATGTTTCGGCGACGGTGGTGTTCTTGAACTCGTTGACGCGGTCGAAGTAGCGCACGGAGCGCGGATCGATCGGCCGGGTCGACGTCACCTTGGCGGTGAACACGCCGTTTTCGATCTCGTAGCTTTCGAGCGTCAGGCGCGCACGCTTGGCAGTGCTTTCGGCGACTTCGGCCAGCGTCTGCGGATCCGGACGTGGGGTCAGACTCGGCGGGATCGAGACATAGGACGGGAAGACCTCGTCATAGGTATGTGGCGAGACGAGCGGACCGGCAAAGGAGAAGATGCAGATCAGCAGCAAAGCGAAGCAGCCGGCCATGGCCGCCTTGTTGCGCCGGAAGCGCATCATCGCAAGCTGGCCCAGGCTGCGGCCCTCGACGGTGGGGGCAAGTGTTGTGGTTGTATCAGTCATGGCGGACCCTCGGATCGAGCAGGCCATAGGCGATGTCGACCAGCAGGTTGAAGACGATCACGAACACGGCGACGAGAATGACGGTGCCCATGACCAGAGGATAGTCGCGGTTGAGCGCGCCGAGCACGAAGTAGCGGCCGACACCGGGAATGGTGAAGATGCTCTCGACCACGGCAGAACCGGTGAGCAGGGCGGCAGCACATGGCGCAAGGTAGGATACGACCGGCAACATGGCACCACGCAGCGCATGGGTGATGACCACGACGCGCGACGGCAGGCCATAGGCACGCGCGGTGCGGATATGGTCCGTGTGCAGGGCCTCGATCATCGAACCGCGGGTGAGGCGGGCAAAGACCGCCAGCTGCGGCAAGGCCAGTGCGGTCATCGGCAGGATCAGGTTGCGGGCCGAGCCGTCACCCCAGCCACCGGCCGGCAGCCACGACAGCATCACGGCAAAGATCAGCGTCAACACAGGACCGACGACAAAATTGGGCACTGTGACGCCGACGGTGGCAAAGGCCATCAGGCCGAAATCCAGCGCGCTGTTCTGGCGAAGGGCCGCGATGGTGCCGAGCGTTACGCCGCCTATCAGGGCGATCAGGATCGCATAGAGACCAAGCTCGACCGAGTAGGGCAGGGCCTTGCCGATCAGTTCGGAAACCGTGTTGTCCTTGTAGATGAAGCTTGGACCGAAATCGCCGGTCACGGCATTGCCGAGATAATTGACGTATTGGCGCCACAGCGGCTGGTCGAGCTTGTAGGTGGCCATGATGTTGGCCATCGTTTGCGGCGGAAGCGGACGCTCGAGATTGAACGGACCACCGGGCGCGAAACGCATCAGGAAGAACGAGATCGTCACGACGACGAACACCGTGGGCACGGCGCTCAGAAGTCGGCGCAGGACAAATGAGATCATGGTGAAAAAGATGACGCGCGACAGCCATCATGCTGCCGCGCGCCATTCCCTATGTTTGTTATTCGGAAACGCTGAGGAACTTCGACAGGTGTTCGTTCACCGGATTGTCGCCCCAGCCCGAAACGCGCTCGGACACCAGCCACAGATTGGCGTTGTTCATCAGCGGCGCGATCGGCTGATCATTCATGAGAATGGTTTCAGCCTTCTTCATTTCGTCCATGCGCTTGGCCGGATCGCGTTCCTCGTAGGATGCCTTCATCAGCGCATCGAATTCATCGTTCTTGTACTTGCCGTAGTTGAACGTGACGTTGCTGCCGACGTTCAGCGCCAGGAAGTTTTCCGGGTCGGCGTAGTCGGCTGTCCAGCCGGCGCGCGCAACGTTGAACTTGCCGCCTTCCTGCAGGTAGGCGTAGTGCGAGGCAACGTCGAGGTTGACTAGCGAGACCTTGGCACCAAACGTATTCTTCCACATGTCGGCGACGGCGGTGGCGACGCGCTCGTGATTGGCATTGGTGTTGTAGCGGATCTCGATTTCGAGCGGCTTGCCGCCTTCACCATAGCCGGCGGTCTTCATCAGTTCGACGGCCTTGTCTTCGCGGTCGATCTGCGACAGCGTTGCGAAATCTGGCTGCGGACCTTGGCCGTAGCCTTCAAGGCCCGGCGGCACGAGGTTGTAGGCCGGAAGCTGGGCGCCGGCGTAGATTTCCTGGGCGAGGAAGTCGCGGTCGACTGCCATCGACAGCGCGCGGCGAACGTTGACGTCGTTATACGGCGGCTCGCGGTTGTCGAAGACATAGTAGTAGGTGGCCAGACCCGGGGGGACATGCACCTGGTCGCTGTAGCTTTCGCGCAGGCGCTTGATCTGGTCAGCCGAGAAATTGTAGACGAGATCAAGTTCCTTGGCCTCGAAGCGGCGAACCGAAGCGGCATCGTCGTCGATCGGGTAGAAGATCACCTTGTCGAGCTTGACGTTGGCTGCATCCCAGTACTTTTCGTTCTTCACGACGGTCAGCGTGTCGTTCGGGACGTGAGCCTGCAGGACGAAGGCGCCATTGGATACCATGTTGCCCGGCTTGACGAACTGGTCGCCGAACTTCTCGAAATTGGCCTTGCTGAGCGGCAGCGCGGTGTAGTGAGCGAGAAGCTGCAGGAAGAACGGCGTCGGGCGCTCGAGCGTGATTTCGACGGTCTTGGCGTCGATCGCCTTGATGCCGAGCTGGTCGATCGGCACTTCGCCCTTGTTGGCCTTTTCGGCATTCTTGATCGGGTAGAGAATGTTGGCGTATTCGGCCGCGGTCTTCGGATCTTCGAGGCGACGCATTGCGAAGACGAAGTCTTCAGCCGTTACCGGCGAGCCATCCGACCAGTTTGCGTTGTCGCGGATCTTGAAGGTGTAAACGGTTTCGTCGTCCGAAACGGTCCAGCTTTCAGCCGTGCCGGGCACGATCTTGCCATTGGCGTCATAAATCGTCAGGCCTTCGAACAGGTCACGGACCACGAAGCCTTCGATGTCGATCGAGATGTGGGCATAGTCGAGTGTCTGCGGTTCGCCGGCATTGCCGCGATGCAGGACGGCTTCGGCAAATGCCGGAGCAGTGCCCATGAGCATGGTACCGAACAGAAGTGAGGTCGCCAGTTTTTGCATTTTTGTCATTTTGTTCTCCCCTTTCAGGCGTGATGGAAGGCCGAAACAGACGAGAAAAAGACATGAAATACAAGAGGCCAAATTTAGGGCAGCGGCCAGATTTGATTGAAGTCAGTGCAAACGCACGATTTCAAACGTAAATTTGATTTTGGCGCAATCAATGCAAAGATTGCGTCGTAATCACGACATCTTTGGTTGCCTGATAAAATTGGTATTGTTGATATCTATCACAGCCGCGCGAGATAGGTCTGGTAGTCGAAGCTCGAGACCGTGCGCAGATAGGCGATCGCCTCCTTGCGCTTGGTGTCGCCATAGAGCTTCTGGTAACCGGCGCCGAAGACATCGGCGATGAACGGCGAATGGCGGAAGCGGTCGACTGCGGTCAGGAAGTCATGCGTCAGCATGGCCGGATTTTCCGGTGCGCTGGTCGGTGTCGTGACCGGGCCGGGATCGAGATCCTCGCCGAGGCCAAGCAGCATGCCGCCAAGGATGGCAGCCAGTAGCAGATGCGGATGAGCGTCTGCGCCGGCGACGCGGTGTTCGATACGGGCGGCTGGGCCGTCCTTGTCGGGAATGCGAACGGCGGTGCCGCGATTGCCGAAGCCCCAGTCGACCTTGTCGGGCGCAAACGAGCCTGGCTGGAAACGACGATAGGAATTGGCGAGCGGCGCAAAGATCAGCTGCGCATCCTGCATGGTCTTCAACATGCCAGCCGTCACCGATCTCAACTTGACTGGATCGCCGCCCTTGGCGTCGAGGATATTCCGGCCATCCTTGTCGATGATCGAGGCATGCACATGCAGGCCGGATCCTGCCTGGTCGCCATAGGGCTTGGCCATGCAGGTAGAGCGCAACCCGAGGCGGCGCGCGGCAAAATCGACGACACGCTTCAGGTAGATGCAGTCGTCGGCGGCAGCCAGTGCATTCGGCTTGTGCAGCAGGTTGACCTCGAACTGGCCGGGGCCGAATTCCGCAGTCGTCGCATCGGCCGGCAGGCCCATGTCGTCGCAGTAGCGACGGATGATGTCGAGATAGTCTTCCATCGCAGCCGTCGCGCTCATGTCGTAAAGCTGGAAGCCGTTCGGTTCGCCGCGATAGGTCAACGCCTTTGGCGGTTGCGGCTTGCCGGTCTCGCGCCAATCGTCCTCGATGACGTAGAATTCGAGTTCCGTCGCCACCACCGGTGTCAGGCCGCGCTCCTCGTAGCGCTTCAGCACATTGGCGAGGATGGCGCGCGGGCAGATGAAATGCGGCTCGCCTTCCAGCGTGTGCATGGTGGCGAGCACCTGCTTCGAGCCGGCCGGTCCCCATGGCAGGGTGGTCAGCGACGCCTTGTCCGGCACGCAGATGCCGTCGGGGTCGCCCAAGGTCAGCGACAGGCCGGTAATGTCATCATTGTCGTCGCCCCAGATGTCGAGCGACTGGGTCGAGGCCGGCAGCCGCACCGTATTTTTCCACACTTTCTCCTCCGCCGAGAGCGGGATCATCTTGCCGCGCAGGTCGCCATTCATGCCGACAAGCAGCACTTCGATGCGTGCGGAAGGATCGGCGGCATTGAGATCGGCGGCCTCGGTCTGTGCGGTCATGCGGGTGGACTTTCATGGGCTCGATGGGAACGGTTTTGGTCGGAGAAACGCGGCACGCGGTGCCTTGCCAAACCCGTTTTGGAAGGTCATGTTCGTAACCGATAAAGTTCCGCCTTTCAATGCGGAGGCAGGCGTCCAAACGGACCAAGATTGGCCGGGCGAGCGTTTCCAGTGCTTCCGGCAAGGATCAGAAACCATGAACAAGATTGCCTCTGCCGTTTCCAATCTCGGTGCCATTGATGCCGCCCACCACCTGCATCCCTTCTCCAATATGAAGAAGCTGAATGCCGAGGGCACCAAGATCATCAACCGTGCGGATGGGGTGCATATCTGGGATTCCAACGGCAAGAAGTATCTCGATGCCTTTGCCGGCCTGTGGTGCGTCAATGTTGGATATGGCCGCAAGTCGATCGCCGATGCGGCCTATGCGCAGATGCAGGAACTGCCCTACTACAACACCTTCTTCGGCACCACGACGCCGCCGACCACGCTGCTAGCCCAGAAGGTGACGGAAAAGGCCGGCAAGACGCTGAACCATGTGTTCTTTTCCAATTCCGGTTCGGAAGCCTCCGATACCTGGTTCCGCATGGTGCGTGTCTACTGGAAGGCGCTTGGCCATCCGACCAAGACGCAGGTGATTGCGCGCAAGAACGGCTATCACGGCTCGACCGTCGCCGGCGCCTCGCTCGGCGGCATGAAATGGATGCATGAACAGGGCAACCTGCCGATCGAGGGCATCCACCACATCAACCAGCCCTACTGGTATGCCGAAGGCGGCGACATGACGCCGGAAGACTTCGGCCTGAAGGTGGCGCGCGAGTTGGAAGAAAAGATCATCGAACTGGGCGAGCAGAATGTCGCAGCCTTCGTCGCCGAGCCGATCCAGGGTGCCGGCGGCGTCATCGTTCCGCCATCGACCTATTGGCCGGAGATCAAGCGCATCTGCGCCAAGTACCAGATCCTGCTGGTGGCCGATGAAGTGATCTGCGGCTTTGGCCGTCTCGGCACATGGTTCGGCCATCAATATTACGATTTCGAACCGGACTTGGCGCCGATCGCCAAGGGGCTCTCTTCAGGCTATCTGCCGATCGGGGGTGTGCTGGTGTCGGACCGCGTCGCCCAGGTGATGATGGACGAGGTCGGCGATTTCTATCATGGCTACACCTATTCCGGTCATCCGGTGGCCGCTGCCGCAGCGCTCGAGAATATCCGCATCATCGAGGAGGAGGGGCTGGTCGAGCGCGTGCGTGACGATATCGGACCCTACCTTGCCGAAGCGCTGGCCTCTCTGGCGGATCACGACATGGTCGGCGAAGCCGTCAGCGTCGGCCTGATGGGTGCCGTCCAGATCACCGCCGACAAGGCCACCCGCCGCCGGTTCGTGAAGCCGGACGACACGGGCACCGCCGTGCGCAACCAGTGCGTCAATGCCGGTGTCGTGCTCAGAGCCACCGGCGACCGCATGCTGTTTTCGCCACCCCTGATCATTTCGCGCAGCGAGATTGATCAGGCGGTCGGCACATTGCGCAATGGTCTCGACTGGCTGAAGGACAATCGCGGCGAGGGCTGAGGCGTTCGTTGGTGCGACGGGCGCCTTTCCAGCAAGGAGCGAGCCGGTAGTGGACGAGACCACGAGGAAAACGTCGGAGACCGTCAAGTCGTCCGCCGCAAAAGGCGCCGGAACGGCAACGGCAAAATCGCCGCATGCCGCAACCGACGTTCGGCTGCTGTCCGGAGGAAACCCGCAGATCGCCAAGGGTGATGGTGATGCGCCCGTGCAGGCCTATATTGCGGCCATGCCCGGATGGAAAAGCGAACTTGGCCGACGTCTCGACACGCTTATCGAAAGCGCGGTGCCTGCTGTCCGCAAGGCGGTGAAATGGAACACGCCGTTTTACGGCGTGGAAAGCGGCCGTTGGTTTCTCGCGTTCCACTGCTTCACCAAATATGTGAAAGTGACATTTTTCGACGGCACCTCCCTGGAGCCGCCGCCGCCCGGCACATCAAAGCAGGCGACGGTGCGCTATCTCGACATCTACGAGGGAGCATTCGATGAGGCGCAGTTCCGCGATTGGGTTGAACAAGCCAGCCGGTTGCCCGGCGAACGTTTGTAGTGGCAGGTCCAGCCAAAGCCGCACCCGTCGTCACGGCATGAACTGACCGCCGTTTACGTCGATCGTCTGGCCGGTGATATAGCCTGACAGCATGTCGGAGGCGAGGAAGAGATAGGCGCCGACGCAGTCGTCCGATGTGCCGGCACGCTTCAATGGTACGGCTGCCGCCACCTGCTCGGCCTGGCCGGGCAGGGCATAATTGTCCTGGAACGGTGTTGCGATGAAGCCCGGCGCCACCGCGTTGACGCGCACGGCGTATTTGCCGAATTCCAGCGCCATGCCCTTGGTGACCGCGCCGACAAAGGCCTTCGACGAGCCATAGACGCCAGAGCCTGCGGTGCCGCCGGTGCGGGCCGCGACCGAGGTCGTGTTGATGATGAAGCCGCCCTGTTTCTTCAGGTGCGGCAGGGCCGCATGGCTGGTGGAGATGACCGAGCGGGCATTGACGTCCATGACCTTGTCGTAGTGGGCGTCCGTCATTTCCTCATAGGCCACGCGGGCGATCATGCTGCCGGCATTGTTGATCAGGCCGTCGATCCGGCCAAACGCCTGCACCATCTGGTCGACGGCCGCCGCCATCTCCGCAGAGCTTGCCGCGTCCGCCTTGAGGGTGACGACCTTGCCGCCGGATGCCTTGATCTCGTCGGCGATCGCCTCGGCCGCCTCGGCGTTGGAATTGTAGTGCAGGCCGATCATGGCCCCTTGCGCGGCAAAGGCGCGCGCCAGCGCGGCGCCGATGCCGCTTGACGCGCCGGTGATCAGCACGGCCTTGCCGGAGAGGTCTGGAATGATGAGGTCGGGAGTGATGAGATGGTCGGTCATGCGGCAGTCCTCCTGTTGTCGGACAAGCTTAGACCGGTCGCGCTGTCACTTGGCAAGACCGGTCCGAAGAATATCCGCATGCCGATGCCCGATGCCCTAAGTCCGGAGTGGATGCGGTCGTCTCAAGCGGTTTGCCATTCGAAGGGCAGCGGCGCCTCGCGGAAGGCAAAGCGGTCGAGATGGCTGGAGACCACGCCCTTCATCCGTTCGAGCACCTCTGCCTGCTCGCCCTCGATGACGACGGTCAGGCCTTTCTCATCCGAGGTCATGGTCGCGACCGCTTCCGAAAACTTGACCACGCCCTTGTTGTCGGTGAGTTCGACATCCAGCTTGTGTGCCCAGTGCTTGCACAGCTGCTGGACATATTTCCAGCCGTGTTCCGTGGCCACCATTGCCGTTACTTTCGCCATGTTCAGAGCCTTTCGATCTTGCTCGCCGCTTCGTCGAGAATGCGGGCCACTTCCAGTTGGGTTTCGCGTGTCACGCCGTCAAGGGCGAGGCGATCCTGTAGGGCGGCGCGCAGATTGTGCATGGCGCGGCGAACCGGTGCCGCATCGGTGCGTTCGGTGACCTTGGCAAGGGCCGTCAGCCGCGCCATCGCGGTGGCCACCTCGTCGGCGCGCTCGATCAGATGCTGGCGTCCGGCTTCGGAGATGCCGAGCAGCTTGCGCGGGCCGTCGCTCGCCTGCTCGTCGGCAAGGCCCATGTCGAGCAAGAGGGTCATCGTCGGATAGACCACGCCGGGGCTTGGTGCATAGGCGCCACCGGACAGGGTTTCGATCTCGCGGATCAGGTCATAGCCATGGCGCGGCTGTTCCTCGATCAGCTTCAACAGCACCAGACGCAACTCGCCGCTCTCGAACATCCGGCGGCGTTCGCCACCGCGTCCGCGTGGGCCGCCCTCCGGCCTGCCACCAAATGGTCCCCCGTGCCGCATGCCATGCCGCATGCCGTCACGGATCCCGTCAAAGGTGTCGCGCATGGCCTGGGCAAACTTGTCGCGCCCTTGGCGCTCGCAATTGGAATGTCTCATAATCGGTTTCTTTCTGATAGGTTTCGATTGCATCTAAGATATATCTTAGTTCGATCATTGCAAGTCGGGCGGCGATTAATTTTTGGTAAGATGCAGGGCAGGGCCGTGCAGTGCTTTCGGCGGGATGACGCTTGGCCTATCGTGGTGCAAAACCACACGATCGCGTTTAGACGCGGCAGGTGAATGGGCAAGGCAGTAGGGAGACGCAGCATGAGCGAGAAGCGCCACGAGTATAAGGTGACGGTCACCTGGCAGGGCAATACCGGCACCGGCACATCCGGCTACCGCGACTATGGCCGCGACCATGTGATTTCGGCGCACGGCAAGCCGGACATTCTGGCCTCGTCGGATGTGGCCTTTCGCGGCGATCCGGCCCGCTGGAACCCGGAGGACCTGTTCCTCGCCTCACTGTCGGCCTGTCACAAGCTCTGGTACCTGCATTTCTGCGCCGTTTCCGGCGTCATCGTCACCCATTACGAGGATCATGCCGAAGGCGTGATGGAGATCGATGCGGAAGGGACGGGTCGCTTCACCGATGTGCTTTTGAAGCCGCGGGTGACGATCAAGGCCGGCACCTATCCCGACATTGCCGCCGAGCTGCATGCCGAGGCGCATGAGAAATGTTTCATCGCCAATTCGGTCAACTTCCCGGTCCGCTGTCAGGCCGAGATCATCGAGGGGTGATATGCGGCAAGGCGTTGTCGCCCAATCGCCACGAGCGACCAAACCGTCTGGGCCGCAAGCGATCGAATTGACCAAGCCTGCTGGAGCTTTTATAAAACAGCCCTTGCGACACACGGGGTCGGCCGAAATAATCTATTCAAATCAATAGACCACCCCGGAATGGTGACAAATCAAGACCGCGGCGCCAGGAGATTGGCGAAGCGAGACAGTACGGCTGTATGCATCAGCCATGGAGAAATAAGATTATCAAGATAATGGTATTGCTGCACAGCGCCGTTGGCACGGGTTGGCAGTCTCCCCCAAAAGGCACCAGCCTGAAGACATTGAGTGAAGCCGAAGAGCAAGGCTTCATCCTGATCCGCGGGGAGTTTCAGAAACGGCAATTCCGCCTGACGGAACTGGGCTCCGACCATGTCGAGCGCGACAAGCGGCGTCTGGAAGCCCGCAGCCTCTGAACCGATTCCGCTCTATGCCAGTCGCGGCCCCGGTGTGTGACCGGGGCCTTGCGTGCCTGACTGGCCTGTAAGCCTTTACTGGAACGCCGTCTCGAAGAAGCTGCGCAGCTTGCGCGAATGCAGCCTTTCCTTCGGCATGGCGCCGAGTTTCTGCAGGGCGCGGATGCCGATCTGCAGATGCTGGCTGACCTGGGTCTTGTAGAAGGCGGTCGCCATGCCCGGCAGTTTCAGTTCGCCATGCAGCGGCTTGTCGGAGACGCAGAGCAAGGTGCCGTAGGGTACGCGGAAGCGGAAGCCGTTGGCGGCGATCGTGGCTGATTCCATGTCCAGCGCAATCGCCCGCGACTGCGACAGGCGCTTGACCGGGCCGCGCTGGTCGCGCAGTTCCCAGTTGCGGTTGTCGATCGTGGCCACGGTTCCGGTGCGCATGATGCGTTTCAGCTCGAAGCCCTCGTAGCCGGTGACCTCCTCCACGGCATCTTCCAGCGCAAGCTGCACTTCGGCCAGCGCCGGGATCGGCACCCAGACCGGAATGTCGTCATCGAGAACATGGTCTTCGCGCACATAGGCATGGGCGAGAACATAGTCGCCGAGCCTCTGGCTGTTGCGCAACCCGGCGCAATGGCCGAGCATCAGCCAAGCATGCGGACGCAGCACGGCGATATGGTCGGTGATCGTCTTGGCGTTGGACGGGCCGACGCCGATATTGACCAGCGTGATGCCGGCATGGCCCTTCATCTTCAGGTGATAGGCCGGCATCTGCGGCAGGCGTCCGAGCGAAACACCCTCGCTTGGCTCGCTATCGCCGGGCTTGGTGATGATGTTGCCCGGCTCGACAAAGGCCGTGTAGCCTTCACCGCCGTCTGCCATCAGCTTACGCGCATAGGCGCAGAACTCGTCGACATAGAACTGGTAATTGGTGAACAGGACAAAATTCTGGAAATGATTGGCGCTGGTCGCCGTGTAATGCGACAGGCGCGCCAGCGAATAGTCGATGCGCTGGGCGGTGAACGGCGCCAGCGGATGCGGCTCGCCCGGCTTCGGCTCGTATTCACCATTGGCGATTTCGTCATCGGTTACGGCAAGATCCGGGGTGTCGAAGACGTCGCGCAACTGCATGTCGGCAAGGCCGCCGGCCGAGGCCTCGACATGCGCGCCTTCGGCGAAGGCGAAATGCAGCGGGATCGGGGTCGCCGATTCGGACACGATGACCGGCACCTGATGATTGCGCATCAGATGGCCGAGCTGCTCCTTCAGGTAGTGGCGAAACAGCGTCGGGCGGGTGATCGTTGTGGTGTAGAGGCCCGGCGACGTCACATGCCCATAGGCGAGACGGGTGTCGATATGGCCGAAGCTCGTCGTCTCGAGCGCCACCTGCGGATAAAACGCCCGGTAGCGGCCGGCAATCGGCCCGCCTTGCGCGAGGTCGCCAAAGGCATCGATCAGAAAGTCGGTATTGCGCTCATAGAGCGCGGTCAGCGCATCGACCGCTTCGGTGGCATTGTTGAACGCCTGCGGTTCATACGGCTCGGGGCTGATGAAATTGACGGGTGCGGAAATAGGGATTCGTGTGTTCATGACGCATTATAGGAAAGAGTGATTGACAAGCAAACGACGTTTTGGTGACGATTTCCAGAATTTAGGGGCATATCACTTCTGGCCGATCCGGCAATCTGCATGATCTCGATCGCAGCGGTCCCTTCTGCGCTTTCAGTCCGACCGCGCTGATTGCGGACGGGTGCCGCAGGCGACATTGCGCGCCAGTCGGGACAATCAACATGTTAGAATATCGAAATAATTAAATTTAGCGGACCCTTTCCGGCAGATGGTATGCGGCCTACAATGCAACCGTTGTCCCGTTCTGGTGGACGGGACCGTTTGGAGGGCGATTGTCATGGATATCGCATCAATCCTGGCCCAGCTGATCGGTGGCGCGGCCGGTGGAACGGCGGGCGGCAAGATTCTGAAGGATTCGGATCTCGGTCAGATCGGCAACCTGCTCGCCGGAGCGATCGGCGGCGTCGGTGGCGGGACGATTCTGGGGTCGCTGCTCGGGGCGGGAGGAGCTGCTGCCGCCGGTGGCGTTGATATAGCGGCGCTTGCAGGCCAGTTTGTCGGCGGCGGCGTCGCAGGTCTGGTCGTCCAGGTCATCGTCGGGCTGATCAAGAACAAGCTGCTGGCCAAATAGGCGGCAATCACAGACCGATTGGCCGAAGCCGAGGCAAATCTATCCCTAGAAGACAGCCTTGCAGAGCGCGCTGCCGGGAATGCCACAGCTCGACATCGCGGCTGCCTGCCCGTGGCGCAGACCGGGTCCCGTGGACACCACCAACTGGGCAAACAGGAAGGCGAAAACGGCCATCGCCAAGGTCAGAATGGTCATGCGGCGATACAGCGTGCTCATGAGGAAGTCTCCAGTCCCTTGTCCCTGTGACCGACTATGCTGACAGCTCGCTGAACACCGCCTGAGAAACGGGTTCATCCGGCATTCAGGAAACTGGGCAATTTTGCGATACGCCTTCAGGCGAGGCGTCATCCGGCATGAATCGGGCTTTGGGTCTTTATCCGCGTCTCTCTCTCTGCAATACTGGCGCCACGGGCACTGTCTCGTTTGTCACAACAATTAAAGTCGTTCCCATGCGCGGCACTGCCCGCGGGTGGGCATAGGCGACCCTCATAAAACGAGACCAGACGATGGAAAACATCAATCATGAGACCATGCGCTTCGGGCGGGTCGCTGTCATGCTGCCGGTCAAGCAGATGGCACGCGCCGAAAAATTCTACACGGAGGTTCTGGGTTTCAGCAAAACCTTCGAGAACGGCTCTCCGGTCGGCTTCATGATCCTGAAACGGGATTCAGCCGAATTGCACCTGACTTTGCAGCCCGGCTATGAAGCGGCGGACTTCAACGTCGCCCATATGATGGTCGAGAACATCGATGCCCTGCATGACGTCATCCAGCGCAAGGGCTTGCGTGTGATCAAGCGGCTGCAGAACAAGGATTACGGGCTGCGCGCCTTCGTCTTCGAGGATCCCGACGGCAATCGCATCGATGTCGGTGAGCCCATCTGAGCCGTCAAGCGGTGATAGCTGCGGCGGGGGTTCCGCCGCGGCGACAACTAGAGGCTCGCCTTACCGCTAAAGTCTCGCCTTGGCGAAGATTTCCGTTGCCCAGTCGAGGAAGACGCGCAGGCGTGCGGCTGTGTGCCTGTTTTGCGGATAGACCGCCGAAAGCGGCGTCGGCGAGGGCGGATGGTCCTGCAGGATCTCGACCAAGCGGCCCTCGGCCAGATCTTGCGCCAGCCGGTAACGCGGTGCCTGGATCAGGCCGAAGCCGAGCCGGCAAAGATCGGTCATCGTGTCGGAATTGTTGACCGTGACCCGTGATCCGAGCGAGATCAACTTGATCGCCTGCCCATCGATGAATTCGAGCGGCATCACTTCGCCGGTGCGTGACGAGACAAAACCGACACACAGATGTCCGGCGGCAAGATCGGCGAGCGTCGCCGGCATGCCGTGGCGGGCGAGATAGGATGGTGCAGCGACCACCGCCATCCGGCTGGTGCCGAGCTTACGCGCGATCAGCCGTGAGGCGCCGAGCGGCCCGGCGCGGATCGCGACATCGGCGCGCGCCTGCATCAGGTCGACCAGCGTGTCGGTCAGCACGATGTCGACCGTGATGTCGGGGTGCTCGCGCATGAAGCGCGGCAAGAGCGGCATCACATGCAGCATGCCGAACGGGATGTTGCTGTTCACGGTGAGATGGCCGCGCGGCACGCAGGAGGCGGCCTCGCGCTCGGCCTCGTCGATGTCGGCGAGGATGCGTTGCGCACGCTGGTAGAACGCCTGGCCCTCCTCGGTGAGCTGCAGCTTGCGCGTGGTGCGGTTGACCAGCCTTGTGCCGAGCCGCGTTTCCAGACGGGACACCAGCTTGCTGACGCCGGATGGCGTCTGCCGCAGGCTGTTCGCGGCGGCCGTGAAGCCGCCGAGATCGACGACGCGGACGAAGACGTCCATTTCACCGGAGCGGTTGGTGTCTGTGCGAGCCATGTTGATTTCAAGTCACAAATGATTGGCTTGCGGCCATTCTAATCCTTCCTCGCCCGGACCGCTATCTCGCATTGCGGAATCCTCACCCTCCGGAGCGACAGATGCCTCTCGCAGTTCTTGCCCTGACCGCCGGTGCCTTTGGCATCGGCACCACCGAATTCCTCATCATGGGGCTGTTGCTGCAGGTCGCCGCCGACATGCATGTGTCGGTCTCCGCGGCGGGCCTGTTGATCTCCGGCTATGCGCTCGGCGTGTTCGTCGGCGCGCCGATCCTCACCCTCGGGACGCGCAAAATGCCGCGCAAGGCGGTGCTGCTGGCGCTGATGGCGATCTTCACGCTCGGCAACGCGGCCTGCGCGCTG
>ERZ1034375.128-NODE-128-length-22293-cov-3.327062_pt1 | contig 22293 bp, 19 predicted proteins | sample MGYA00520585_ERZ1034375 | MGnify/ENA primary metagenome ERZ1034375 (study PRJEB33736, sample SAMEA104288463) | Azolla filiculoides | biome: Urban; feature: water surface; material: ditch water | place: Netherlands | collected 2014 ... | reverse complement strand
CCCCGCCGCAAAAGCAGCCTCCCATGGGAGTTCCTCGCGAGCAAACAGCCCAGGTGAAAGTGCGGCGTCGAGGTCGTCTTGCCTTGCATAGCCGGCAGCCATCTCGGCATAGATCAATGGATTGACCAGCAGAGATCCTTGCGCTTTCGCGGCAAGCAATTGCATGGTGGACCAATCTGTAAAGGCACTCGGTGTATGGAAGACGTCAATCAGGACGTTCGTATCGACAAGGGTTTGCATCGATCAATCTCGCAACAGCCGGTAAAATTCGTCGCCGCTGAGCTCGCCGAGGGACATGGATCCCTGATGTCGTCGCAAGTGCTGCAAGAGTTCTCGTGCTTCGCGTTGGCTGGCGTCCACAGAAGGCTCGATCAGGCGCAACACGGCTTCGTCGCCGCGAAGCTCGAACTCGACCTCGCTGCCAGCCTGAATACCCAGATTGGACCGAACATTTTTAGGAATGGTAACCTGGCCTTTTTCAGTGACGCGCATTGTAATACCTCTGCGGTATTACTTAAAGCCTCGCCGAGAACAAGTCAAGAACAAATCAGGCGTTGGCCAGGACCTTGCGCATGCGTTCGCCGCCGCGATTGTGGGCGTGGCAGATGGCGATGGCCAGCGCATCGGCGGCGTCATTGCCCTTGAATTCTGCCTTGGGCATCAGGATTTTCAGCATCATGTGGATCTGTTTCTTGTCGCCGTGACCGACCCCGATGACCGCCTTCTTGACTGCGTTGGGGGCGTATTCTGCAACCGGCAGGCCGGCTCGGGCGGGGACGAGCATGGCGATGCCGCGGGCCTGCCCGAGCTTCAGGGTCGCCACCGCATCCTTGTTGACGAAGGTCTGCTCGACGGCCGCCTCGTGCGGCTGATAGGCATGCACGACTTCGGCCAGGCCGTCATGCAACTGGCACAGACGCGAGGCAAGATCCATGTCGCCATCGGAGGTCACGGTGCCGGAGGCGACGAAGCGCAGCGAATTTCCCAGCGTCTCGATGACGCCCCAGCCACAGCGGCGGAGGCCCGGATCTATGCCGATGATGCGAATCGTGCTGGTCATGAGAAACCCTAGTGCGAATGGCTGCATCTGTGCCAGTGAAATGTGAACAAAACAAAAACATCGGGGTTTGTTGTGTTTTATTACGATCCAGCCTTGGGGCGTGAAGCGATCGTGCCTACATTGGTTAAACAGCGTCAATTCAGGATATGCGGCATGATCCCTTTCTCCATTCTCGACCTCTCGCCGATCGCGGAAGGCCATTCGGTGTCCGAGGCGCTTGATGCGTCGCGCCAGATGGCCCAGGCGGCCGAGGCCAATGGATATCTGCGGTTCTGGCTTGCCGAGCATCATGGCATGCCGGGTATTGCCAGTGCGGCGACCTCGATCGTGATCGCCCATGTCGGCGCCGCGACAAGGACGATCCGCATCGGTTCCGGCGGCATCATGTTGCCCAATCACTCGCCATTAGTGATTGCGGAACAGTTCGGCACGCTGGAGGCGCTTTTCCCCGGCCGCGTTGATCTCGGGCTTGGTCGTGCGCCGGGAACCGACATGCGCACTGCAAGGGCCTTGCGTCGCAACCTCGAGGCCGGCACCGAAAGCTTCCCGCATGATATCATCGAGTTGCAGCGCTTGCTGGGAGAGCCAGCAGAAGAGCATGACTTGCTCGCGGTGCCTGGCATGCGCAGCCATGTACCCTTGTGGATCCTCGGCTCCAGCCTTTACAGCGCGCATCTCGCGGCGGCCCTCGGATTGCCGTATGCCTTCGCCTCGCATTTTGCGCCCGACCAGCTTATCGACGCTGTTCACATCTACCGCGAGCGGTTCCAGCCCTCTGCGTCGCTGCAAAAGCCCTATGTGATTGCCGGCGTGATGGGTGCGATCGCGGAAGACGATGAAACGGCACAGCACCTGTTCACCTCGGCGCAGCAGCAGTTCGTCAACCTGCGACGGAACATCCGTCGGCCATTTCCGCGACCGATGACGATGGAGGGGTACTGGACCGACATGGAGCAGATTACAGTCGAGCATACCTTACGTTATGCGATTGTCGGTTCGCCGCAGACAGCGCGTGGCAAACTGGATGATTTCCTGTCCGAAGTCGGCGCTGACGAATTGATCATATCGATGCCGATCCATGACATTTCGGCGCGGTTGCGGTCGGTCGAACTGTTTGCCGAGGTGCGCAACAGCATATTTCAAGCGGCCTAGCGGCTTTATCGTCAAAAAGCCCGTTTCTGCACCAGCGTTTTAACGCCTGATTAAAAATTCGAAGTGAATGCTGCCAGCAACAGAGGAGAGGTCCGTCGTCGTCGGCGATGCGATCGTTTTTTTCTCTAGAGAGATGCAGCAGTCGCCTCGCGTTCTGCGGCATGTCCAGTGGGATCAACCATGGCTGCTCGTTTCAATTCGCTGTCGTTCAAAGTCATTGCCATCTTTCTCGTCTTGACGTTTGTCACCATCGCCTTGCTGAATATCTTTGCCTATCGGACGTCGAACAGCGTCTTCCAGGCACAGACCGAAAGGGCGATGGCGAGCACATTGACCTTCCGCGGCGACATGCTGGTGCAGCAGTTGAACGAGTTGCAGAACCAGGCAGCGTCGATCGCCAAGATCGAGACGCTGCAACAGTCGCTGACCGGATTGAAGAGCGGCTGGAACACGATCACCAAGAACTCCGGTGATGCCAAGGCTGAACTGCAACGCGTGTTCGTGACGGAAAACCCCAACCCGGCCGCAGAGCGCGAAAAGCTGCTGAAGCCGGAAGGTCCGAGCGGCTTTTACTATTCGACGCATGAAACGACCCAGGCGCAGGTCGGCGGCTATCTGGCGCAGACCAGCTTTGACGACATGCTGATCGCCGATCAGAACGGCAATATCGTCTACAGCTACCAGAAGGGTCCGGCCTTTGCCGAAAATGCCACCAAGGGCGCTTTGGCCGAAGCGGGGGCCGGAAAGGCCTATGCGCGCAGCGTCGAAGCGGCTGCCAAGGCCGTAGACGATGTCGCGGCGGTCAGCTTTTCCGGTTTGAGCGTCGGTGCCGATGCCGCTTCACCGGACATCTATTTCGCCGTTCCGATCGTCAAGCTTGGTGCCTACAAGGGCTCGATCCTGTTTGCCGTCAAGTCGGACGCGCTGGTCAATCTCCTGAGCAAGGGTATCGCCGCCGGCAGCAGCCAACAGGCCTCGATCCTGTCTTCGGATGGTACAGGCATCGGCCTGTCGCCGTCTGGCCAGTTGACCGACATCAAGGCCGATTTCAGCACCGCATCCGACGGCATCACGGTCCAGACGATCAATCGTGCCGATGGTGCGGCGCAGGCCTATGGCCGCAAGGTGTCGTTCGCGGGGCAGGATTTCATTGTGACGGAGAGCATGACCCTGGCTGAAATCGATGCCGGTTCGCTGGAAATCGCAACCATCCTGACCATAACGGGGCTGGTCGCGCTGGTGCTTCTGGCCGCAGCCACCGGTGTCCTGACCAACCGGCTGTTTGCGCCGCTCAAGCGGCTTGCCGCATTCACCGGCGCTGTTGCCGATGGCAAGATCGACGAGCCGGTTGCAAACCAGGATCGTGGCGATGAAATCGGCAGCATGGCGCGTGCGCTGGAACGGTTCCGCCAGGGCCTGATAGAACAGCAGCGGCAGTCCGCAGAGCGTCGCGAGGAACGTGAACGTGTCGATCAGGAGCGTCGCCAGCGCATGGCGGAGCGCGATAGCGAGGCGCAATCGCTGCAGGCCGTCGTGCAGACGCTGGACGAGAGCCTCGACCGGCTTGCCGGGGGCGATCTCGCCTTCCAGATCGAACAGCGGTTCCCGGCCGAGCTTGAAAGCCTCAGAAGCAATTTCAACAAGGCGATCCTGACGCTGAGCAATACGCTCAGTGGCATTGGCGGTAATTCGGTTGCCGTGCGCGAAGGTTCGCAGGAAATGCGCTCCGGCGCCGATCAGCTGGCCGAGCGTACTGAACGCCAGGCAGTCGCGATCTCCCAGGCCGCCAACGCCATCAAGGAGATCACCGGTGCGGTGAAGGTGCAGATTTCCCGTGCCGAAGACGCCAACAAGATCGCCCGGGCCGCGAAGGACGACACCGAGACCTCGGGCACGATCATGCGCGACACGATCGCGGCGATGGAGGCGATCCAGGGCTCGTCGCAGGAAATCAACAACATCATCGGCGTCATCGACGAGATTGCCTTCCAGACCAACCTTCTGGCGCTGAATGCCGGCGTCGAGGCGGCACGTGCTGGGGAAAGCGGCAAGGGCTTTGCTGTCGTGGCGCAGGAAGTCCGTGAGCTGGCGCAGCGCTCGTCGAATGCCGCCAAGCAGATCGCCAGCCTGCTGGCCAAGTCGACGACGGAGGTCGACCAGGGCGTCAAGCTGGTCGAGCGGGCAGGGGCGGCACTCGACGGCATCGGGTCGCATGTTCTGGCAATCAACGGCCGGATCAGCGAAATCATGGAATCGACCCGCGAGGAAGCGCAGACGCTCGGCGATATCAACGGTTCGGTCAACCAGCTAGACGTCATGACCCAGCAGAACGCGGCCATGGTCGAGGAAACGACGGCCGCCATTCACAAGCTCGCCAGCGAGGCCACGGAAATGGATCAGCGCCTGGGCCAGTTCACTCTCGGCTATGCGTCGCATCACGATGCTGCGGTATTGCATGAGTACCGACGCGCCGGGTGAATCCGTCGCAAACACGACAAGCTGTCAGGTACGAGGCGGGCGAGGCTTTTCTCGCCCGCTTTCCTTTTTTTCTCTGCCCGGCAAGCAAATCCGAGATTGCAAAGAAGATATCGAAACTTCGTGGTAAACAGATTGCAAAGGGGCAAGGTTAACAACCGTAGTTAAGCCGAACTTAACTTTTCCAATCCATTATCCATCCGAGATCAGGTTATCGGCGTGTGCTGGCCTGATGCACAAAGCTGGATTTTTGGAGTATCCCGCCATGAAGATGACCTTTTTCGCCGTTGCTGCAGCCACATTGCTGGCAAGCTCGGCAGCCTATTCCGCAGATGTTTTTCAGCCGGAACCGCAGCCGATCATGGATGCACCGGAAGTCGCCGTTGCCGAAGCCTCCGGCTGGTACCTGCGTGGCGATCTCGGCTACAGCTTCAACCGGCTGCGTGGCGCCGAATTCTACCAGGGCTCCAACGCCACTGTGTCGGAATTCGACGATATCGACCTTAAGGACAGCTTCACGATCGGCGCCGGTATCGGCTATCAGGTCAACAGCTACCTGCGTACCGATCTGACCTTCGACTACATGAACAAGTCGGACTTCCGTGGTTCGACCTCGGGCGGCGGCGCCGGTTTCGGTGCCTGCGTCACGGCATGTACCTCTGAAGACCTGTCTGCGCTTCGCGCCTACACGCTGATGGCCAATGCCTATATCGACCTCGGCAACTACGCCTATTTCACGCCTTATGTCGGCGCTGGTATGGGTGGCTCCTACGTCCGCTGGGACAACCTCAACAACACGTCCTGCGCCGACGATGGCAGCGGTTGCGACACGACCGTGGAACATGGCGGCCGCGGCAGCTGGCGCTTCGCCTATCAGCTGATGGCCGGTGCATCGATCGACGTGACCTGCAATGTCAAGGCCGATGTCGGCTATCGCTTCCGCCACACGCTCGGCGGCGCGATGTTCGGCTACGAGCAGAACGGTGGCCCGGGCTCGGACGACGGCTTCTACAGCCACGAACTGCATGCCGGTGCCCGCTACATGTTCGGCGGTTGCGCCCAGCCGGTGGCCTTCGAGCCGCCGCCGCAGGAAATTGTCTACAAGTAAAACACGATACCGATACGTTTCCCGAGGCCCGGATTGTTCGCCAATCCGGGCCTTATTTGACTCTGCTGCGGAGCCTGAAGATGTCTTTAAGTGGTCCCTCATTGCCGCGGAGCTGGATCGTCAGCTTCTGGTCGCGAATCTTCCTCGTTCTGGCTCAGATATCGCTTTTTGAGATTGTGCGCCTTGTGCCGAGGCTGAGACGCAGTTTCATCTTCGTCGAGGTATACGTATTTTCAAATGCGCTGGCATCGCTGGTGGCGCTTTATGTATCCTCGGCGCGCATGGCACTGGACTCGAATTTCGTTCTCGAATTCGTCTCCATCTATGGGTCGTTTCGAATTTTTGAAATTTTCATCTATCAGGTGAATGTACTCCTGTTTGACGAATATCGCGCGAAACTCTCCGGTCGAGACTATTTGATCCGCGGATACCGAAGAATTGTTTTGCTGCTCCTTCATAATTATTTTGAGGTAATCTGCTGGTTCGGCGTCATATATGTTTATCTGTATCGCGACGGGCGACTGCAATTGCTCAATCCCAGTCCGACATTCGTCGAGATGTTTCGTGAAAGCATGTTGCTCATGCTCTCCTTCGGCGCGGATCGCTACCAGCCTCAGCATGATCTTGCGGTCATTGCGTTCTCGGCTCAGGCATTTGTCGGTCTTCTGATGACGTTGCTCGTGCTTGCGCGTTTTCTCAGTCTTCTGCCCACGCCGAAATCCATGGATGAATTCGAGTAGCGGGGACAAAGTGCGTAACTCGCCGAAGGCGCACGATCCGGTCGCGGCAAAAAATTAGCCGATTGCGACATTCACCGTCTTGACGACGTCTCCGCTTGAGGATAGTTCCGACGGCGGGACACCTCTCCCCAACGAGAGGCCATATACCTGGAAGGGTAGTTTGACATGGTTGATATCGCCGCGCCGGCATTGCGCCCGGCAAATTCGCATTTTTCTTCTGGCCCCTGCTCGAAGCGTCCCGGTTGGTCGCTCGATGCACTGTCCGATGCCCCGCTCGGTCGTTCGCACCGCGCCAAGGTTGGCAAGGACAAGCTGAAGCTGGCCATCGACCTCACCCGTGAAATTCTCAACGTGCCGGCGGACTACCGCATCGGCATCGTTCCGGCCTCCGATACGGGCGCCGTTGAAATGGCCATGTGGTCGCTGCTTGGCGAACGCGGCGTCGACATGGTCGCCTGGGAAAGCTTCGGCGCCGGCTGGGTTACCGACGTCGTCAAGCAGTTGAAGCTCAAGGACGTCCGCAAAGTTGAAGCCGGCTATGGCGAACTGCCGGATCTGTCGAGCATCGATTTCGACCGTGACGTGGTTTTCACCTGGAACGGCACGACCTCGGGCGTTCGCGTTCCCAATGCTGACTTCATCCCGGCCGACCGCAAGGGCCTGACGATCTGCGACGCGACCTCGGCCGCCTTCGCCCAGGATCTGGACTTCTCCAAGCTCGACGTCACCACCTTCTCCTGGCAGAAGGTTCTGGGCGGTGAGGGCGGTCACGGCATGATCATCCTGTCGCCACGTGCTGTCGAGCGCCTGACCACCTATGTGCCGGCCTGGCCGCTGCCGAAGATCTTCCGCATGACCTCGGGCGGCAAGCTGATCGAAGGCATTTTCACCGGCGAAACGATCAACACGCCATCTATGCTGTGCGTCGAGGACTATATCGATGCCCTGAAGTGGGCGAAGTCGCTCGGCGGCCTCAATGCTCTGATCGCGCGTGCCGATGCCAATGCCAAGGTGATCTTCGACCTCGTCGCAAAGAACGACTGGATCGCCAATCTCGCCAAGGTCGACGAAACCCGTTCGAACACCTCGGTCTGCCTGACGATTGCCGACCCCGACGTGCTGGCGCTTGACGCCGACGACCAGGCGGCTTTCGCCAAGGGCATGGTGACGCTGCTCGACAAGCAGGGCATCGCCTTTGACATCGGTGCCTATCGCGATGCGCCGGCTGGCCTACGCATCTGGGCCGGTGCGACGATCGAGACCTCCGACATGGAAGCCCTGATGCCGTGGCTGACCTGGGCCTACCAGACTCAGAAGGCGACGCTTTCCAAGGCTGCGGCCTGACAGCGAATTCCGGCTCCGCCGCGTCGGCGGAGCCCTTGCATCCCACCATATTCATTGAAACGAACTCTCTGAAGGAGGCCTCGTAATGGCACCTCGCGTTCTCGTATCCGACGAACTGTCGGAAACCGCCGTCCAGATCTTCCGCGATCGCGGCGTCGAAGTTGATTTCCAGCCGCAGCTCGGCAAGGACAAGGACAAGCTCGCTGAAATTATCGGCAACTATGACGGCCTTGCCATCCGTTCCGCCACCAAGGCGACGGAAAAGCTGATCGCTGCCGCGACCAATCTCAAGGTCATCGGTCGCGCCGGCATCGGCGTCGACAATGTCGATATCCCGGCTGCCTCGCGTCGCGGCATCATCGTGATGAACACACCATTCGGCAACTCGATCACCACCGCCGAACACGCCATCGCGCTGATGTTTGCCGTTGCCCGCCAGCTGCCGCAGGCCGATGTCTCGACCCAGGCCGGCAAGTGGGAAAAGTCGAAATTCATGGGCGTCGAGATCACCGGCAAGATGCTCGGTGTCATCGGTGCCGGCAATATCGGCGGTATCGTCTGCAAGAAGGCGATCGGCCTGGGCATGCATGTACTGGCCTATGACCCCTTCCTGTCGAACGAGCGCGCCCGCGAAATGGGCGTGACCAAGGTCGAACTCGACGAACTGCTGGCCAAGGCCGATTTCATCACCCTGCATGTGCCGATGACCGACAAGACGCGCGGTATCCTAGGCCGTGAAAACCTCGCCAAGACGAAGCCCGGCGTGCGCATCATCAATTGCGCGCGCGGCGGTCTGGTCGACGAGCAGGCGCTGGTCGATGCGTTGAATTCCAAGCAGGTCGCGGGTGCGGCGTTCGACGTGTTCGTCGAGGAGCCGGCGACGGCGAACGTGCTGTTCGGCCATCCCAATGTGATCTGCACGCCGCATCTGGGCGCATCGACCACCGAAGCGCAGGAGAACGTCGCGTTGCAGGTCGCCGAGCAGATGTCGGACTATCTGGTCAAGGGTGCGGTCTCGAACGCGATCAACATGCCGTCGATCACAGCCGAGGAAGCGCCGCTGCTGAAGCCGTTCATCCGGCTTGCCGACGTGCTCGGCTCGTTTGCCGGCCAGATGACCGAAAACCCGATCAAGGAAATCGAGATCCTCTATGACGGCGTGACCTCCGGCATGAACACCAAGGCGCTGACGTCTGCGCTGCTGGCCGGTCTCATTCGCCCGCAGGTGGCCGACGTCAACATGGTCTCGGCGCCGATCATGATCAAGGAAAAGGGCGTCATCGTCTCCGAGGTCAAGCGTGACAAGACCGGTGTCTACGATGGCTATATCAAGCTGACAGTGACGACTGAAAAGCAGTCCCGCTCGATCGCTGGGACCGTCTTCTCCGACGGCAAGCCGCGCTTCATCCAGATCAAGGGCATCAACATGGATGCCGATGTCGGCGCCAACATGATCTATATTTCCAATACCGACGTTCCCGGTATGATCGGCTTCATGGGTACCACACTTGGCAATGCCAAGGTCAATATCGCCAACTTCCAGCTTGGCCGCGACCAGGAAGGCGGCGATGCGATCGCTCTGCTCTATGTCGATGGCCCAGTTGAACAGGCGGTCCTGGACCAGTTGACAGCAAACCCTGCCATCAAGCAGGCCAAGCCGCTGACCTTCAACATCGACTGATCGGCTCGTTTCACCAGGTAGATCAACGGCGCGGGATCAAACCCGCGCCGTTTGCGTTTCTCCTGCGGTCGCCAGGCAATTTCCCATAACATAAGGAAAATCATATGCGTTGAACTGACGCATGGCGGGTTGTCGCATTGAACATGCCATGCAAGGCTATATTTGACGTCTATCATCTCGCGAGGACCATTTTCCCCGCGCAGCAACGAAGGACGCAGCAGGCCATGTTCGAAAACTTCGATGCCCAGATTCTGGCGCGCGCGCAATTCGCGTTCACGGTCTCTTTTCATATCATCTTCCCGGCCTTCTCCATCGGCCTTGCCAGCTATCTCGCTGTCCTCGAAGGCCTCTATCTGTGGAAGAAGGACAAGGTCTATCTGGAACTCTTCGACTTCTGGAAGACGATCTTTGCTGTCGCCTTCGGCATGGGCGTCGTCTCGGGCATCGTGATGTCCTATCAGTTCGGGACAAACTGGAGCGTGTTTTCCGACAAGGCAGGGCCGGTCATCGGGCCGTTGATGGGTTACGAGGTGCTGACCGCCTTCTTCCTCGAGGCAGGCTTCCTTGGTGTCATGCTGTTCGGACGTAACCGGGTCGGGCCGGGGCTGCATTTCTTCGCCACGCTGATGGTGGCCTTCGGCACGCTGATCTCGGCGACCTGGATCCTCTCGGTGAATTCCTGGATGCAGACGCCCACCGGTTTTGCGATCAACGATGTCGGCCAGTTCGTGCCGGTCGACTGGTGGAAGATCGTCTTCAATCCGTCCTTCCCCTATCGGTTGGTACACATGGTCATTGCCGCCTACCTGACCACGGCTTTTGTCGTCGGGGCAGTCGGTGCCTGGCATCTGCTGAGACACACCGCGCCGCGCCGTGCGGGCGTGATGTTCTCGATGGCGATGTGGATGGCGGCGATCGTGGCGCCGATCCAGATCATGGCCGGTGACGCGCATGGCCTGAACACGCTGGAACACCAACCGGTCAAGGTGATGGCGATGGAGGGCCATTTTGACAGCCATCCTGACGGCGCGCCGCTGATCCTGTTCGGCATTCCCAACACGGCGGAAAAGCGGATCGACTACGCGGTCGAAATCCCCAAGCTGTCGAGCCTGATCCTGAAGCATGATCTCAACGCGCCGCTGGCCGGGCTCGACACCGTGCCCGATGACAAGGAGCCGCCGGTCGCAATCGTCTTCTGGTCGTTCCGGGTCATGGTCGGCATCGGTTTCGCCATGCTCGGTGTCGGTCTGTTCAGCCTGTACTGTCGCTGGCGCGGGACGCTTCACGAGAACCGCTGGATGCATCGGGTGGCACTGGTCATGGGCCCGTCCGGCTTCGTGGCGGTGCTGGCCGGCTGGATCACAACCGAAGTCGGACGCCAGCCCTATACCGTCTACGGCCATCTCCTGACGGCGGATTCGATCTCGCCGATCGCAGCCCCGGCGGTTGCCGCTTCGCTGATCGCCTTTGTCATCGTCTACTTCATCGTCTTCGGGGCAGGGACCTTCTACATTCTCAGGCTGATGGCTCGCCTGCCGCGCGATCCGATGCCGGATCTCGACGATGGTCCCATCCGGACCTCCGGCATCACACCAGCGGCACAGACCGGTCATCATGGAGGCAAACATGGCCATTGATCTTCCCTTCATCTGGGCCGGCATCATCGCCTTTGCCGTGCTTGCCTATGTCATTCTCGACGGCTTCGACCTCGGCGTCGGGATCCTGTTTCCGTTCTTCCCCGAGAAGCACGACAAGGATCTGATGATGAATTCGGTGGCGCCCGTCTGGGACGGCAACGAGACCTGGCTGGTGCTGGGCGGCGGTGGGCTGCTTGCCGTCTTTCCACTCGCCTATGCGACGATCCTGCCAGCGCTCTATGCGCCGCTGATCATCATGCTGCTCGGCCTGATCTTCCGCGGCGTCGCCTTTGAATACCGCTGGCGCACCAACCGTGCCGAATATCTGTGGAACTGGGCCTTTGCCGGCGGTTCGATCGTCGCAGCCTTTTCCCAGGGCGTGGCGCTCGGGGCGCTGGTGCAGGGCATTCCGGTTACCGACCGCGCCTATTCGGGCGGCTGGTGGGATTGGCTGACGCCGTTTTCGCTGGCGACCGGCGTTGCGCTGGTGATCGGATACGGCCTGCTCGGGGCGACGTGGCTGGTGATGAAAACCGAAGGCCATCTGGCAGAGCGAAGCCGGGGCTTTGCGTTCAAGCTGGCCTTCGCAACGGTTGGCGCCATGGGCATCTTCAGCCTGTGGACGCCGTTTCTCGAGCCGCTCTATCTCGACCGCTGGTTCGGATTTCCGACGATGATCTTTTCCGTCATCGTGCCGCTGCTTGTGCTGGGCTGCCTGTATCTGATTATCTCTGGTCTCAAGAAGGGGCGGGACGTGCAGCCCTTTCTCGCGTCGCTCGGTCTCTTCGTGCTCGGTTATGTCGGGATCGGCATCAGCTTCTATCCCTATATCGTGCCGACGTCCCTGACGATCTGGGAGGCTGCGGCACCCGATGAAAGCTTGGCCTTCCTGCTGGTCGGCGCCTTGATCCTGGTGCCGATGATCCTCTGCTACACGGCCTATGCCTATTGGGTTTTCCGTGGAAAGCTCAATCCGGACGAGGGTTATCATTGATGCCCAGAACCAGTCTTTCCTCGCGCCTGTTGTGGTTCGTCGGGCTCTGGCTCGCCGGCGTCGTGACCATCACGATTGTCGGCGGCATCATCAAGATCTGGTTGGGTGCCTGAGCCGCTGACTTTGTTTTGATTGGAAATATGACCGCCCGGCCTTCAAAAGAGGCTGGGCGATCTCCATATGTGAGCCCAAGGGCGTAAAAGCCTTCAGAACCATAACAAAGGGGTAGGAAACGCGATGCGGCGTTACGGTAAGATTTTTGCATCTCTCGCACTTGGCATGATGGTCACGCTGATGGCCGTCGATTTCGCCGAGGCAAGACGGGCAAGCGGCGGCTTCGGCAGTCGCGGAACGCGCACCTTCAGCGCGCCCTCAGCCACGCGCACGGCTCCGACGACGGCTGCTCCGATCGAGCGCACGATGACACCTCGCACCAATGCGACACAGCCGGGTGCGACCCAGACGGCCGCACAGACCCGCAATGGCCAGCGTCCCGGCCTGTTCGGTGGTCTTGCCGGTGGCCTGATGGGCGGCCTGCTGATGGGCGGCCTGTTCGGCATGCTGATGGGCTCGGGCTTCGGCGGTGGCTTCGGTTTCCTCGGCCTGCTTTTGCAGGGCGTGCTGATCTTCTTCCTGATCCGCTTTGCCATGCGCATGTTCGCCAATCGCCAGCCGTCCTATTCGGGTGGCCCGAATGGCGGCAACACATCCGGCTTTGGCGGCATGGCACGCAATGATGCGCGCAACGATCAGCGACCGTCGACCGGTTCGTCGTTCCAGATCCCGCGCATCGGTGGCGGTTCTGTCGCGCAGGCTTCGGTCGCCAAGCCGGGTCAGACCGACGAGATCGGCATTGCGCAGAAGGATCTCGAATATTTTGAAACGCTGCTACAGCAGATGCAGGCGGGTTACGCACGCGAGGACTACAGCGCGCTTCGCCGGATCACCACGCCGGAAGCCATGTCCTATCTCGCCGAGGAACTCAGCGAGAACGCCACCAAGGGTGTCAAGAACGAGGTTCGCGACGTGCATCTGGTGCAGGGCGACGTGTCGGAATCCTGGCGCGAAGGCGATGTCGACTATGCGACCGTCGCCATGCGTTACGAAAGCATCGACTATGTCGTCGATCGCCAGAGCGGCAAACTGATCAATGGCGACGACCAGAACCCGTCAGAATCGACCGAGATCTGGACCTTCATCCGCCGTCCCGGTGCCGACTGGCAGATCTCGGCCATCCAGGCGGTCGGTCAGTACGAATAAGCGCTCAGCGCTGACTGGAGTACGAGAAGAGGCAGGGCGCTGGCGCCCTGCCTCTTTTGTTGTGCGCTGTTTTCGGATTATCGGGCTTTGCCGTGGTGTGGTTCATGCCCCTCATCCCCTGCCGGGACCTTCTCCCCGCAAGCGGGGAGAAGAAAGGCACCGCACCGGCTCATTCCCTCGCCCCGCTTGCGGGGAGAGGGTTAGGGTGAGGGGCATCTTATTGAAGAGGCTACACCTCAGCCCGGGCACTGCTTCAGCTGGGACGCATAGGTATAAGTAATGCTGGTGAAGCGCTTGGCGCCTTTCAAGGCTTCCGGGCGGTTCTTGTAGGCGCCGCGCAGATAGCCGGCCTGGCCGGAATGATAGGCGAGATAGAGCTTGTAGGGGTCGTTCAGCGGGATGCCGGTCTTGGACGCGCTTTCGCGGTGGTACCAGCCGATGAACTGCATGGCATCGCCGAAATCGGTGCGGCGGGCGCCCCAGCGGCCGGTTTCGCGCTGGTAACGCTCCCAGGTGCCGTCGAGCGCCTGCGAATAGCCATAGGCGCTGGATTGCCGTTTCCACGGGATGAAGCCCAGGAGCTTCTTGCGCGGCGGTCGCGCCGTCGCGCGGAAACTCGATTCGGTATAGATCGTCGCCATCAGGATCGGCACCGGAACGCCATATTCGCGTTCGGCCTTTTGCGCCGCACTGCGCCAGTTGTTGAACAGCCCGTCGCGCTGCTCGAAGATCGCGCAGGCATTGCGGGTCTGGCTCGGGGGCTTGGCACAGGCCGACAGCATCAGCATGACGCCAATGGCGGAAACAACAGCGGTACGCATAACAAAACCTCGCTTCGTCCGGCTCAGTTTATTACCTAAAATTTAACGAAAGGTTTTCTTAACAGACCGGATCTTGCATCACCGGAAATGGTGATGACGGGTACGAGGAGCACGCTATCCATTGGTGGACGCACATCCCGCGTGCTTGTCGTGACATGTCAGGTCCAGAGGCGGTGCATCAGCAAAGTGCATACACTTCATTGCTGGCCACAAACCGAATTGCACCGTTGATCTTGCCAAATTGCATTTGAGAAATTTGGTAGCGGGAGGCGGACTTGAACCGCCGACCTTGGGGTTATGAATCCCACGCTCTAACCACCTGAGCTATCCCGCCACACATTCGGATCATTGGCTTTTGCGGCCCGCCGTCCGAAGCGTTGGGCGGCTTATAAGGCGTTGCTCCGACCAAAGTCAAGCGCAGTGAAAGCAAAAAGAACTCTGCTTTCACTGCCTTTTTCTTTCCCGACCTTAAGCTGCGACCGGGCTTGCCAAAAGTGCCTTGAGCGAGGCTTCGGCGCTGTCCGAGCGGGCCGAGCGCTCGATGAAGCCGCCGCCATAGACGCGGGCGTCGGGGCCGGGGGCCGAATAGAGCACGCAGGCCTGGCCGGGGGCGACGCCGGCTTCGCCGATTTCGAGATCGACATAGACGCCGGTTGCGTCTGCATGCAGCACGGCCGGTGTCGGCGGGCGGGTCGAACGGACCTTGGCAAAGCAGGCAAAACCGCTGGCTGCTTCTTCTTCCAGGGTGAAGTCGCCAAGCCAGTTGATGTCACGCAGATAGACGCGGTGCGTCTCCAGCGCTTCCTTCGGGCCGACGATGACGCGGCGCGAGCGGGCGTCGAGATAGACCACGTAGAGGGGATCGCCGGTGGCAACGCCGAGGCCCTTCCGCTGGCCGATCGTGTAGTGCAGGATGCCTTCGTGCTGTCCCAGAATTCGGCCATCCAGATGCACGATGTCGCCGGCCAGAGCCGCATTCGGCTTCAGCTTGTTGATGATATCGGCATATTTGCCCTGTGGCACGAAACAGATGTCCTGGCTGTCGGCCTTCTTGGCGACGACGAGGCCCATGTCTTCGGCGAGCGCCCGGGTTTCGGCCTTGGACAGGCCGCCAAGCGGGAAGCGCAAATAGTCGATCTGTTCCTGGGTCGTGGCGAACAGGAAGTAGCTCTGGTCGCGCTCGTTGTCGATCGGGCGGAACAGGGCGCGGTGGTTGGGATCGTTGGCCAAGGGCACCGATTTCGAGCGGATATAGTGGCCGGTTGCGAGCGCATCGGCGCCGAGTTCCTTGGCGGTCGCCAGGAGATCGGCGAACTTGACTGTCTGGTTGCAGGCAACGCAGGGGATCGGCGTTTCACCGGCGACGTAACTTTCCATGAACGGGTTGATCACCGTGTCGCGGAAACGCTGTTCGTAGTCGAGCACGTAATGGGGAATGCCGAGCGTCTCGCAGACGCGGCGGGCATCGTCGATATCCTGGCCGGCGCAACAGGAGCCAGCGCGGTGGACCGCGGCGCCATGATCGTAGAGCTGCAGCGTGATGCCGAGCACGTCATAACCTTCGCGTTTCAGGATGCCGGCCACGACGGAGGAATCGACGCCGCCCGACATGGCGACGACAACGCGCGTATCTTCCGGTCTCTTGTCAAAATCCAGCGTGTTCACGGGCTTCGTCTCTGTGCGTTCGAAAGACCGTTTGTCGCCGCCATTTTGCGGGATCAGGGCGTATTCCAAAGGGCGAAAACCCATTTGCCGATACCGGTCCGATTGTTGAGGGATATAGAAAGGAATGCCCCTTCATGCAAGAGCGCTGATTCGCACAAAGCCTTGTGGCCGGGGCGAATGTGCCGAGGAGACCATAGCACCATGTCCGTCATGCTTACCGTCAGCCCCGAAATTTTCCCGATTGCCGGCGCTTTTACCATCTCGCGGGGGTCGCGGACCGAAGCCAGGGTGGTGACGGTGACGCTCACGGATGGTCCTCATGTTGGTCGCGGGGAATGCGTGCCCTATGCGCGCTACGGTGAGACGGTCGAGGGTGTGGTGGCGACGATTGCGGCCGTGGCGGACGAGATTGCCGGCGGACTTGACCGCATCGGCCTGCAGGCGCGGTTGGAGCCGGGTGCTGGGCGCAATGCGCTCGACTGCGCCTTCTGGGATCTGGAGGCCAAGCGGGCGGGCCAGCCCGTCTGGCAATTGGCGGGGCTTGGCGCACCCGGGCCGCTGCAGACCACCTATACACTGTCGCTCGGAACGCCAGCCAGCATGCGGGCAGCGGCCGAGCGCGAGGCGGGCAGGCCGCTTTTGAAGGTCAAGCTCGGCGGAGAGGGCGATATCGAACGGATCGAAGCCGTCCGCTCCGGCGCGCCGCAATCGGCGATCATCGTCGATGCCAACGAGGGCTGGACGCTGGATCAATACAAGGCGCTGGCGCCGGTTTTCCTCAAACTTGGCGTGACACTGGTCGAGCAGCCGTTTCCGGCCGGGGCCGACGATGCGCTGCTCGGGCTGGAACGGGTGCTGCCGGTCTGCGCCGACGAAAGCTGCCATGACCGGCATTCGCTGGACGCGCTGACGGGCAAATATGATGCGGTGAACATCAAGCTCGACAAGACAGGTGGCCTGACCGAGGCGCTTTTGATGCGCGACGCAGCCATGGCCGCCGGGTTCGAGATCATGATCGGCTGCATGGTCGGCACGTCGCTGGCTATGGCGCCTGCCTTCCTGGTTGGCCAGGGGGCGGCTTTCGTCGATCTCGACGGGCCGTTGCTGCTCGCAAAGGATCGTGATGCGGCGATCGTCTACGAGGGGTCGACGATGCAGGTGCCACCCACCGCACTTTGGGGATGACGTAGCGCAGCCTCAGCGCCTGACGGGCGCTGCCGGGCCGTTGACCGCAAGCCAGATCATATGTTTCGCCCCGCCGCCCTTGCGGCTGGCCCGGGTCGGCACTTCCTCGGCGGCAAAGCCGCATTCCTTGATACGTTTGGTAAAGCGCGGATCGGGGCCTGACGACCAGACGGCGAGCACGCCGTTGTTGCGCAATGCGGCTTTGGTCGCGCGCAGGCCGCGCAAATCATAGAGGCTGTCGTTTTCTGCGCGGGTCAGGCCATCCGGGCCGTTGTCGACATCGAGCAGGATGGCGTCATAGGTGTCGCGCGACCTGGCGATCAAGGCCCCGACATCGCCGACATGAATGCTGACGCGCGGATCATCGAGACTGCCCTTGTAGATCTCGGCCATCGGACCGCGTGCCCATTCGACAACGCCCGGCACCAGTTCGGCAACTGTCACTTTTGCGTCTTCAGGCAGGACATCCAGCGCCGCGCGCAGGGTAAAACCCATGCCGAGGCCGCCGATCAGGATATGGGCCTTACGGGTCTCTTTGATGCGATCCCAGGATAGGGTGGCCAGCGCTTCTTCCGAGCCGCTCAGCCGACTGTTCATCAGTTCGTTGGCGCCGAGCATGATGGAAAACTCGCTGCCGCGCTGTTTCAGGCGCAGTTCACCGCCGCCGGGGATACTGGCGCTATCGAGCTGGATCCAGGGAAGCATGGTGTTCTCTCATTGCTGGCAAGATGGGCCGTCGCCGGCAAGAGCAGCCGTCCTATCACGAGGCTTGCTGCCATTTCAATTGCGGCGCGTCTGCGACCGGGTTTTGTCTTGGACAGGGCCGATGGTTTCGCTATCGTCGCGGCCATCTGTTCACGAGATTCTGGAAATCATGCCCGCACCTGTCAATACTTTCAAACGCGCTCTGGCCGCGAACGATACCCTGTTGGTTGGCCTCTGGGTGGCCCTTGCCAGTCCGCATGCTGCGGAAGTCTGTGCCGGTGCCGGGTTCGACTGGCTGCTGATCGATGGCGAGCATGGACCGAACGATATCCCGCTGATCGCAAGCCAGCTTGCAGCGATGGCGCGGCATTCGGCCCATGCGGTGGTCAGGCTCGTCGTCGGTGAGCCCTGGTTGATCAAGCAGGCGCTTGATGTCGGCGCGCAGACACTGATGATCCCGATGGTCGAGACCGGCGCGCAGGCGGAACTTCTCGCCAAGGCCTGCCGCTATCCGCCGGAGGGTATGCGCGGTATGGGCGCAAGCCTCGGCCGGGCATCGGATTTCGGCCGGATTTCCGACTATGCCGAAACCGCCAATCGCGAGATCTGCCTGATTGCCCAGATAGAAAGCCGGATGGGTATCGACAATGCCGATGCGATCATCGCCACCGAAGGGGTCGATGCGATCCTGATCGGTCCGGCGGATCTCGCCGCCGACATGGGCTTTCCCGGCCGGTCGACTGCGCCGGAGGTCATGGCAGCGGTGGATGCCCTGATCCGCAAGATCGTCGCGGCCGGCAAGCCGGTCGGCATCATGTCCGGCGATCCGGCGATGATTGCGCTGGCGAAAGCAGCGGGCATCCGGTTCCTTGCGACCAGTTCCGATGTCGGGCTGCTGATGAAGGGTGCCGCGGCGCTTGCAACCTCGATGCGCAGCTAAGCGGTAGTGGATTTCTGATGAAGCTTTCTCTTGATGCCGCGCAGTCCCTTGTGGTCGGCGCTCTCTTGCGGTCCGGCGTGGATGCTCACAATGCCGCATCGGTCGCCCGGGCGCTGGTCAGTGCCGAGGCCGCCGGCCAGGGCGGCCACGGGCTGCGGCGCGTGCCGGCCTATTCGGCGCAGGCCAAGGCCGGCAAGGTCGATGGACAGGTGATGCCGCGTGCTGTGTCACCACGCCCTTCCGTGCTGGCCATTGACGCAATGAACGGCTTTGCCTACCCGGCACTGGATCTGGCGGTGGCCGAACTGCCGGAAATCGCCAAGGCACAGGGCATTGCGATTGCCTCGATCTATCGTTCGCATCATGCCGGCGTGATGGGGCTCACCGTCGAACGGTTTGCCGAACAGGGGCTGGCGGCGATGATGTTTGCCAATGCGCCGGCATCTATTGCGCCGTGGGGCGGCAAGAAGGCGCTCTATGGCACCAATCCGATCGCATTTTCAGTGCCGATCGCGGGCGGCGATCCGATCACCGTTGATCTCGCTATTTCCAAGGTTGCGCGCGGCAAGATCATGGCGGCGCGGCAGAAGGGCGAGGCCATTCCGGACGACTGGGCGTTCGACCTCGACGGCAATCCGACCACCGACGCCGAAGTTGCGATGACCGGCATGATGGCGCCGCTCGGTGGCGCCAAGGGTGCGGCGCTGGCGATGATGGTCGAGATCCTGTCGGCCGGGATCACCGGGGCCAATTATGCCTTCGAGGCCTCGTCGCTGTTCGACGACAAGGGACCGCCGGTGGCGCTCGGCCAGACGATCATCGCCATCGATGCCACAGCGACCGGTGGCGCGGGCGTGTTCAAGCGGCTGGCGCTTTTGGCCGACGAGATCGATGCGCAGGAGGGTGTGCGTATTCCCGGCCGTCGTGGCCAGGGGCTTTCGCGCACGGCCGAGGCCGAGGGCATCGAGATCGAAGACGACGTGATTGCCGCGATCGACGCCATCGCCTGAGTTTTGCCGCAAGGGCCATGTGGAGGGGATCAGTCCTGATCGGTGTAGTCGTTGCGGTTGATGCCGTGGCGCTGCAGCTTGTCGTAGAAGGTCTTGCGCGGAATGCCGAGCGCTTCCAGCGTCCTTCGCACGTCACCGTCATTGTCGCGCAAAGCCTTGCGGATCAGGTTGCCTTCGTGGCGTTCCATGCGTTCCGGCAGGCTCAGGCCCTCATCCGCCGAGGATGGCTCCAGCAGGGGCTCCGATGCCATCTGCGGCGGCGGCGTGATGCCGAGCACGACACGCTCGGCATAGTGGGCAAGCTCGCGGACATTGCCGGGCCAGGCATGGCTGTCGAGGTGGCGGGCGATCTCGCCGGTCAGCACCGGCACATCGCGCTTGAAACGTTCTGCGGCGCGGGCGGCGAAATGTGAAAACAACAGCGGGATGTCGGCGCGCCGTTCCCTAAGTGGCGGGATAGAGACGGTGACGACGTTGAGCCGGTAATAGAGATCCTCGCGAAAATCGCCCCGTTCGGCCGGATTGCCGAGATCGACCTTGGCGGCGGCAACGACGCGCAGGTCGACCGGCCGCACGTCGTTGATGCCAAGCGGCGTGACTTCGCGCATTTCCAGAACACGCAGCATCTTCACCTGGGTGGCTGGCGGCATGCTTTCGATTTCGTCGAGAAACAGCGTGCCGCCACTGGCATGTTCGATGCGGCCGATGCGTTTCTTCTGGGCGCCGGTAAAGGCCCCCGCTTCATGGCCGAAGAGTTCACTTTCGATCACGGTCTCGGGCAGCGCGCCGCAGTTCAGCGCGACAAAATTGCCGCGGTTGCGACGGCTCCAGCGGTGCAGGAGGGTGGCGACGACTTCCTTGCCGCTGCCGGTCTCGCCTGCGACCAGCACGTCGATATCGGTGTCGGCGATCTGGCGCAGCGTCTGGCGCAGATGTTCCATGGCCGGCGTCTGGCCGATCAGCGGCAGGTCGTCCTGACTTGCCTCGGCGGCCTGGCGCAGGCGGCGGTTCTCGATGACCAGCTTCCGCATGGCGGCGGCGCGGCTGACGCTTTGCACGAGACGATCGGCAGCAAACGGCTTGGCGATGAAATCATAGGCGCCGTCCTGCATGGCCCGGACCGCCATGTCTATGTCGCCATGGCCGGTGATTAAAAGGACCGGAAGTTCGGGATCGAGGGCCTTGATCCGGGAGAACAGTTCCAGCCCGTCCATGCCGGCCATGCGGATGTCCGTGACGACGACGGCGTCGAGGTCGGGCGAGAGCAGGGCGAGGGCCTGGGTAGCGGATGGAACGTCGCGCACGGCGAAACCGGCAAGCTCCAGCGTCTGGCGGGTGGCATGCCGCAGGGCGGCATCGTCGTCGACAAGGATGATGTTGGTGTCTTTTTTCATCGGCCGGCACGCTTCAGGGTGACGGTGAAGGCGGTTCCGGCAGTCGTGCTTTCGACATCGATGCGACCTGCGTAGTCGCTGACGATGTCCTTGCAGATAACAAGACCCAGGCCGAGGCCACTATCCTTTGAGGTGTTGAACGGGGTGAACAGGTTTTCGAGGACTGTCGGCGGTATGCCCGGCCCGTTGTCGGCGATGGCGATCGCCACCTCGTCAGGGTTTGCGGGGGCGAGACTGACGGAGATGCTGCCGTTGGCGCGGCCGTCCACGGCTTCCAGGGCATTCTGCAGCAGGTTGATCAGTACCTGTTCCAGGCGGATGCGGTTGGCCGACACGGTGATGCCCTCGGGGATCGACTGCACCTTCAGCATATCGAGGTTGCCGGCAAAGCGGCTGCGCAAGAGCAGCAGCGCACCGTCCACGGCGGTTTTCAGGCTGACGGGCTCGGCGGCGGCGCGTCCTTTCCGGGCGAAGCCGCGCAATTCGTTGGTGATGGCACCGATCCGGTCGGTCAAGGCGCCGATGGCGTTCAGGTTTTCCGATGCCGGCGCGGTTTCCCCCCGGGTGAGATAGGTGCGCGCGTTGTCGGCATAGGCGCGGATCGTGGCAACGGGCTGGTTGATCTCGTGGGCGACGCCGGCCGCCACCTGGCCGAGAATGGCAAGTCTGTTGGCCTGCACGAGTTCATGCTGGACGGTCTGCAGGCGTGTCTCCGTCGAGCGGTGTTCGCTGATTTCGGTCTGCAGCCTATCCCTTGCCATGGTCAGTTCGCTGGTGCGGGCGGTGACCTTACGTTCCAGATCGTCGCGGGCGGCTCGCTCGGCTGCCTGGCGACGCAGTGCCCTGCCGCGACGATAAAAGAGGAGGGCGGCCAGCGCGATCAGCGGGAGAACCACCATGAGTGCGGCAAGCCGGGCCTGCCAGATACCCGCAGTCATGACATCTGCCGCCGGCGCGAAGACGTGCATCTTCCACGGCGTGCCGGGCACATCCAGCGTCACGGACATATGCGGCTGTTGCGGCATGCCGTCGCCCGGTTCGGTTGACGCCATGTGGTGACCATCGAGATCCATCAATTGCCAGACCGGCAGCGGCTCTAGGGAGGCCTCGCCGAATTGCAGG
>ERZ1034375.125-NODE-125-length-22597-cov-3.036057_pt1 | contig 22597 bp, 15 predicted proteins | sample MGYA00520585_ERZ1034375 | MGnify/ENA primary metagenome ERZ1034375 (study PRJEB33736, sample SAMEA104288463) | Azolla filiculoides | biome: Urban; feature: water surface; material: ditch water | place: Netherlands | collected 2014 ... | reverse complement strand
CCCCCAGCCGCGAAACATGCCCGGCGTGTTGTAGGGGGCAGCCACGGTGCCATCCGACCCGACCGCCACCAGCCCCGCGCCGATATCGTGCGCCGCAAGGTCTCGGTGCACGACACCATCGGCGGCGGTTGCGAGGTCCTGGCCGAGATAGGCGACCCGGCTGGCGATCTCGTGGCCCACGACATGGCGGATGAAGAATTCACCCTTGCCGGTGCCCGACACTGCACAGGCGCCATCGCGCGCATAGGTTCCAGCACCAATGATCGGGCTGTCGCCCACGCGTCCGTCGGGCTTGTTGGTATAGCCTCCCGTGGAGGTCGCTGCCGCCAGATGCCCGGCTGCATCCAGCGCCACAGCACCGACCGTGCCATGCTTCTCGTTTTCGGTCCCGTCGGTCCCGGCCTCAGCATGCGCCTTCATCGCCTCCAGCGCCTCGACACGCTTCTGCGTGGTGAAATACGATTGCGGTTCGATTGCCAGACCGCACGCCTCGGCAAAGCGGTCGGCAGCCGCGCCGGTCAAAAGAACCGCACGGCCATCGTCGATCAGTCGGCGGGCGGCCTTGATAGGATTGCGGATTGCAAGCGCGGCCGAGACGGCGCCCGCCTCAAGCGTTGCTCCGTCCATAATCGAAGCATCAAGTTCATGGACGCCGTTTTCGTTCAGCGCTGCACCATGGCCGGCGTTGAAATGCGGACTGTCTTCCATCACCACAACGGCGGCTTCGACCGCATCGAGCGCCCGACCGCCTGATTGCAACACCGCATAACCGGCCTTAAGCGCTGCCACCATGTCTTGGCGGGCCGCCTGCCAGTCTGAAGCCGTCATGCTGCCTTCCGGCATCACGCCACAGCCACCATGAATGGCCAGTGCAATTTTCTTCATGTCCTGCTCCGTTCGTCATGGCACAGGTCGACCGCCATCATCCGGTCGATCGTGCTCTCACTCAAAGTGATGTTGGCAATCACATATTGGCAAACACACGGTGGCGAACACCGGGCGCACCGTCTCAGGTGAAGGCAATGTCGCCGATCACGCGCACGCGAACACGGCGTGCGCCGCCGGGCAGATAGGCAATCGGGATATCCTCGACCTCCAGCGTCTTCAGGCTCTCACGGCTGGCACCCGACGCAACCGCTGCGTCCTGCGCCTCGGTCTCGGCTTTCGCCAGCGCCTCGTCGCGGCTCAAGCCGGAAAACACCCGATCCACCTCGCCGGAGACCTGTGCCATCGCGGCACCCAGCGCATTGGCGACACCGGCATTTTCGACACGCAGCACATCCGACGCCCCGGCAATCCGGTCGGGGATCAGGAATGCGCCGCCGCCAACGGCGATCAAGGCAACATTGTCGGCCGAGGTCTTCATCTGGTCGAAACTGTCGGTGACCATGGCGCGGATACGCTCGAGGCTCGCCTTGACCAAGGCCGGATCGAGATCCTTTACCCTGTCCCGGTCACCCATCTCGATCAACCCAGCGGCAACCGCGATGTCCGATGTCGTCAGCGTATTGCCGCCAAACACCCGCGCTTCGCTGAGGATCCGGTACCCGACCGAACGTGGCCCGATCTTGCCGGTGTCCGGATCGATGATCGTGCCACCGCCAAGAGCGATCGGCAGCAGGTCGGGCATGCGAAACAGCGTGCGCACTCCGCCGATATGGACGATATTATTGGCCTCGCGCGGAAAACCGCCGACAAGGCAGCCGATATCCGAGGTCGTTCCGCCGACATCGACAACCATGCCGTCCGTCAAACCGGTGAGGAAGGCCGCTCCACGCATCGAATTGGTCGGGCCGGAGGCAAAGCTATGCACCGGGTTCGCTGCCGCAACATCGGCAAGCGCCACCGTGCCGTCGTTCTGCGTCAGATAGAACGGCGCGGTCACCCCTGCCTCGCGCAGCGCATCCGAAAACGCCTGCACCGTTGTGCGGCCGAGCGATTGCAGTGCCGCGTTCAGCAGAGCGACATTCTCGCGTTCCAGCAGGCCGATGCGACCAAGCGTGTGCGAGAGGGTGATTTTCGCATCGGGGATCACCGAGCGGACGATCTCGGCGGCCACCACCTCGCAATCGGTGGTCAGCGGCGAGAACGTCGCCGAAATCGCGACCGAGGTAATGCCGGCATCGCGGATTTTCATCGCCGCTTCGCGGATCTCGTCGGGGATCATCGGCACCAGCGGACTGCCGTCATATTCATGACCGCCATGCACCATGAAGATCATCGGGTCGACACCGGCGCGAAGATCGTCCGGCCAGTCGCACATCGGCGGCAGCGACCGTCCGGTCGGCAAAGCGATGCGGATCGCCGCAACCCGCTCCAGCCGGGCACGTTCGACCACCGCATTGGTGAAATGCGTCGTGCCGATCATCACGGCATCGATGGGCCGATCGGTCGGGCCGACAAAGCCGGAGACATGCGCCAGAGCCGCTTTCACGCCGGACATCACGTCCTGCGTTGTGGGAACCTTGATCGAGGACAGGATTGTCTCGCCGTCAATCAGAACGGCATCCGTATTGGTGCCGCCAACGTCAATACCGATGCGTTTCATGAGAATACCGATGTAAAGTCAATGTCATAACCGAAGGCCCTGGGACCGACGGCCGCGATGCCTGCAGGCGACGTCAAAAGCGCCGGCGCCGGCAGGGCAACGACAGTCACCCTCTGGCCGTAGCGCACGGATTCGGTGCCGATAGCGCTGCCGGACACCGTGTCGAGAAGGCAGATGAGATCAGGGGTCATGGCAACCGGATGGCCATCGCGGAGGGCGACGGCCCATTCGTTCTGGAAGCCGAGTTCCATACGCGCGCCTTTGTCGGCATCAATACCTTCGATCAGCGTCGTTCCGCGCAGGAAGCCGCCTGTGGTTTCGCGGGCAACATCGATCACCTTGCCGCGGAACAGCTGCTTGCCGCCTTCGTGATCAAGGACGGCCTTGACCGGATCGTCGTGACGCGCACGCGCCTCGATCACCGCACGGCCAAGTTCGACTGCCTTGGTAACGGTATAATGAATGCCCCAGTCCTTCACTTCGCGCCCGGTGCGTGGTGCCTTGCAGGTGGCAGCCGTCGAGCCGACCTCGGTGCAGACCTTGCGCGAGATGCGCTCCATCCATTTCCACGAGGCGGCACGTGTGACGATCACCTCATTGTCACGCACATCGACAAGCGACAGCGGGAACATCGGCAGATTGCCGATGGCAAACGAGGTCATCTGTGCCTCGGGATAGGCGCGGCCCATGGCATCGGCATTGACGACGGGACGCCCGAGCATGGCCGCCGCGAGAAAGGATGACAGCGCATTCGAACCGCCGATCTCGACGCTCATGATGGCGCGAAAGGGCTTGCCGAGATAATCTTCCATCACCTCGACCGCACGCGCAAGATGGGCGGGATCGCCGAGACGTTCCTGGCCGACCAGCGGCGCGCCCATGTTCGAGACGACGGCCACCATGTCGTCATCCGCGAGCGCCATCGGATCCATCAATTGGACGCGGCGACCTTCGGCATAGAGGCGGCGGAGATTGAGGGTAGAGAGATAGGGATTGCCCCCGCCCCCGGTTCCCAAAATCCACGCGCCGGTGGCGAGCGGCTCGATATTCTCTTCGGCGAATTCCTGAAGCATGTGTCACCTTCGGTCATGCAACGCCGCCCGCGGTCGATCGACCGGCGGCCCGCTGCAATCTGTCATTCTGCGGCTTGAATTTTTATCATCGGTGCAATCGGCAACCTGCGATGTTGCAGGTTGGGTACGGCCCCGCTTGCGCGGGACCGGTTTGTCCTGGTCTGGCGCGAAGATCAGTTCGCGCTGCAGTCCCAATGGAAGTTGGAGAAGTTCAAGTCCCAGCTCTGCATCGGAATGAAGGCATAGCCCTGCAGGCACTTGTTGGCACCGTATCGGCGGTTCGGCGCAACGGCCCAGACATCCGGCTGCAACTCGGCGATCTTGGTCTGCAGTTCCTTGTAGGTCGCGTTCTGGGCAGACACATCGGTTTCGCCCCGCGCCTTGTCGATCAGCGCGTCAATTTCCGGGTTCTGCAGCCATTCCATCGACCACCAAGTGCCGGCGGCCTTGGAATGATACTGGTTGTAGAACATCGAATCCGGCGATGGATAGCTTGGCGAGACGTTGACCTGCGTTGAAGCTGGCGTCGTTTCCGGCTTGGCGGACAGTTCGACGATGCGGTTCCACGGTTCCGGCTTGATGTCGAGCGTTATGCCGATCTGCTCAAGATTGGCCTGCAACAGCAGCGCCACTTCCGCCTCGAATGCGAGCGAAGCAACATAGCTGTTCACCAGCGTGATCGGTTGGCCTGCATATTTCGACTTCGCCAGTTCTTCCTTGGCCTTTTCGAGGTCAAAGACACCAGGCTCGATACCGTCGTTATGCGCGTCCTTGAAGGCGTCCGACAATGGTCCCTTCATGTCGAAGCCCGGATAGATCACTTCCTGAATGGTCTTGTAGTCGGTGGCGTAGGCAATCGCCCGGCGCACATGAACGTCGTCTGTCGGGTATACCTTGGTGTTGAGCTTGATGACAAAGCCGCCGGCGGTGCGGGTCTGGATTAGCTTGTAGCCGTCCATCTTGCCGATCGCTTCATAAGTATCGTTGCCGAGACCGTGCGAGGAAAGGCCAAGCTCTCCCTTTTCGGCCAGCGCCTTGACGGTTGCATCGTCGCTGGTCTGGACGAAGCGTACTTCGTCAATCGGCTTGCCCTTGGTCCAGCCAAGGAAATAGTCGGGATTGCGATCAATGACCATGTCGGCCGAGCGGTTGTAGCTGACCAGCTTGTAAGGGCCTGAACCGGCGGAATGTTCGCCAACATAGGTTTCGCCCCACTTGTCATCAGCCGTTGCGTTGGTCTCGACCAGCTTCTGGTTCAGGGCCGTGAAGATCGGGGTGACCGACATGAATGGCGCAAACGGGCGTTCCAGCTTGAAGACGACGGTCGCATCATCGGGCGTGGTGATGTTTTCTGGCTTGATCAAGCCGACGACCAGGTTGGACGGGCCCTTGTTGATGCCGATCAGGCGCTGCACCGACCAGGCGATGTCGGAAGCCTTGAGCGCGGTGCCGTCCTGGAACTTCGCGTCATCGCGCAGGTGGAACGTGTAGGTCAGGCCGTCCGGGGAAATCTCCCAGGACTTTGCCAGATGCGGTACGATCTCGCCCGCTGGGCTCACGGTGGTCAGACCGTCATACATGTTCACGATCGCCATGTAGCCGGTATAATCAGTCACCTTGGCCGGATCGAGCGACGAGAAGATCTGCATCGTGTTGACGGCGATCGAGACCTTGTCTTCCGCCATGGCAACGGCAGAGGTCAGCGGCAGGCTAAGGGCAGTGCCGACCGCTAGCATGGCGAGGCGCGATTTGATGGAATGCACGTTCATTCAAGTTCTCCTCTTTCGCGGGATTGTTCCCGCTTGTGTTGAAGCTGTTCAGGCAGCCTTCTGCGCGAACGCAGGCAGCGGCGAAAATGTGATCTCGGGATAGCCAAATGCGGCAGGACCGACGACGTCGAGCGCGCGCGCGCTGCGCAGCAGGTCATGGCAGGGGATCGCGACGACCGCGACGCGCTGGCCATAGCGCAGCATTTCCGTGGTGATTGGATAGCCGGTATCGACATCGAGCAGCACGATCAGGTCGGGCACGGTCACCTCGACTTGGCCGTTGCGACGGAAGATCAGGAACTCGTTCTGGATAGAGACGCCGGCGGTTTGTCCGGCGCAGTCGTCGAAGCCGGTCAGTTCGATGTCGCCAACGGCAAAGCCGCCGCGCAGGTGGCGCTTCAGGTCGCTGATCTTGCCGTTGAAGACCCGCCGCCCGCCTTCGAGCGCGCAGACGGCGGCGATCGGATCCTGCTGCGCCTTGCGGGCACGGATGACGGCCTCACCAAGCGCAATCGCCTTGGTATAACTCTTGGGAATACCGTACTGGTGCACGTAATGTGCCTGCATCGGCGCGGTCGCCAGCATCGCGCCGCCGCCCTGGGCGACGACGCAGGCGCGTGCCATGCGTTCGTGCCAGACTTCCGAAACGGCGTGGCTGAAGATCACCGCATTGCCATGCAGGTCGCACATCACGGATGGCGTCGAGCTATGACCATAGATCGAAAACGTCGTCATCTGCATTTCGGGGAAGGCACGGCCCATGCCATCGCAATCGAGCATCGGCAATCCGCCAAGTGCGGCCGTCACCAGCGGATTGATCGCATTGGCGCCGCCTATTTCCTCGCAGACCATCGCATCGATCGGTGCCTGGATCAGCTCTTCCATCGCCCTGAGGCAACGCAGGCCTTCGCGACCTTCGCGCAACCGCTCGACACCGACGACCGGCGCACCGATACCGCCGATCGACATGCAAAGGGCATCGCCCTCGATCCGGTCGGTCGCGAGGATTTTCATCTCGTAACCTTCCTTCATCGCCTGCAGCGCCAGCAGCTTACCCTGATAGGGATTGCCGCCGCCGCCCGTCCCCAGAATGCCGGCGCCGATCTCCAGCGCATCGAGGTCTTCGACTGTCAGTATGCGCAGGTCTGCTTCGTCATATTTCAGTTTGCGCACCTCAGCCATGATGGGCTCCCATTTCTCCGACGACTTTGACGTGAATGCGTGTGGCATTGCCCGGCAGATAGGCCAGCGGCATGTCCTCACGTTCGATGACCTCAAGGGTTTCCGCCTGCGCGCCGGCTGCAATCGCCTTTTCACGTGCCTCGGCTTCGGCTTCGGCCAGTGCACTTTCGCGCGTGCGTCCATCAATCAGCGAAAAGACGCGATCCGTCTCGCCGCTGATCTGGGCAATTGCCGCGCCAACAGCATTGGCAACCGCGAAATTCTCTGGTCGAATTACCTCTAGATCACCGATCCGATCGGGCAACAGGATAGAACCGCCGCCGACGGCAATCACCGGCACCGGCGTCGACGAAATGCGGCTGCGCTCCACACATGCTTCGAGCATCTGATCAATCTTGAGCATCGCCGCCGCGACCAGCTCGTGATCCAAGTTTTCAACCAACGCACGGTCACCCACATCAGCCTTGTTGGATGCCACGGCGATATCGGTTGCCGTCAGCGTCGTGCCGCCGAAGCAGATCGCATCGGTGCGAACGCGGTAGCCGACCGACTTGGGGCCGACGGTCACGCCGCTGACGGTCTTGACCACCAGCGAACCGCCACCGAGGCCAATGGAGAACACATCCGGCATGCGGAAATTAGTCCGCACTCCACCAATATCGACGGTCGTTGAGGCTTGCCGCGGAAAGCCGTGCGATAGCGAGCCGACGTCAGACGTGGTGCCGCCGACATCGACGACAACGGCGTCCTTGATGCCGGTGAGAAACGCCGCGCCACGCATCGAGTTTGTCGGCCCGGAAGCAAATGTAAGCACCGGGAAAGACCTGACGACGTCGGCCGCCATCAGCGTTCCGTCATTTTGGGTGATGTAGAATGGGCACGTGATCCCGGCCGCGGCAAGCGCTTCGCCGAAGGCCGCGACCGTGCGGTCGGCCAGCGACAGCAGGCTGGCATTCATGATCGCGGCACTTTCGCGGGCTAGCAGGCCATGGCGGCCGATATCCTTCGACATCACCACAGGCAGGCCCGGGCATTGCTGCTGCAGGATCTCTTTGGTGCGCAGTTCCATCGCATCGTTGATGCCGCTGAACACGCAAGTCACGGCCGCAGCTTTCAGACCCTTGGTACGGATGTCGCCCGCAATGCGCACGATGGCGTCTTCGTCGAGCGGTGACAGCACTCGACCGTCGAATTCATAGCCGCCCTTGACCTGATAGCCATGGTTGCCGACGATATCGCGAAGATCGTCCGGCCAGTCGACCATCGGCGGCAGACCCGCACCGGACGGCAGGCCGAGACGGATTGCCGCGACCTCATCCATGTGGCGGCGTTCGATTACAGCGTTGGTGAAATGCGTCGTGCCGATCATCACGGCGGCGATCTTCTTCCGGTCAATTCCCGATGCCGCGATCACCTTTTCAAGCGCCTCCAACACGCCCGACGTCACATCCTCGGTCGTCGAGGCCTTGACCCCGGCCAGAACCGACTTCCCCTCCAGAACGACGGCATCCGTATTGGTGCCGCCTACATCTATCCCCACGCGATACACGTCAGGTCTCTCCTCATTCATGCTGTTGTCTTGACAAGGAAGCGCGTGCGCTCTTCCTCAGTAACCACGGGCTTCAGCAGCTCTTCCGCATCGGTGACGACAGGGATCGCCGCGATCAGCGCACGGGTGTATGGGTGTTTCGGGTCGGCAAAGACCTCGGGCGTGGCGCCCTCCTCGACAATCTCGCCGCGCAGCATCACCGCGATGCGCGAGCAGAAATTGCGCATCAGCGACAGGTCGTGGCTGATCATCAGATAGGTCAGGCCGAGATCCTGGCGCAATTGCACCAGAAGCTCGATCACTGTCTTTTGCACCGAAACGTCGAGTGCCGCGGTCGGCTCATCGAGGATCAGGATCTTCGGCTCGGCCGCCAGCGCGCGGGCAATCGCCACGCGCTGCTTCTGGCCACCCGACAGTTCATGCGGATATTTCGCCATATAGGATTGCGGCAGGCGCACGAGATCGAGCAATTCCGCCATCCGCGCCTCGCGCCGTTCACTGTCCATTCCGATCGAAGTCAGCGGCAGGCTCAGGGTCTGTTTGACGGTGCGCTTGGGATTAAGCGAGGTGCCGGGATTCTGGTAGACGATCTGGGTCAGGCGACGGCCTTTCCCGGGAGCTGGGGCATCAATGGCAACAGTGCCCGATGTCGCCCGCGACAGTTCCATGATAATACGGGCGATCGAGGTCTTGCCGGAACCGGATTCGCCCGCAAGACCGAATATCTCGCCCTCGCGCAGCGTCAGGTCTACATCGCGGATCGCATGGAAGCCTGGACGTTTGCCAAAGATCTTGTTCAATCCCCTGATCGTCACGATCGGCGCGCGGCCGCTTTGCGGCAGATTGGTAACGCGCGGCCCGTAAAGCGGCGGCACTGCCTCCAGTAGCGCCTGGGTATAGGCCGCTTTCGGACTGCTGAGGATCTCGGCACATGGTCCTGTCTCGACGATATCGCCGTGATGCATGACCACAACCCGGTCCGCCACCTTGCGGACAACGCCGAGATTGTGGGTGATCATCAGCAGCGCCATGTTCTCCTCTTTGACCAGAGTATTGATCAAGTTGAGGATTTCATCCTGCGTCGTAACATCGAGCGCGGTGCCCGGTTCGTCGGCGATCAGCAGCTTCGGCTGATGCAGCAGGGCAAGCCCGATGAGTACGCGCTGGCGCATGCCGCCCGACAGCTCAGACGGATAAGCATTCATCACGCGATCGGCATCTGCCAACTGGACACGGCGCAAGACCGCTTCGATCCGAATGCGGCGTTCGGCTTTCGAGGCCCGGACGCCGTTGCGTTTGTCGGCGAACCGCATCACGTCATCGAGATGCGTGCCGATCTTGAACACCGGATTAAACGACGACAGCGGGTCCTGCATGATCAGCGAAAACGCCGTGCCCTTCAAGGCTTCCCGGTCCGCCTTCGGTAAGGCCATAATATCCTGTCCGGCAAAGCGGATCGTGCCGGAACTGATCGCCGCGTTGTTCGGCAAAGTACCAATGATCGCCTTGGCTGTCACCGACTTGCCTGATCCAGTCTCCCCGATCAGCGCAACGCGCTCGCCGGCAGCAACGTCAAAGCTTACGTTGCGCAGCACCTGTCGGCTGCGACCATAGGTAGCAAAAGAGACATTGAGCTTATCGACGCTCAGAAGAGGTTCGGCCATCTCAGTTCTCCACATCGAACATGTCGCGCAGGCCATCGCCCAGCAGGTTGAAACCGAGCGTCACGTAGAAGACCATGGCGCCCGGGCAGAGCACTTCCCACCAGAAGTCCGGCATGAACTGGCGACCGTCCGCGACCATGGAACCGAGGTCGGGCGTCGGCGGCTTGACGCCGAAACCGAGGAAGCTGAGCGTCGCGCCGAACAGGATGACGAAGGCCGCATCAAGCGTGGTTTTCACCGAGATCACCGCCATGCAATTGGGCAGGATTTCGCGGAACAGGATATGAAGCGGTCCGGCACCGGCCAGGCGTGCTGCCTCGATGTAGTCTTCGGACGCGATCGACTTGGAGACCGAGTAGATCAGCCGCGCATGCCAGGTCCACCACAGCAGCGTGATCGCGATCATCGCATTGGTCAGCGTCGGCTCAAGCAGGTTGGACACGGCAAGCGCCATGACCAGCGGCGGCATGGCCAGCATCACATTCGTCAGGCCGGTGATCAGCTTTTCCACCCAGCCGCCGAAATATCCGGCAATCAGGCCCAGTACCGTGCCGACCGGCACCGAAATCCCGAGAACGCCGATCACCAGCAGCAGCGAAACCCGAAGGCCAAACACCGTGCGCGAAAAGATATCGCGGCCGGCCTTGTCGGTGCCGAACCAGTGGCTGGCATCCGGCGGCAGATGCCGGGCGCGGAAGTCGACCACCGCGCCGACATGCTTCGGATAGGGTGTCAGCCAGGGTGCGAACACGGCAAGGATAACGATCGATATCAGGATCAGTGAGCCGATCACCGCCGCCGGATTGCGGCTGAACCGGTACCACATCATGTAGCCGGAGCTGAGGCCGCGGTCGGAAGCGTCAAGCATTTTCATGTCGGCCATCAGCGTGCCTCCTTGCGGCGCAGTCGTGGGTCGATGATCGAGATCACGACGTCGACGATCAGGTTGGCTATGATGAAGAACAGCCCGGCGACAAGCACCACGGCGGTGACCGCATTCAGGTCCTTCTGTAGGATCGAGGTCAGGCCATAGGAGGCGAAACCACCCCAAGCAAAGATCATCTCAATGACGAAGGCATTGCCGATCAGCGACGCGAACTCGAGCCCCATGATCGTCAGCGGCGCAATCGACGACAGCTTCAGCAGATACCGGAAGATGATGACGCGCTCCGGCACGCCGAAGCTCTTCAGCGTCAGAACATGGTCCTTGCGCTGGTTCTCCAGCATCGAGGAGCGGGTGATACGGGTGATCTGGCCGATCCCGGCCATCGACAACGCAAAGGCCGGCAGTGCGAGATGCTTCAGGGCATTTAACACCACGTCAAACCGTCCGGCCAGCATGCCGTCAATCAACAGAAAGCCGGTCGGGCCGCCCTGCCAGGCCAGACCATGGTCGAGCCGGCCGATGATCGGCCAATCGGTCAGATAGCGGGCAGCAACCAGCTGCATGGTAATGGCAAACAGGAAGCTCGGGATCGTGACCCCGGTGAGCGACAGGAAGCGACCGACATAGTCGAAGCTCCGGTTGCGGTAATGCGCCGTGATCACGCCAAGCGGAATGGCCACGGCGAACATGAAGATGACAGAGACCAGAACCAGTTCGACCGTCGCCGGCACGGTCTGCGCCAGGTCCGTCGTCACCGGGCGCTGCGACACCAACGACATCCCGAGATCGCCATGCAGCGCCTTGTTGGCATAGCTGAGATATTGCACCGGCAACGGCCGATCGAGTCCCATCTGCTGGCGCAATGCCTCGACCTGTTCCTGGGTCGCGGCAGGACCGAGTGCCATGCGCGCCGGATCACCTGGCACAACCCGAGCCAGAACAAAAATCATGATGGAAAGGGCGATCATGACGAGCACGAACATGCCAAGCCGGGTCAGTATCGCGACCAACGGATGTTGCTGCATCGGCGGGGTGTTTCCTTGTGCATCAGCTGCCTAAGGCCCGAACATCCGCCTATGTCGCCATGCGAGCAACCGCCGAAAGGTATAGTTTTTTGACAACAAGGTATAGGTCACGGTCGATTTTTCAGCTATAGAACCGGCATGATCAAGGTCCTGCCCCGCCCGCGCCTGCGTGATCGCGTTGCCCGTGAAACCGCGGGCGTAGTCTTCCTGCGTGCACCGGCCGGCGCGGGGAAAACCACCCTCCTTCTCATGGTTGCCGAAACCCTGGACAAGCCCGTCTGCACCGCATTGCAGCCCCGCCTCGATGACGTACATGGGCGTTGTCTGCTCTGGGACGTGCCAGCCTCGGCCAGATCCGCCCGGATTGCCGCACAGGTGCTCGACGCGGTCGATATCGTTGTCGTTGCCTGCCGTCCGGACCAGCGCATCGCCGGGCTTGCGCGGCAGATCCTGCATCGCGGTTCAGTAGTGATCGATGCCGCGGATCTATCCTTCACCGCAGACGAACTGGTGGACCTGCCCGGCAAAAATGCGCAACATCTGCTGCAGGGCTATGCCGGATGGCCGGCCTTCCTGCCGCTCGCCGCCGCCCCCGACGACCGTGTCTGCATCGACTATCTGCGCGAAACCATTCTCAGTCATCTGTCTCCAGGACAGACCACCACCCTGGCCATCTGGCTCGAGGCCCCATCGCCCGACCCGCAATGGGCCAGCATCCTGCCGCCCTACCTCGCCCTGGCGCCCGAGCAGCATCCGGAGCTCCTGCGCCTGCTGAACACCGCAGTACTTGAGCGTCTGGCGATCTTCGAGGCCGAAGGCGCAGTCGTCGAAATTGCGACCGCCCGCGAACAGGCCGGACGCTCACTTAATGCCATGGCCCTGTTGCTTGATCATGGACACGAAGTCCATGCTGCCCAGATCCTCGAGCGTGCGCATGGACGCGAACTAATCTACCGCAGCAGCTTGGATGCCTTCCAGAACATTATCATGCGTTTTTCGCACGAGATGATCGCAACCAACGAGACCGTGCTGCTGGCCGTCACCCGGACCCTTCTCAAGCAGGGCGAATTGCAACGCGTCCGCCATCTGCTGGCTCGACATTTCGGGTCGGACTATCTCGATCCGCTGAAGGCGCTGGCGCGCGGCTCGCGCTTTTCCTTCTCCGCCCGAACCTTCAGGCTCAACATGATGATCGGCGAGGATCTGACGCCCAGTGATGCGATGATCAACCGGCTCGGCGAGTTCATGGCCGACTATCCGCTTGGCGACCACGTGAAATGGGCCGCCTACTACAATGCCCTCCTGGAATTCGAGATCCGCCGGCGCAATTTTCGCGAGGCCGAGGCGGCGGCAGCACGCGCCTTGATCTATCTAGGCAAGATGGGCGGCCAGCCGCTGCTGGAATTTTTCATCCATCTGCATCAGACAGTACTGCGCCTGATAAGCGGCGACACCCTTCTGGCCCGTCGCGCTGCCAAGGATGCGCGCAGCAAGCTCGAGCAGGTCCCGCATGATGCGAAACCGGAATTCCGCATGTTACGCTTGGCCGAAGCCTGCATAGCCTACGAGGCTGGTCGTCCACATGACCTCGTCGATTTTGTCCAGACAGACTTCGACAATTTCTCGGCTGCCGAAATCTGGCCGAGCCTGATGCAGTTCGCCCTGCATTATGCCTCGCAGGTTCTCGCTGATCACTTCCCGATGACCATCCGTCGGGGCTTCCTCGACGGGTTGTGGATCCATCTGTCTGAGCGGCTGCAATTTCATGCGATGATGGAAGTCCGCACCGCCATCGCCTACCAGAACGTCAATCGCTGGGTAGACGCGCAGTCCACCCTGACGGCGATCCGCATGCCGATGGGACGAAACTGGGTGGAGAGCGCCACAGACGAACTGGCACGGCTCACCCGCCGTGACGACATTTCCTACGCCATGGCCTGGATCCGCGATGCAGTCCATCTCTGGACGCCGCGCTCCTATCTGCCGCGCCAGATCGATGCCTTGATCAGCAATCCCTATGTGACGAACCGGGAGAAAGTGGCCCTGCTTCTCTGGTACAGCTATACCGCCCATCAGCGAGGTGATAGCGCCACCGCACGGTCGCGCCTTCTGTCGGCGCTTGAGATGTCGACCCGTCTCGGCTGTAACGGCGTCCTGTCAGAGGAACGCATCTTTCTGTCCCCGCTTCTCAACGATCAGCGCATCCGCAGCTTCATTGAGACCTCCTCGGATGTGCGCGTCGCTTTGTCGATTTTCGCCGCATCGGTCAACTCGCCGCAGGCGCGTGCGCTCAATGGCGGCCTGTCGCAGCGGGAAACCCAGATGCTGCAGCTGATCGCCAGCGGCATGCCGAACAAGCGCATTGCCAGCACCCTCAACATTTCCGAGGTGACGGTAAAGTTCCACCTCGGCAACCTGTTTCGCAAACTCGACTGCAAACGCCGCGCCGAAGCAATCCGCGCCGCGACTGCCCTTGGCTGGCTCTGAGTGCCGCAACGTCGCCCGGATCACGCACTGAAGCTGACGGAGGCATGGACACAGGGACGTCACGACGAGGGAAACCCGACGCCGGCTCGTTGGACAGTGGATGTGCTTCAGAAGCCCATGAACCCCTCGCAGTCAGCCAGCCTTGGGGCCGTCTTCAGCGTCTCCACATCGACAATGGGAACCCCGAAAACCGGGTCGCCCCCAAAGATCTCCTCGATCACGGCTGCCACCTGCAGGACGCCGGCGTCATCATGCCGACGGCCGACGATCTGCAGGCCGAAGGGCATGCCGAGCGCGTCCCGTCCGACGGGGATGGTGATCGACGGATGACCGGCCAGCGTCGAGGCATAGGCCATGGCCAGCCAATGATAGTAGTTTTTCGTCGGTTGCCCGTCGATCTCGGTCGGAAAAAGCTCGTGCCAGTCGCGTGGACTGATGGTCACGGCCGGGCAAAGCACATAATCTTGGCCTTCGAAAAACCGCTGCCAGTCGCGATAGAACCGGCCCTGTTTCACCAGCGCATCGGCAACATCGAGCGGGCCATAGCTTAGGCCCTCCTCGACATTGGCGCGGACATTCGGGCCGATCTTGTCCGGATGGGTCTGCAGCAGCGAGTGGTGCAGACCGAGAAACATCACGCCGCGCAGGACGGAAAAGATGCGATCGGCATCGGTGCAATCGGGATCGGTCTCCTCGACCCTGCCGAGATGGTCGGACAGCCGCGCCACCACCCGGCCGAAAGCCTCGCGGATGATACTCGACGTCGGCGCAAAGCCGAAATCCTCGGTCACGGCGATCCGAAGCGTTGCCAGATCCGGCCGCCGGCCCTGGCCGAAGCGGTCGGCCTGCCACGGCGTCTGCCCGTCCACGACCACCGTATAGGGGTCGAGCCGATCGGGTCGCGCCATGACCGACAGCATCAGCGCCACATCGGCGACGCTGCGACCCATCGGCCCGCTGGTCGACAGATGCATCAGCGCCATGGCGCGCGTATCACCGGGAACAACGCCGGGCGAAGGGCGGAAACCGACAACACCGCAGAAGGCTGCGGGGTTGCGCAGGCTGCCGCCCGTATCCGAACCCGTGGCCAAAGGTGCCATGCGGGCCGCCAGAAGGGCTGCCGAACCGCCGGATGAGCCGGCGGCACTTTTGGTCGTGTCGTGAGGATTGGCCGTGACGCCATAGACGGCATTGCGGGTATTGCCGCCGGCGCTCCAGTCCGGATTGTTTGTTTTGCCGAGGGGAATGCCGCCGGCCCGGCGCATGGCGGCAACGATAGCATCGTCCTTGACGGCAATATTGTCTCGAAAGATTTCAGAGCCGAAGGTGGTCGGCAGGCCCTGGACATCGATCATGTCCTTGACGCCGAAAGGCAAGCCATGCAGCGGACCGAGCACCTCATGGCGCATCACGCTGTGCTCGGCATGGCGTGCCTCGGCAAGAACACGGTCGAAATCCTGCGCCACAACGGCATTCACCGTAGGATTGAGCTGCGTGACGCGCTCGATACAGGCCTCGGCCAGTTCGACCGGCGACAGGCGGCGCTGGCCGATCAGCCGGCGCGCGTCCATCGCATCGAGATCGGCAGGATGGGTCTTGCTCATGGCGATACCTTTTACATCGAGAGAGCGACAAGGCCCTTGATCAGCATGTTGAGAGCCATCAGCGAGATGAACACGGCGAATATCCGCTTCAGCACGGCAGCCGGCAGGTAATGCGCCAGCCTTACCCCGAGCGACACCGTGGTCATCGAGATGGCGACGATGACGACCAGAGCCGGCAGGTTGACGAAGCCGATCGTATAGGGCGGGAGACCGGGAAGGCCCCAGCCGGCAATCAGAAATCCGATAAATGATGGCACGGAGATCAGCAGCCCGAAGCCCGAGGACGTCGCCACTGCCTTCTGCACAGGCATGCCATAGAGCGTCATCGCCGGCACGCCGAAGGAGCCGCCACCGATGCCCATCATCGCCGAGAAAAAGCCGATGACCAGACCATAGACACTGGCCAGCGCCCGGCCCGGCAGGGTGTCCGACAGTTTCCAAAGGGGCCGGCTGATCAACATGTAGAACCCGAGCAGCATGCCGATCACCCCGAAGATCACCGACAGATTGGCCGAACGCAGCGAAGCGGCACCGACCACCCCGGCCAGCGCGCCGAGAGAAATGGCCGGTCCCCAGCGCTTCAGCACGGACCAGTCGACCGCGCCGCGCCGATGATGCATCAGCACCGAGCGTGCCGAGTTGAAGATGATGGTGCCGCCGGAGGTGGCGACACAGACCTGCATCAGGCGGTCGCTCTCATAGCCGAGGAACTCGAAGACATAATAGAGCACCGGCACCAGCACGACACCGCCGCCAATCCCGAGCATGCCAGCAATCAGGCCGGATACGGCACCGGTGGCGGCCAGGAAGATAAAGAGCAGAACAAAATCCATCGATCAGGCAATCTGTTTCAGGCTTGCGGCATTTTCGGCGATATCGAGGAACAGCGCCGTCATGACCTGCATGCCTTCACGGGCAATCGGCACCAGCGCATGCTCGTTGGGGCCGTGCTGGCCGCATTCGGCATGGGAGTGCGGAATCCAGATGGTCGGCAGCCCGAGGATGTCGGTAAAGGCATCGTTGGGCAGCGAACCGGCCAGATTGGGCAGCACGTGCGGCGGCTTTCCTGCTGAGCGCGTGAGCGAATTCTCGACAAAACGCACCCATGGATGATCCGGCGAAAACCGGGTCGCCCGGAACGCCTCGCCGCGGGCGGCACGAACTTCGACCATGGGAAAGCCATGGGCATCGAGATGGCGGCGCAACGCGGGGATGATGTCGTCCATGTCTGTGCCGACGACGAAGCGTAGCTGGCAGGTAGCCCGCGCCGAGCCGGAAATGGCATTTTGCGGCGCATCGATATTGCCGGACGACATGGCGAGCACGGCAAAGGAATTCCAGCCGAAGACGCGCTCGCTCGGGGTCAGATCGCTCTCGCCCCATTCGGCATCGTGACGGCGTGGCGGCAGATCGCTGAGCGTGGCGCGGATATCGGGCGTCAGGCTGGTCGGGCGCCATTCGGGAATTCGGATCTGGCCGCGGGCGTCGGTGATCGTCGCGATCGCCTGGGCCAGGATGATGGCGGGATCGGCCAGCAATCCGCCAAAATTGCCGGAATGATGGTCGCCGTCCCGCAGATTGACCATCAGATTGATCGACATGCCGCCGCGAGACCCCATGAACATGGTCGGCGTGTCGACCGCCAGACGCGGGCCGTCCGAGGCGATCAGCACATCGGCCGCCAGCCGTTCCCGGTTGGCCGTGAAGAATTCGCGTAGCCCGAAGGAGCCGGTCTCCTCGGCCATTTCAAGAATGATCCTGGCATTGAAACCGAGCCGGCCCTTTTCGCGGATCAGCAGTTCCAGCGCCTTGATGTTGATCAGATGCTGGATCTTGTTGTCGGCCGTGCCGCGGCCATAAAGCTTGTCGCCTTCTCTTACCAGGGTGAAGGGCTCGAGACCGTCCCGCCAGCGATGGGCCTCTCCGTTGCAGACATCGCCATGGCCATAGACCAGAACCGTCGGCAGGCTTTCGTCCTCGATGCGGCTGGCGATCAGCAGCGGAGCCCCGCCCTCGCGCGGATTGTCGAAAGTCTCGACGGCAAAGCCCATGGCCGACAGCAGGGGCTGCATATCTTCCTGCAGATAGGCGTAGAGATCCTCCCGCCGCCCTTCCGACTGGCTGACGGAGCGGCGCGCCACGAGCGCGGCCAGATCTGCGACCAGCCCTCCGCCATCGACATAATGGGTGGCGGCTTCGATCAGTTGTGTTCTGTCCATGGAATGCACTTACCTCGCTGCGTCGGCAGGCCCAAGGGCTGCCATATCTGGCGCTTCCCAGCCGCGGCCGGGCATGGCAGCGAGCAGTTGGCGCGTATAGGAATGTTGCGGATTGCCGAAAACGTCATCGACCGTGCCATATTCCACCACCTCGCCTTTCGACATGACGAGGATATGGTCGGAAATTTCGGCTGCCACCCGCAGATCGTGGGTGATGAAAATCACCGTCAGGCCAACGGCCTTGCGAATGTCGTCGAGCAGCTTCAGCACGTCCTTCTGTACGGAAACGTCGAGCGCCGACACGGCTTCATCGGCGATCAGGATTTTCGGCTCGACCATCAGGGCGCGGGCAATCGAGATGCGCTGGCGCTGGCCGCCGGAAAACTGCGCCGGATAGCGATCGAGCGCGTCCTCCTCCAGCCGGACGATCTTCAAAAGCGCTCGGGCCTTTTCCATGGCCTCTTTGCGCGGCACGCCGAAATTGACCGGCCCCTCGACCAGCAGGTCGCCAATCTTGCGGCGCGGATTGAGCGATCCATAGGGATCCTGAAAGACGATCTGGATATGTTTCCTGAACTCGCGCCGTCCAGCCGCGGTGGTCGTTTCCAGCCTCGAATTGCCGATCCAGACGGACCCTTCGTCAGGCTCCACAAGCCCCATCAGGCAGCGCACCAGGGTCGTCTTGCCGGACCCGGATTCCCCGACGATACCAAGCGTCTGGCCTTCCAGAACGGTAAAGTCCGTCGGCTTGACGGCATGCACCTTGCGGGCCGGCTTGAACATCGTCCGGGCGGTCGAATAGGTCTTTTCGATGCCGGCGACCCGAAGCGCGATCGGTGCAGACGTATCAGGATTGCCCTTGATACCGTGACGCTTCGGCACGGCATCGATCAGCATGCGCGTATAGGGATGACTCGGGCTGTTGAGCACCTGCTCGGCGGTGCCCTGCTCGACGACCACGCCTTTCTGCATGACCAAGACCCGATCGGCGAGTTCAGCCACCACGTCGAAATCATGGGTGACGAAAAGGATGCCGGCCTTGCGGCTTTCCTTCAATGCCTTGAACATGTCGAGGATCTGCGCCTGCGTCGTCACGTCGAGCGCCGTGGTCGGTTCGTCGGCAATCAGCAGCCGCGGCCCCATGGCGAGCGCAATGGCAATGACGATGCGCTGGCGCTGACCGCCCGACAATTGATGCGGATAGGCATGATAGAGGCGTTCGGGGTCGGGAAGACGCACCTCCTTCAGAAGCTCCATTGTCCGCGCCCGGCGCTCGGTCTTGGACATTTGCGCATGCGCCTCGAAGACTTCCTCGATCTGGTTGCCGACCGTATAGCACGGGTTGAGCGCGCTCATCGGCTCCTGGAAGATCATGCCCATTCGGCTGCCGCGCAGGCCGGCATGCTCGGCCTCGGACAGCTTCAGCACATCGCGGCCTTCAAAGAGGATTTCGCCCGCCGACGGTTTCAGGACTTTTGGCAGGAGACCCATGGCGGCAAAGGAGGTGATCGATTTTCCTGAGCCGGATTCCCCGACGATGCAGAGGATTTCGTTCTCGTGGATGTCGAGCGACAGGTTGCTGACGGCATGAGGCCGATCGCCGCCCTTTGGCAGGTCTATGGTCAGGTTGCGGATCGACAGGACGGGTGTGGCTGCGTGGGTCATCAGTTCCTGCCCTCCGGCGCGGTCACGTCGCGAATGCCGTCGCCCAGCATGTTGATGGAAAACACAAGGATGAACAGAGCGATGCCGGGAATGGTGATCAGCCAGCTTTCAAACAGCAGCATTTCCTTGCCCTCGGAAATCATCAGGCCCCAGGACGGTGTTGGCGGCTGCACGCCGAGCCCAAGGAAGGACAGTGCTGCTTCCAGGATGATGGCGTGGGCCATTTCGAGCGTGACGACGACGATCAGCTGGTTCATCACATTCGGCAGCACGTCCTTGAAGAGGATGCGCGGCAGGCTGGCGCCCAAAACTTCGGCCGCCGCGATATAGTCCATCTGACGCACCTGCATCGTGGCGCTGCGCAGCACCACCGCGAAACGATCCCAGAGCAGCATGCCGAGCACGGACACGACAACGGTCAACGATCCGCCGAACAGCGCAACCACCGCCAGCGCCACAAGCGTTGCCGGCAAAGCCAGCCGTACCGAGACGATGAACATCACCACCGCATCGACCTTGCCGCCGAAATAGCCGCCCAGAACACCGAGCGTCGTGCCGATCACAGCGGAGATCAGAGCCGCGGTAAAACCGATCAGCAGGGAGACGCGAGCGCCATAGATCAGTCGCGACAGGTAGTCCCGGCCCAGCGCATCGGTGCCGAGCAGATGTTTCCAGTCGCCGCCCAGAAAGACCGGTGGAGCAAGTCGTGCCAGCAGATCCTGCTTGTAGGGATCATAAGGGGCGATCAGCGGCGCGAAAAGCGCCGTAAGGCCGACAAACAGCAGGATCGAGAAACCGACCATGAAGCCGCGATGCTTCAGGGCCTTGCGGGCCAGCAGACGGGATGGCGCCGGAGATGCCGCGGGAAGACTGGGGCTGATGGTTTGAGAGGTGTGGCTCATGTCAGGCAGTCCTCAAGCGGGGATCGAGCCATGCGTTCAAGACATCGGCGAGGAAAGTGAAGGTGATGTAGAACATCGCGAAGATCAGGATGAGCGCCTGCATGGTCGGCAGATCGTTGCGGGAGATCGATTCCCAAGCCAGGTAACCCGCTCCATGCAGCGCGAAGATGGTTTCCACCACGACCGAACCGCCGAACATGAAGCCAAGCTGCACCGCCGCCAGGCTGACGACCGGGATGATGGCGTTGCGCAGGGCATGCTTGAACAAAACCCGCCGAGGCTTGATCCCCTTGGCTCTTGCTGTGCGGATATAGTCGGCCGATAGCACGTCCAGCATGCCGGCTCGTGTCAGCCGCATGATGGCCGGCGTCGCGTAATAGCCGAGCACGATCATCGGCAGGATGTAGCCGGTCCATTGCCGGGTTCCGGAGGCCGGCACCCATCCGAGATTGACCGAGAAGACCACGATCAGGATGAGGCCGAACCAGAAGCTCGGGATCGCCTGCCCGACGACGGCAATGCCGAGCGCCAGCCGGTCGATCAGCGTATTGGGAAAGGCGGCGGCCAGAACGCCCATGGGAATAGCCAGCAGCAGGGCGAAGCTCATGCCGAGAAAACCGATGGTCATCGTCACCGGCAGCCGTTCGGCGATCATGCCCGAGACTGGAGTCTTGAAGTAATAGCTCATGCCGAAATCGCCGGAGAGCGCACGCATCAGCCAGTCGACATACTGAACGAGCAACGGTCGGTCGAAACCGTATTGGCTGCGAACCGCGGCGATCACCTCTCCTGAAGCGCCCTCACCGGCAATGGCAATCGCCGGATCGCCGGCCATGAACAGAAGAATGAAGCTGATGAAGGACACCGTCAGCGCAACCAGCGCCGCCATGCCGATCTTGGTCAGGACAAATTTCAGCATCTGAAACCCTCAAGCAGGCGGTCTCGCGGCTTTGCGATCTCGACATGCCTCTCAAACAGGAAGCTCAAATCCGGACCGGGTCGCCGGAAGGCGGCGTCCCGGCCCAGCGGTGCAGATGTCACTTCCAGCCGATCTCATAGAAACGCACCAGTTCGTCCGGGGTCGGCGTGAAGGAGATGTCGCCGCTCATGACGTAGTTGGTGGAATAGTTCCACAACGGCACCCAATAGGCCTTGTCGGCGATCACCGAGAGGGCCTGTGTGTAGAGCGCTTTACGTTCGACCGAATCGATCGAGGAATCGGCCTTTTCCAGCAGATCGGACAGGCTCTTGTCGCGTGCGTCATCTTCGCCGCCCATGGTGAAGAACTCGCTGGTAATGGCCGAGACATCGGCAATCGAGTTGGAGCCCCAGGTCATGAAGGAAAGTGGCGCACCTTCCTTGATGCGCTTTTCGCGCAGTGCCGCATATTGCATGTAGTTGAGATTGGCCTTGATGCCGATTTCGGCCAGCATGCCGATCATCGCTTCGGCCAGCGGCCGGTCGCGATAGGCATAGAATTCAACCTCGATGCCGTCGGGATAGCCGGCTTCCGCCAGCAGCGCCTTGGCCTTTGCCGGATCGTAGGCATAGGTCGCAACGTCCTTGTCGCAGCCGAACTGGCTAGGCGAGCAGGCGCTGTTAATTACTTCCGTCGTGCCCTTCATCAACGCCGCGACGATACCGTCGCGGTTGATCGCGTGATAGATCGCCTGGCGGACCTTGAGGTTCGTCATCGGGTTCTTGTCGCCCGAGCGGCCGGCCGCGTCGAGTGAGAGATAGCCGACGCGCATGGTCGGGGCATTGATCACCTGGAAGCTGTCGCGGCCAGTCATCTTGTCGGCCTGGTCGGACGGAACCTGCCAGACCAGATCGATCGTGCCGTTGAAAAGCTCGGCCATCTGCGTGTTGATGTCCGGGATGGTGCGAATATCGATGGTGCCGACCTTGGCTTTCGGCTTGGCAGCGGCAAAATAGCCCTCGTTGCGCTTCAGCACGAAATGTTTGCCCGGTTCGACGGTCTCGAATTTATAAGGACCCGTTCCGATCGGCTTGGTGGCAACGCC
>ERZ1034375.120-NODE-120-length-22971-cov-3.521316_pt1 | contig 22971 bp, 20 predicted proteins | sample MGYA00520585_ERZ1034375 | MGnify/ENA primary metagenome ERZ1034375 (study PRJEB33736, sample SAMEA104288463) | Azolla filiculoides | biome: Urban; feature: water surface; material: ditch water | place: Netherlands | collected 2014 ... | reverse complement strand
CCTATCTTTTGCCACGCCAACGATCATGCGGAATGTTGCGCCGCACAGGAAACACAAGAATAATCCTATCGATACGAACGTCTATTAGGGAAGAATTAGTCAATATTGAACATTCATTATGTCGTGCGAGATGACCTTGGTCGCGCGGAGGATATCGGATCGGCGTGCACTAGGGGAATTGCGTCCCGCGCCGGTCCCTTTGGGGGCATTGCAATGAAATTTTCGGTTCGAAACATTCTGGTCACCGTGTTTGCGGTTCTCAGTGTCACAGTCATGGGCGTGATGTCGCAGCAGCTGATGCGGCAGATCGAAACCCAACGCATCTCCAGCCAGCTGGCGGGCTTGGCCTCGCTCGATAAATCGCTGTTCGATGCGCTGCTCGGCATGCGCGGTGAACGTGGAGCCATCAGCTCAGCCCTCAAGCTGGAACCAGCGGATATGGGCTCTACCCGCAAGAATATTGAGAATGGCAGGCGTGATCTCAATGCCGCCTTCAATGATGTCAAATCGACCATCGACAAGGTCGAACCCGCGAGCCTGAAAACCAGCCTCAACCCGGTTCTCGAAAACTACGCTAAATGGATCGATCTTCGCGCGAATGTGGATGCAGCACTCGCCCTTCCGGTCAAGGATCGCAATGCTAGCGTCGGCAAGAGCGCGCTCGGCCTTGCCGACCAGATGCTCGTCGATCTCGAAAAGGCATCCTATCAGGTCGAAGCGATCATCAATGCTCGCGGTCCTGCCATGATCATGTTCACGCAGCTGCGTTCGCTTGCCTGGACCTCGCGCACGCAGCTCGGTACCGCCAACTCGTCGATCGTCGGCGCCATCATTTCCCAAAAGCCACTTTCGGCCGAAAAGCTAGCTGAGATCGCCGTACAGGACGCCCGGGTGTTTCTGGCCTGGGACGTGATCTCGCAGATTGTTGCAAGTGAAGCCACGCCGGCCGCCATCCGCGATCTACACAAGGTCGCGCAGGACACCTACTTCTCCGGCGCTTATGCCGAACAGAAGGCGGCCGCCATCAAGCAGTTCCAGGCCGGATTGCCCTTTGCCATGAATGTCGATGACTGGCGCAAGCCCGCCGCCCCGGCGCAGGCATCGCTTGCCGATATCGCCTCGGCATCGCTAAAGGAAATGGCGGCTCTGACCGCCGCCAATGCGGCCGCGTCTACAAGGTCAATCGTCATCTATGGCGTTGCCACCCTTCTGGCTCTGGCGCTTGCCATCGTTGGTTTCTCTACCATAATCTTCCGTATCGCCAACCCGATCACCGCCCTCACCGGCGCCATGCGTACGCTCGCCGCCGGTGATCTGTCGGTCAAGATCGATGGTGCCTCTCGCAACGACGAAATCGGCGACATGGCTCGTGCCGTCGAAGTTTTCCGCGAAGCCTCCATCCACAATCGCCAGCTTGAAGAAGAAGCTGTCCGCTCTCGCCAGGCGGCCGAAGCCGAGCGCATCACCTACCAGAAACGCGCTGAAAGCGAAGCCGAGGCCCGCCTCACCCAAGCGACTTCCGGCCTCGCCTACGGCCTGCGCCGTCTGGCATCCGGTGATCTTCTCTGCGAAATCGAAGAGGAGTTTTCCGAGCAGTTCGAAGTCCTGCGCCACGATTTCAACAGCTCCATCCGCCAACTGAGGACTGCACTGGAAGGCGTCGCCAAGTCGGCACTCACGGTTCGCAGCGGTAGCGACGAGATTTCCACTGCCTCGGACCAGCTTGCCAAGCGCACTGAACAGCAGGCCGCCTCACTGGAAGAAACGGCGGCGGCGCTCGAACAGGTCACGACAAACGTAAAACAGACGTCGGAACGAGCCTCTGAGGCTCGCGAGATGGTTCGCCATGCCAGCGCCCGCGCAGGCACATCCAGCTCGGTCGTATCGAACGCAATCGATGCCATGGGCAGGATCGAGGTGGCGTCCGCCCAGATCGGCCAGATTATCGGCGTCATCAACGACATCGCCTTCCAGACCAACCTTCTGGCCCTCAACGCTGGTGTGGAAGCGGCCCGTGCGGGCGAAGCGGGCAAGGGATTTGCGGTCGTTGCACAGGAGGTCCGCGAACTGGCCCAGCGTTCAGCCAACGCAGCTAAGGAGATTAAAACGCTGATCGGCAATTCGGAAGCCGCGGTGATGCAAGGCGTGGCGCTGGTCAATGATACTGGCAACGGCCTGAACGAGATTGCAGGACTTGTCTCCGCCATCAACCAGCACATGGACGCGATCGCCCTCGGCGCGCGCGAACAGGCATCGGGTCTCAGCGAAATCAACTCATCCGTCAATCATATGGACCAGGTAACCCAGCAGAATGCCGCCATGGTGGAAGAGATGAATGCCGCCGGTGCCGGCCTTGCCGATGAAAGCGGTCGCCTTTCAGAGCTGCTGGCACGTTTCGACATGCATCAAACGGTAGCTGGTCAAGGCTCAAGAATGCGAGCGGCCTGATGAAGAGAGTTCCGGAACCGGATCAACGGTTCTGGAAAGCCTCGATGCGTTGCGCTCACCCATTGTCGCAACGCATCATGACTGGAACCGCGCCGTCCGGTGTCATATTCAAGCCAGCTGCCTAGAGCGTTTCACCTTTTGACGGAAACATACTGATCATTTTTGAGATAGTTAGCGCATGCGTCGGTTTGGTCTGTTTCGACCAGCCCGCCGATATGCCGCCAGGTGTCATCAACGGTCCGCCTCTGTGCATTACTCATCCTGAGCTTTATCCTCGATAAGGCCTGCTCGATTGAATTGAGGTCCGGCGAACAGGAACCAGAGCCGTCCACCTGCGGCATAGATCGCCTGACGGATCGCCGCAGATTTGTGGCTGCCAAGATTGTCCATGACGACGATGTCGCCAGGTTTTTAGAGAGGAACCAACTGCTTTGGCCGAAAGTCAGCCCCTTGCAAGTAGCGCAAAGTCAGATTCCGCTTCAGGGAGTATGGCCGAAATGCATCATCTTCGGTGGACTTTGCGCCATTCTGCAAACATCGCAAGGTTGCTCTCATCTGTCGCAGGATAAAGCCCGATGATCGTCTGTCCTGCCTTTACCCGCTCGATGACGAAATCCTCATACGCCGTCATCTCGACAGCCTCGTCGGCAATCTCGTCGGCGATTTCCGCCGGAATGACGATCACGCTGTCGTCGTCTCCGACCATGATATCGCCTGGGAACACCGCAACATCGCCGCAGCCGATCGGCACATTGATGTCAATCGCCTCGTGCAGCGTGAGGTTCGTCGGGCTTGATGGCCGGTTGTGATAGGCGGGAATATCCAACTCTCCGATTGTCATCGCGTCACGAAAGCCGCCATCCGTGACCACACCGGCCCCACCGCGAACCATCAGCCGGGTGATCAGGATATCACCGGCGGATGCCGCACGCGGATCCTTGCGGCTGTCCATCACGAGGACCGAACCCTCCGGGCAGGTTTCGATCGCGTGGCGCTGCGGATGTTTGGGATCACGGAAGACAGTCATCGGATTGCGGTCCTCGCGCGCCGGCATGTAGCGCAGCGTGAATGCCGGGCCGACCATGTTGTGCCCCTTGGGCCGAACCGGCCGTACATCCTGTATCGTCTGGTTCTTCAGACCGCGCTTGTAAAGCGCCGAGCAAAGCGTTGCGACGGACACGCCCATCAGTTTGTCACGGGTAGCGGGATTCATTGCCTCTCCTAGATGCCTCATCAGTTGATCGCAGGTTCAGGCACCTTGGCGCCGAACTCGGTTTTCAGGAAGTCGAAGTCACAACCCTTGTCGGCCTGCTCGATATGCTTGGTGAACATGAAACCATAGCCGCGCTCGTATCGCGGCTCCGGTGCCACCCACGAAGCCTTTCGCGCCGCCAATTCCTCGTTGGAGACCAGCATGTTGAGGCTTCGGGCCGGGATGTCGAGCTCAACCATGTCGCCGGTCTTGAGCAGCGCCAGCGGCCCACCGACAAAAGCTTCCGGTGAGGCATGCAGAACGCATGCCCCGAAACTCGTGCCGGACATACGGGCATCGGAAATGCGCACCATGTCGCGTAGACCGAGCTTCAACAGTGCTCTCGGCATGGGAATCATGCCCCATTCCGGCATGCCCGGGCCACCCTGCGGCCCGGCATTGCGCAGCACCAACACCGTCTCGGGCGTCAGCGGATAATCCGGATCGTCAATGATCGTCTTCATTTCCGCATAACTGTCGGCGACCAGCGCCGGACCGCGATGATGATGGAATTTTGGGTCGCATGCCGCCGGCTTGATGACGGCACCATCCGGGCAGAGATTGCCCTTGAGCACCGCAAGCGACCCCTCGTGATACACAGGGTTTGAAAGCGGCCTGATGACATCCTCGTTCCAGATTTTTACATCCTCCAGCCCGTCCGTGAGCGGCCTGCCGGTGACGGTGACCGGCGTCGAATCGAGCTTGTCACCGAGCTGTTTCATCAGCGCCCGCAGACCGCCCGCATAGAAAAAATCCTCCATCAGGTAAGTCGTTCCGGAGGGACGGATATTGGCGATCACCGGCGTGGTACGTCCAATTCGATCGAGATCGTCGAGTTCCAGCGGCACGCCCGCACGCCGCGACATGGCGATCAGGTGAATGATAGCATTTGTCGAACATCCGGTTGCCATGGCAACGGTCACCGCATTGTTGACGGCAGCGGCCGTAATGATCTTGTCCGGCGTCAGATCCTCCCAGACCATTTCGACGATCCGTCTTCCGCATGCGGCCGACATGCGCTGATGATTGGCGTCGGCCGCCGGAATGGAAGAGGCATTCGGAAGAGTCAGCCCCATCGCCTCGGCAATCGCCGTCATCGTGGAGGCCGTCCCCATGGTCATACAATGGCCGTAACTGCGGGCAATCCCGCCCTCGATCCCCTGCCATTCCTCTTTTGAAATCGTCCCGGCCCGTCGCTCGTCCCAGTATTTGAACCCGTCAGTGCCGGACCCCAGCGCCTTGCCAGCATAATTGCCGCGCAGCATCGGCCCAGCCGGCAGGTAGATAAACGGAAGGCCCATCGACACCGCACCCATCACCAGCCCCGGCGTGGTCTTGTCGCAACCACCCATCAGCACCGCGCCATCGATCGGATGAGAGCGTAAGAGTTCCTCCGTCTCCATTGCCAGCATGTTGCGATAGAGCATGGTCGTCGGCTTGACGAAGTTTTCTGACAGCGACAGCGCAGGTAATTCCATCGGAAACCCGCCTGCCTGCAGCACGCCACGCTTCACCCATTCAGCCCGCTCGCGAAAATGCATGTGGCAGGGCTGGGCATCGGACCATGTGTTGATGATCGCGATGATCGGCCGGCCTTCCCAGTCTTCCGGCGCATAGCCCATCTGCATGGTACGCGACCGATGCCCGAAAGACCGCTGGTCATCCGGCATCATCCAGCGCGCGGAACGCAGTTCCTCATAGGTCCTTTTCTTCGTCGTCATTCTTTACTCCTCACGCCATATGGCGCTGCCGATCGGCTCCTCAAAAGCTGATCCCGTTTTCTGCAATGAAAGTCAAAAGAGCCGCCTGTTGCCGTTCCGTCAGCGGCCAGGCGGAGGGCGGACGCGTCGGACCGCAATCGTGGCCGATCAGTGCCAGCGCTGCCTTCACCCCGGTGACGTTGGTTCCGTTCATTTCTTCCGCCCGCACCGCCTCGAAGGCCTTCATGCCGCCAATCAGCCGGTTTGCGCCCACATAGTCTCCGGCCGCAAGGGCCGCATGGATGGCAACGGACCGCTGCGGCCAGACATTGATGAGGCCGGAGGTGAAGCCTTGCGCTCCAATGGCATAGAATGCCGGAGCCCAGACCTCCGCCAGGCCACCGACCCATACTATCTCAGGATCACAGGCCGCTATCGCTTCGGACAGTTTCAGCGGGTTCGGCGTCGCCCATTTGACGCCGATGACGGAGGGGATCGCACACAGTTGGACGATCGCCTTTGTGCCGATCGCATCGTTGCGAAGATAGAGAACGATCGGCAGCCCATCAGCCGCATCAGCCACGGCCCGCACGTAATCCACAAACCCGCGCGGCGAGGAGAACGGATCCGGCGCCTGGTGGATCATAAGCGCCGAAGCACCGGCCCGGCGCGAGACCGATGCCAGCCTGCAGGCATCGCGGATGCCCCGCCCGACACCGGCGATCAGCGGAACCCGTCCGCCCACGTGCTCCGCCGAAGCCTGCACCATGGCCTCGGCCTCGTCCAGCGTCAGCGAATAGAACTCGCCGGTATTGCCGTTAGCGACCATGATATGCACGCCAGCCGCGATTGCCCGGTCGACGATCGGCTTCTGCCGTTCCGGCAGAATATCGCCGTTTCGATCATAAGGCGTGACCAGAATGCCGGATATACCGGTCAGGGCGGATATCAGGTCTTGCATCATCACCTCCCTCACTCTGTGAACGCTTCATCGCGCTTGCGGCTGATGCTCGGCGACAACACGAGCACCAGGACCACGACGGCGAAAATTAGCAGCGAAAGGCTGAGCGGGCTGCGCACGAAGATCGACGGGTCGCCCTGGCTGATCAGCATCGCTCGGCGCAAATTCTCCTCGAGCATCGGCCCGAGAATAAAGCCCAGCAGCAGCGGCGCAGGCTCGAAACGCATTTTGGAAAGCGCAAAGCCGATGACGCTGAAACCTGCCATGACGAAGACGTCGAAGACGCTGTTGTTGATACTGTAGGCACCAATGCAGCAGAAGCCGATGATCGCCGGGAAGAGCAGATGATACGGTACGGTCAGCATCCGCACCCAGAGCCCGATCAGCGGCAGGTTCAGAATGACGAGCATCAGGTTGCCCGACCACATCGACACGATCATGCCCCAGAACAGATCCGGCTCGTCCGAGATCACATTCGGGCCGGGTGTGATGCCCTGGATGATCATCGCTCCCACCATCAGCGCCATCACCGGGTTGCCGGGAATGCCAAGCGTCAGCATTGGAATGAACGAGGTCTGCGCTCCGGCATTGTTGGCGCTTTCCGGCGCGGCGACCCCTTCGATCGCACCCTTTCCGAATTCGGCGCGATTGGGGGAAACACGCTTCTCCACTGCATAGGCCGCAAACGAGGCGAGCATCGCGCCACCGCCCGGCAGCACACCGAGGAATGAGCCGAGTGCGGTGCCGCGTAGAACCGGTGCGATGATCCGCTTGAAGTCTTCCTTCGTCAGCATCAGCCCGGTGACCCGTCTGACACCGACGGAACGCTCATGCTCGTTTTCCAGATTGCGCAGGATCTCGCAGATGCCGAAGATGCCCATGCTGACGGCAACGAAATTCAACCCGTCGTAAAGCTCCGGGATATCGAAAACATAACGCGGCGTACCGCTTTCCACGTCCGTGCCGACGGTACCTAGGATGAGCCCGAAGACGATCATCGCAAATGCCTTCAGCAGCGATCCACTGGCAAGCGCTACCGAGGCCACGAGACCGAGCACCATCAGCGAAAAATACTCCGCTGGCCCGAAATTCAGCGCCACGGCGGCAAGCGGCGGAGCTGCCACGGCAAGCAGGATTGTCGCGACCGAACCGGCGAAAAAGGAGCCAAGCGCAGCGGTCGCAAGTGCGGCCCCTGCCCGCCCGTTGCGTGCCATCTGGTAGCCGTCGATCGCGGTGACCACCGAAGAGCTTTCGCCCGGAAGATTAATCAGGACAGCGGTGGTCGACCCACCATATTGCGCGCCGTAAAAGATGCCGGCCAGCATGATCAGCGCCGCTTCCGGCGGAAGACCGAAGGTGATCGGCAGAAGCATGGCGATCGTAGCCGTCGGCCCAAGCCCCGGCAGCACGCCGATCGCGGTGCCGAGCAGGCAGCCGATGAAGCCGTAGAACAGGTTCATCGGCATGAAGGCGGTCGAAGCACCGAGCCAGAGGTTAGAGAAGATATCCATAGACAATCCAATCCGGTTTCATCGGTTGGTTGGCGGGCTTTAGAAAAGCTCGCCGATAAAGGGGATCCAGGGGCCGAAGGCTGAGACCGGAAGCGACAGAAACTTGGTGAACAGCAGAACCGAGCAAACAGAGAGAAACAGCCCGAGCAGGATCGAATGCCGCCAGTTGGCATAACGGCTGGCGGTCGCCACCCCGACGATCAGCAGCAGCATGGTCGGTGCGAGGCCTAGCCCTGCCAGCAAAAAACCAAAGCCGACAGGACCGAGGATCACGAGAAGATAGGCTTTCCAGTTCCAGGCTTCCGGCTCGCCCTCTTCCGCATCCACCAGCAGCGACTGCCCGATGATCAGTGCACCTATCGCCATCAGCAGCAGGCTCAGCATGGTCGGAAAATACCCCGGCCCCATCTGGAAAGAATTGCCGGCTTCAAGCCCGCGACCGAACCAGATGAACAGGAGGCCGACACAGATCATCGTCACGCCGCCGACGAAGTCGCGGCCGTTTCTAATTTTCAGCATGGCATGATACTCGCGTGGGGAAGATATGCCGGCCGAGCGTCAGGCCCGGCCGGCAGTGTACCTTATTGCAGCGGCACGTTGGCGGCCTTGATGACCTCGGCCCACTTTACCGTTTCCTTGTCGATAAAAGCCTGGAACTCGGCAGATGTATTGCCGATCGGTGTCACGCCCATTGCTTTCAGCTTTTCCTGCATTGCCGGCTCAGCGATGATCGCCTGCACTTCCTTGGAGAGCTTTTCGACAATTTCCGGCGGCGTGCCGGGAGGTGCGAACAGGCCGTGCCAAGACGTTGCCTCGAAGCCCGGAATGACGCTCGCCATTGTCGGCACGTCAGGCAGAAGAGCAGCCTTCTCAAGGCTGGTTACCGCCAACGCCTTCACCTTGCCCGCCTTCACCTGCTGGGCGGCGGTCGGGATATTGTCGAACATCATGTCCACATGACCGGCGACGACATCGAGGATCGCCTGGCTACTGCCCTTGTAGGGCACATGGGTGATCTTGACGCCGGATTTGGTCGCCAGAAGCTCACCGGCGAGGTGGATCGAGGTGCCGACGCCCGAGGATGCATAGGTATGCTTGCCCGGCTCCGTTTTCAGGAAGGCGATCAGTTCCTCGACATTGTTCGCCTTGATCTTGTCCGGGTTGACTACGAGCACATTCGGCAGGCTGGCGATCAGCGAGATCGGCGCAAAGCCCTTTTCCTTGTCGTAAGGCAGGGTCTTGTAGAGTGTCTGGTTGATCGCGTTGGAGCTGACCGTACCCATGCCGATCGTGTAACCGTCCGGCTTGGAGCGGGCGAGGTCACCGAGACCGATATTGCCGCCAGCGCCGGGCTTGTTCTCGACGATGAAACGCTGACCGAGGCGCTTGTCCAGTTCCTCGGCAACGAGGCGGCCGAATGTATCGGTATTGCCGCCGGCTGCGAACGGCACGACGACCGTCACGGTCTTGGTCGGATAATCCTGTGCGTGGCTTGCCTGCATACCTGCCACACAGATGACGGCCGTAGCGGCCGCAAACGTCATCAAACGCTTTAGCTTCATGTTACTTCCTCCACTTGCCCGGCCTCCTGCCGGTCCCACTCACCCATCCTTCGAAATCCTCCTGACGAAGAAATGGAAGCGCTTTCATTTTATCTTCAAATTTCCATCCCGCAACCACTGAAGAAAAATTTTAAACTGCACAATATCAATACATTAATCAGATTTTTACAAAAATTTTCATATCAGCACTTGATTGAAATCAAAATGAAAGCGTAAATCATTTAGCAGGGAGAATGACCATGGCCGACCATGAAAGAACCAAACAGGTCGCAACGGCCGGTCCCGTCACGCTTGCCGATATCGCAAAACTCGCCGGCGTTTCGCCGGTCACCGTGTCGCGTGCGATCAATACGCCGGCCTTGGTCAAGCCCAGCACGCTGGAAGCGATCGAAAAGGTCATTGCCCGGACAGGTTATGTGCCGAACCTGCTTGCCGGCGGCCTTGCCTCGCGCAGAACCCGGCTGATCGCCGCGATCGTCCCATCGGTCGCCAGCACGATCTTTGCCGAGACCATAGAAGGGCTCAACGCCGAGCTCGTCTCTGCCGGCTATCAACTCCTGCTCGGCCTTTCCGGCTATGATACCAGCCGCGAACTCGAACTGACCCGAGCCATCCTGGCGCGTCGCCCCGATGGCATCATTCTGACCGGCATCACCCATCTGAAGGAAACCCGGGCAATGCTGACCGGAGCCGGCCTTCCTATCGTGGAAATCTGGGATTCCACTCCTTCGCCACTCGATACCGCCGTCGGTTTCTCTCATGCGGCGGTCGGCGCTCTGGTAGCCGAACATCTGCTGATCCGGGGATATGACCGTTATGCCCAGGTCGGCGCCAATGATCCGCGCGCCGTCCAGCGTCGCGATGGCTTCGTCAATCGCCTCAAGGGGATCGCGGAGGTAGAATTGCCGGAACTGGAGATGAATTCACCCTCGACCTTCCGAGATGGGCGCATGGCAACGGCGCAATTGCTCGATCGCGGCATGGGGTCGCTCGGCGTGTTCTGCTCGTCGGATGTTGTCGCCCATGGAGCTCTGGCCGAAGCTCATGCCCGCGGCTGCAGGATACCTGAGGACCTCGGTATTGTAGGATTCGGCGATTTCGATTTCGCTCCGCACACCCATCCGCCGCTAACGACCGTTCGCATTGATCGTCGCGATATCGGCACCAAGGCTGCCCGTTCGATCCTCAGGAAGATTGACGGAGACAAAAATGTGGAAGCGATGATCAATATCGACTTCCACATCGTGACGCGCGGAACAGCCTGACTACGGCCGCTTGCCGAACTCGGCGGTCGCGCGCGTCCAGTGGCCGGCCTGATCCGAAAGCGTGATACCCAGACCCGGCCGGTTCGGCACCAGCATCCGGCCATCCCGTATCTCAAGTCGTTCATTGAACAGCGGGTCAAGCCAGTCGAAATGCTCCACCCATGGCTCCAGTTCATAGGCTGCGGCCAGATGCAGATGGATCTCCATGGCGAAATGCGGCGCAAGCTGCAGCTTCTTCGCCTCCGCCAACGCGCAGATTTTCAGGAACTGGGTGATGCCGCCGACGCGTGGTGCGTCCGGCTGGATAAAGTCGACCGAATTGTTCTGGATCAGCGCAATATGCTCCAACACGCTTGCCAGCATCTCGCCGGTCGCGATCGGCGTATCGAGCTGGGCTGCCAGCGCTGCATGCCCCTCGACGTCGTAGGCATCAAGCGGCTCCTCGATCCAGGTGAGATTGTAAGGCTCCATCAGCCGGCCGAAACGCATGGCGCTTGGGCGATCCCATTGCTGGTTGGCATCGACCATCATCGCAGCCCGTCCGCCGATCCTGTCATGCACCGCCGCTACGCGCTTCAGGTCCACTGCCATATCCGGCTGCCCGACCTTGATCTTGATGCCGCCAATGCCGGCCGAGATCGACTTCTCGACATTGTCGAGCACTTCCTCGATCGGCGAAGATAGAAAGCCACCGGATGTATTGTAGCATTGCACGCTGTCACGATGTGCGCCGAGCAGCTTAGCGAGCGGCAGGCCGGCCCGCTTGGCCTTCAGATCCCATAGCGCTACGTCGAAAGCCGCGATCGCCTGTACCGCAAGCCCGCTGCGCCCGACGGAAGCTCCTGCCCAGCACAGCTTGTTCCACAACTTGCAGATATCGCTCGGATCCTCACCGATCAGCACATGGGCGATTTCCTTGGCGTGCTCATACTGCCCCGGCCCGCCGGCACGCTTGGAATAGCTGAAACCTATACCGCTATGGCCGTTTTTCGTCTCGATTTCGGCAAACAGAAACGCCACTTCCGTCAACGGTTTCTGCCGCCCGGTCAGCACTTTCGCATCGCTTATAGGGGTCTTCAGCGGCAGAAAGATCGACGATAACTTGATCCAGGCAATCTGATCGCTCGAAACAGCCTGGGACAGATCATTCGTTTTTGCGGATTGCGTATCCATGGCTCCACCCATTGCTCGGCCCTGCCGGGCCATGTCCTAGCTTGACTAATACCCTCCCAATCAATTTAAGTCCAAATCGATTATTCTTGGATATTGATACAGGATTTGAATAGATGCTGGATATGGGACAGGTCCGATCCTTCGTCATTCTGGCATCCGAGCTGAATTTCAGCCGAGCTGCCAGACGGCTAAACATCACCCAGCCGCCGCTTAGTCGACAGATCAAACTTCTGGAACAGGAACTGGATGTCACGCTGGTGGAGCGGACCAGCAGACGAGTCTCACTTACGGCTGCCGGAATGACTTTTCTTGCAGAAGCCCAAAAATTGCTGGAGCAAAGCAATGCGGCCGTAATCGCGACACGAAGAGCAGCGCGCGGTAGCGCCGGATCAGTGAAGATTGCCTTCGTTGGGGCTGCCACCTACAGCTTTTTGCCGAAGTTCATAAGCCGGGCGCGCATGGCAGCACCGCAGATTGAGCTTGAACTGGTGCAGATGGAAACATCCGAGCAGCTTCAGGCTATTAATGCTGGCGATATCGACATTGGCTTTTCACGCCCTCTTGCCAGCCCCAACCATCTAGAAAACATCTGCGTTGCGCGTGAGCCGCTGATGCTCGCCATCCCGCGTGCCCACCCGCTCGCGGCCACGCGGCGACCGACCTTGGATGCACTTAGCGGCGAACCCTTCATCACCTTTTCCGCTCCGGCCCGGTACCTGCACGACAAACTGGCAAGGCTCATTGCGGAAAACATGATCACGCCTCGCATCGTTCAGAGCATGACCCACTCACAGGCGATCCTGTCGCTGGTCAGTGCGGGAATAGGTCTGGCGATCGTCCCGGCAGAAACGCAAAATGCTTGCTTCGACAACATCGTCTTCCGTCCGCTCGATCTTTCTGATGAGTGCATCGCCGAGCTTCACCTCATATGGAGCGATGACAATCGCAATCCGCTGCTTTGGGAGATACGCCAGATCGCAAGTTCCGCTATTGAGACACGGTAGAAAATTCAAATTTGTCGAGATGACGCAATGCGACAGAGGATTGACTTCGGTTGCTATATCAGTCCCATCGCGACCTTCCGCTACCAGCAATTGCACAACAAGTCATGCTCTTGAACGGAATTAAACCAACCATCATTGGACGGAACTAAATCCGCCAGTGCTGCGAATCTGTGGCTTCAGGAACAATGTATCAAGTACCGGCTAGCAGGGGCTCCTGATAAAAACTGCCGACATTGCGATCACGCAATATCGCTCCTTCAACCCCGATCGTGCTGTTTGAGAAAGTCTGAAACGGTCGCCAGGCAAAGAGCCTTCTCCTCGACATGCGGCATGTGGCTGGACTGTTCGAACACGACCCAGCGGCAACCCGGCACGCGCTCGAAATAGGGGCGCACCACCTCGGGCGTTGCCTCGTCGTGGCGACCGGAGATCAGCAGAGTGGGCGCGTCGATCTGTGGCAGTCGGTCCTCGATCGTCCAGTCCTTCATCGTGCCAATGACGTGGAACTCGGTCGGACCGTTCATGTTGCGGTAGACGGTGTTGTCCTCGTCCATGATGGCGAAGGTGCGCGCCACTTCCGGCGGCCATGGCGAGACGCGGCAGACATGGCGATCGTAGAAGACACGCGAGGCGGCGATATAGTCCGCATCGGTGAGTGTTCCGGCGTCCTCGTGTTTCACAAGCGTCGCCTGAACCTCGGCCGGCAGGTCGCGGCGCAGGCGATTGGCCTCCGAGACCCAGGTGTGCATGTTGGCCGGCGAATTGGCGATCACAAGTGCCTTCAGCCCCTTCGGTCGCAACACCGCATGTTCGGCTCCGAGCATGCCGCCCCATGACTGGCCGAGAAAGGCGTAACGCTCCGCAATACCGAGATGTGTCAGCAGCGCATCCAGCTCTTCGAGAAACAGGTCGACCGTCCAGAAGTCCGGGCCTTGTTCCGGCAATCGCGTCGAGTTGCCATTGCCGAGCTGGTCGTAGTGGATGACCGGGCGGCCATCGAGTAGAGCGATATCCTTGAAGCTGTCGACATAGTCATGGGTGCAGCCGGGCCCGCCATGGGCGACGACGAGCGGCAGCAACGGCGAACCCAGCGATCCGGTGATCCGGTACCAGGTCTGATAGCCTCGAAAAGGCAGGTAGGATTCCTGAACTTCGACCGGTGCCACGTCTTCATCTCCATGCGGTTGTTCCAATGGAGAAAGCATAGCCTTCCGATTCAGGTCGCGGCAGCTATCACAAGTAATAGGATGGAGGCTCTTCCAGCAGGCGGTAATGGGTGGCGCGCACCACCGCCTGTGTCCGGTTTTTGGCACCGAGCTTCTTGGCAGCGGCGTTCAGATGCATGACCACGGTTGGAACCGAGCGGCCGATGATGCGGGAAATTTCCTTGGCCGACAGGCCTTCCGCCGAATGCCGCAGGCACTCGCGCTCGCGGTTCGTCAGGTGCGCGCGCGCTCCGGTCTTCGCCGTCTCGTCGAAGGCTGCAAAGGCGGCCTCGTGGAAGAGATGGGCGAGAAGTCCGAAATCCGCCATATGGCGATCCGCGTCGCTCTGGAAACCTCGGCCGGCGCCAAAGCGCACGCCCGTGACCGTCGCGCAATCCCCGCGCGGCAAATGCACGGGAACTGTCACGCCGCAGGACATGTTGCGCTCATGCAGATAGCGCGACACCGGCGCGCTGCGCTCGTCGAGGAAGCGGTTGATCTGCGTCCCGGCCTTGTGGTCGTAGTTCCAGAAAAAGGGGGTCGTGGTGCGCATCGCCAGCAGCTGCACCGGGTCAATGCGGAAATATTCGCGGTCGAACCAGTATTCGCGCATGTCCTCGGAAATGTTGCGCAGCTTCAACAGCGAGGGCAGCATCAGCGCGCCGTCGAGATCGTAGGGAACCGGCGTGTAGTCGTAGATCAGGGCGTCGAAGCCGAAACCCTTGATGACCTCGAACGCGGTGTCGATCCGCCCGTCCAGGGTCTCACCCGCGGTGAGCCGCGATCGGATCGAACCAATATCGTCAAACATGCGCAAACCCTAATGTCGAACCGGGATCTGTAGTGCAGCGGAGTTCTCATCCTATCACTTCTTATAGCTGGTGCGGAACCGATAAAACGCTAAAAATTAGCCTTGCTGAAAAGATGAGCAGTGTTTGCGGCATGCAGGAGAGCCAAGATGTGGCGCGAGATGGAACCGGATGAACGGATCGAGATCGATGTGACGGGCCACAAGGTTGTCGCCTACAGTTTCGGCTCGGGTCCCGACACGGTTTTCTGTCTCAATGGTGGGCCGGGCCTGCCCTGCGACTATCTGCGCGACGCCCATTCCTGCCTCGTCGATCAGGGCTACCGCGTCGTTGCCTTCGACCAGCTCGGCACCGGCGCGTCGGACCGTCCGACCGACACGGCGCTGTGGACCATCGGCCGCTATGTCGAGGAAACCGAGACCGTGCGCAAGGCGCTGGGGCTCGGCAAGGTGCATATGCTCGGCCATTCCTGGGGCGGCTGGCTCGCAATCGATTATGCGCTGACCTATCCGGAACACCTGAAGACGCTGATCCTCGAGGATACCGTTGCCGACATGCCGCATCTGATCCTGGAACTCGAGCGGCTGCGGGCGGCGCTCGGCTCCGAAACCGTGGCGATGATGCAGAAACACGAGGCGCGCGGCAGCATCGATCACCCGGAATATCTGGCGGCGATCACCATCCTCAACTATCGCCATGTCTGCCGGCTTTCGGATTGGCCGGCGCCGGTCAAACGATCTCTCGACGACTGGAACATGGGGCCCTACGGCACGATGCAGGGCCCGAACGAATTCCTCTATATCGGCAATCTGAAGGACTGGAACCGAGTGCCAGACCTGCCCGGGATCACCGTCCCGGTGCTGATCACCTGCGGCGAGCACGACGAATTGACGCCGGCCTGCGCGCTTCGCATGAAGCTGAACCTTCCCGACGCGCAACTGAGCGTCATCGACAATGCCAGCCACATGCCGTTCTATGAAAACCCGGATGGCTACTATCCGGTGCTTGTCGATTTCCTGGCGCGCCACAGGACCACAGCATGATCGGCAGCGTGCGACACTCGGTTCAAGGCCGACAGGCCGGAAAGGTGCAGACCCATGCACCGCTATAGGTTCGTGCTGTTCCGCCCGCTGCAGTTTCTGCCGGTGCTGTTCGGCATCAGCGTCATCACCTTCATCCTCGTCCGGCTGATCCCCGGCGATCCTGCCCGCGTGCTGCTTGGCGCCCGTTCCACACCGACAGCGATTGCCCGCATCCGCGCCCAATACGGTCTCGATGAGCCGATCTGGCTGCAATATTTCTATTTTGTCCAAAATCTCGGCAAGGGCGAGATGGGCAAGTCGATCCTCTACAAGATCGACGTGCTGAAGCTGATCCTCACCCGTATCGAACCGACGCTGGTGCTGGTTCTGACCAGCGTCCTCCTCTCGATCCTGATTGCCGTTCCGATGGCAGCGCTGGCGGCACGCAACAGCGGCCGCCTGCCCGATCATGCCGTGCGTATCGTCTCGACACTCGGCATCGGCTTTCCGCCCTTCTGGCTGGCGCTGATGCTAATCATCCTGTTTTCCGTCAAGCTCGGCGTCCTTCCGGTCTCCGGCTATGGGACCAACATTCTCGACAAGGCAGCCCATCTGGTCCTGCCGAGCCTGACGATTGCGCTGTCGCTATCGGCGGTTTTGACGCGCAGCCTGCGGGCGGCGATGATCGTCGAGCTGCAATCGGACCTGGCGACCGCGGCCCGCGCCCGCGGCATGCCGGAAAGCATCGTCTTCTGGCGGCACGTGCTGCCCAATTCGCTGGTGCCGACCATCAATCTGCTGGCCGTCAACATCGGCTGGCTGATCGGCGGCACGGTCGTGGTCGAAACCGTGTTTGCTATTCCGGGCATGGGACAGCTTCTGGTGCGCGCCATCTTCTCGCGCGACTACATGGTGGTCCAGGGCGTCGCCATGGTGTTTGCCTGCGCCACCGTGCTGGTCAACTTCCTCGCCGATATCGTCACCGTGACACTCGATCCGAGAGTGCGCTTATGACAGCCGCCACCACTCCCCGCATGACTGTATCGTGGAACCGATTTCTGGGGCGCAACCTGACCCTGGTCACCGGCGCCGGCATTCTGGGACTGTTTCTCCTGGTCGCCCTCGCCGCACCGCTGATCGCGCCCTACGATCCGATCTATCAGGATGCCACCGTCCGGCTCGCCATGCCCTCCCTGGCCCATCCTTTCGGCACCGACAATTTCGGTCGAGACATCTTCTCGCGTATCATCTGGGGTACGCGCATCGACCTGCAGATCGCCGTCATCGGCGTGGCCTTCCCGTTCCTGATCGGGACCTTCATCGGCACGATCGCCGGTTTCTTCGGCGGCATCGTCGATACGATCTTCATGCGGCTGATCGATATCATCCTCGCCTTTCCCTTCCTTGTGCTGATGCTGTCGATCATCGCCATTCTCGGGCCAGGCCTGTCGAGCTTCTATATCGCCATGGCGCTGGTGGGCTGGGTCTCCTACGCTCGGCTGATCCGGGCGCAGATGCTGGTGCTGAAGAACAGCGACTATGCGGTCGCCGCCGTCAGCCTCGGTTTCAGCCGCAGCCGCATTATGTTCCGGCACCTGCTGCCGAATGCCATTGCCGGATCGATCGTGTTTTCCATGTCGGACGCGGTGCTGGTGCTGCTCAGTGGCGCCGCCATCAGCTATCTCGGGCTGGGCGTGCAGCCGCCCGTCGCCGAATGGGGCGTCATGGTTGCCGAGGGCCAGAGCTTCATCACCACCGCCTGGTGGATCACCCTGTTTCCCGGCCTCTCAATCGTCGTGCTGGCCTTCGGCTTCAGCCTTCTCGGCGATGGGCTGGGTGAATGGCTGGGAGTCCGAGAATGAACGAGCCGATCCTTTCCATCCGCGACCTGACCGTACACGCCATGCTCGACGGTGAAACGCGCAAGCTCATCGATGCCGTGTCCTTCGATCTCGGCCGCGGCGAAATTCTCGGGCTTGTCGGCGAAAGCGGCTCCGGCAAGAGCATGATCTGCCGGGCACTGGTCCAATTGCTGCCGTCTAAGGCGATCTCCATCACCGGCGGATCCGTCATGCTGGCTGGTCGCGACCTGACCATGCTGGACCACGACGCCATGCGTGCGGTGCGCGGTGCCGAGATCGGCATGGTGTTCCAGAACCCGACGAGCCATCTCGATCCGGTGATGCGCATCGGCGATCAGATCGCGGAAGGTATTCGCTATCACCAAGGCAAGTCATACCGCGATGCGAAAGCCATGGCCATCGACATCCTCGCCCAGGTCGGCTTTCCCGATCCGCAGCGGCAGTATGACAATTACCCGCATGAATTCTCCGGTGGCATGCGCCAGCGAGCGATGATCGCGGTGGCGCTGTCCTGCAATCCGGAAATCCTCATTGCCGACGAGCCGACGACAGCGCTCGACGTCACAATCCAGGCGCAGATCCTCAGGTTGTTGATGGACCTGCGCGACGCGCGCGGCCTGTCGATCATCCTGATCACCCATGATCTCGGCATCGTTGCCCAGACCTGCGACCGGATCGCCGTGCTGCGTCACGGGCAGTTGCTGGAACTCGGCGACAAACGGCAGGTGCTGTCGAACCCGCACCATGCCTATACCGTCAGCCTGCTCGAAAGCCACCCGTCCATGCCGGAGGACATTACTTCCGCAATCGTTGTGGAAACACCGAAAACCCACGCCCCTGCACTTCTCGAAATCGATGATCTCGTGGTTCGCTTCCCGCCCCCCGGTTTCAGCTTGTTCAACAGCAGCAAGTCCCATGTTGCCGCCGTCAATGGCGTCAGCCTGCGCGTGATGCCCGGCGAAACCGTCGGCATCGTCGGTGAAAGTGGTTCCGGCAAGAGCACGCTGGCGCGTGCCATTCTCGGCCTGACGCCGCTGTCCTCGGGCCATATCAGCTTCGAGGGTCTGGACCTCGCCCAGCAGCGCCGCCAGGCACTGGCAAAGATCCGCACGCAGTCGGCCATGGTATTTCAGGATCCCTACAACGCGCTGAACCCGCGCATGAGCATCGGCGCGATGCTGGCAGAAGTTTTGGCGGTGCAGAACAAGGTGCCGGCCAACCGGATACCCGCCCGCGTCCATGAATTGCTCGATCTGGTCGGGCTGGACCGGGAATTCTCCACCCGCCGCCCGCAACAGATGAGCGGCGGCCAGTGCCAGCGCGCCGGCATCGCCCGGGCGCTGGCCGTCGATCCGAAGCTGATCATTGCGGACGAATGCGTCGCGGCGCTAGATGTGACCATCCAGGCACAGATCATCGATCTGTTTCGCAACCTGAAGAGCGCCATGAACCTGACGCTTCTGTTCATTGCCCACGACCTCGCCATCGTCCGCAACCTCTGCGACCGGGTGGTGGTCATGTATCGCGGCCAGATCGTCGAGGAGGGCCGCTGCGAGGATGTTTTTGCCCGACCGCAGCACGCCTATACCGCAGCGCTGATCGCCGCAATTCCCGATATTGACCCGGACAAGCCCCTCATCAAGCCTCTCATGGGTGGCCTGCCGGCGGAGACCATACCGCATCTCTTGACTGCCTGATAACAACAAAGGGAACGAACGACATGACAAGCAATTGGAAGACCGTCAGCGTGGCCACCGTGCTCGCGATGTTGACGCTGGGATCAACACTGGCGCAAGCGGCCGGCGTGCTGACCATCGGCCGGCGCGAAGACTCGACCACATTCGACCCGATCAAGTCGGCGCAGAACGTTGACAACTGGGTATTCTCCAACGTCTTCGACGTGCTGGTGCGCGTTGACAAGACCGGCACCAAGCTGGAGCCCGGCCTTGCCGAAAGCTGGACCATTTCCGATGACGGCCTGACCTATACGTTCAAGATGCGTGACGCCAAGTTCTCCGACGGCTCGCCGATCACGGCAGGCGACGCAGCCTTCAGCTTGCTTCGCATCCGCGACAATGAAGGCTCGCTGTGGAGCGACAGCTACAAGGTCGTCGACACCGCTGAAGCGGCCGACGACAAGACGCTGGTCGTCAAGCTGAAGACGCCGTCGGCGCCGTTCCTCTCGACGCTGGCATTGCCGAATGTTTCCGTCCTTTCCAAGAAGGGCCTTGAAGAAGCCGGAGAGGAAGCTTTCGCCGAGAAGCCGATTGCCTCATCCGGCGCGTTCATTGTCAAGGAATGGCGCCGCGGCGACCGCGTCATTCTCGAGAAAAACCCGAATTTCTGGCAGGCGGACCGGGTGAAGCTCGACGGTGTCGAGTGGATCTCGGTGCCTGACGACAATACCCGCATGCTCAATGTGCAGGCCGGCGAACTGGACACCGCCATCTTCGTGCCTTTCTCGCGTGTCGAGGAACTGAAGAAGGATTCGAACCTCGAGGTGCATATCGACACCTCGACCCGCGAGGATCATCTGTTGATCAACCATGAGCATGGCGCGCTGGCCAAGAAGGAAGTCCGTCAGGCTCTGGACATGGCGATCGACAAGAAGGCGATCGTCGATACCGTGACCTTCGGCCTCGGCACCGTCGCCAATTCCTACATCCCCAAGGGCTCGCTCTATCACTACGACGCCAACGACCAGTATCCCTACGAGCCGGAAAAGGCCAAGGCCATGTTGGCCGAAGCCGGTGCCTCCGATCTGTCGCTGAACTATATCGTCAATGCCGGCAACGAGGTCGACGAGCAGATCGCCGTTCTCCTGCAGCAGCAACTGGCCAAGGCCGGCGTCACGGTCAACCTGCAGAAGGTCGACCCGAGCCAGAGCTGGGACATGCTGGTGGCCGGCGACTACGACATCTCGGTGATGTACTGGACCAACGACATTCTCGACCCGGACCAGAAGACAACCTTCGTGCTCGGCCATGACACCAACATGAATTACATGACCCGCTACAACAGCGACAAGGTCAAGGACATGGTCGCCGCAGCCCGCCTCGAGCTGGACCCCGCCAAGCGCGAAGCCATGTACGTCGACATCCAGAAAACAGCCAAGGACGACGTGCACTGGGTCGACCTCTACTACAGCCCCTACATCAACGTGTCGCGCAAGAATATCGAGAACTTCTACCAGAACCCGCTCGGCCGCTTCTTCCTCGAAGACACTGTCAAGAACTGAGCCGTCGGCAACCTGTTCGAAAACATCATTCGCTGTTTGCGCAGCGAATGATGGATCTGGATGGCGATATCATGTTGTTTCATCAACGCCGGCATCGAAAACCTAACGATCGCGCGGCTCAGCTGTCGAGGCCGATCACCTTTTCCAGCGCTTCCCAGGTATCGTCCATCGCATAGGCTCCGAGGAACGGCAGGCCGATATGGCCGTAGATCGGCGAGAGTTGCCATTCGGCGGTCTCTTCGTCAACGCCGGCGACCTGCTGCAGGAAGATCACCGAGGCTAGACCGGTGCGGTCGGCGCCCGACGCACAATGCACCAGGACCGGCTGCTGCGCGGTCTTCAGGATGCCAAGCAGTCGCTGCACATCCTCCGCCTTCAGTTCCTTCAAGGCCGACATCGGAAAATTGACCAGTGTCGCACCGCGCGACGCGGTGGCCGCAGCTTCCCCATCGTACCAAGGCGTACCGACATGCTCGCCGCGCAGGTTGATCACAGTCTTGATCTTGTACTGGTCGATATACTGGCCGAGCGCGTCACCCGACAGCTGTGCCGACCGGTAGTATTGCCCTGGCAGGATTTCGTGGAAATTGCCGCGCAGCAAGGTGACCCCGATATAGACGCCGTAGGCGAGGCAAACTGCAGCGACGAAAATGCCAAAACGCTTGAGAGCTTTTAACAGGAGACGGCCAGCGTACTCCCCGCTCGCGTTCACGATCGGTGTTTCAACTCCAGCCGTATTCGACATTTTTCGCAGATCCCAACCACAAGACCAGATGCCTATGACCGCGCAGCAAGGCTTTCCTGTGGCGTCGAGCAGTGCAGATCAACACATCTGAGCCGGCAGGCCAAAATTGATCCGCAGCCTAGAGCAGGCCGAGTTCCACCAGTTCGCGTTTCAAGTCGTCCGGCATGTCTTCGAGATTGGCACCGGAGGCGCCGAGGTCGCGCGGGGCTGCATCCGGCTCGAGATAGCGCCAGCCCTGGAACGGACGACGCGGCACGGGAGAGGTCTCGATCACTTCCGGGCCGAGGATCAGTTCGCACCGGCTGATGCCATCGCCGCCGGTAAAGGTCTTGATGTCGAGCAGCATCTGGCGCGCGGCCACCTGCCCTTTGATGATCCAGTAGAGGGAACCGCCGTCGAGCAGTTCTTCGGCACGCTTCGGCGCCATGCGGGTGACGTGGCTGCTTTGCGGCTGAAGGCCGGCGGCGACCGCAATCAGCGCGCGCTCGGCAACCCATTCCCGCAGGTCTTCGATGGCATCGCAGCCGACACAGAGCTTGATCAGATGAAGCGTCATGCCCCGGAGATAGACGGTTCCACGCCGCCGTCAAGAGGCGCTTGTGCCGCAGGCCCTACCCTCCCCAACCGATCGATCCCGCGGATCGCCGCCGGCAACGGCAGGTGCGTCAACATTCGACGACATTGACGGCAAGACCGCCGAGCGAGGTTTCCTTGTATTTCTCGTTCATGTCATTGCCGGTCTGCCGCATGGTCTCGATACAGGCGTCGAGCGGCACGAAATGTTCGCCGTCACCTTTCATCGCCAGCGACGCAGCCGTGACCGCCTTGACCGCACCCAGCGCGTTGCGCTCGATGCAGGGCACCTGCACAAGGCCGGCAATCGGATCGCAGGTCATGCCGAGATGATGTTCCAGCGCGATTTCGGCGGCATTCTCGATCTGCTCCGGCGATCCACCCATCACGGCGGCCAAGCCTGCGGCCGCCATTGCCGAGGCCGAGCCGACCTCACCCTGACAGCCGACTTCAGCGCCCGAGATCGAGGCATTGTGCTTGATGATCCCACCGATTGCGGCAGCCGTCAGCAGATAGTCGCGAATACCGTCCTGATCGGCTTCCGGATGGAAATGCAGGTAGTAGCGCACGGTGGCCGGAACCACGCCGGCAGCACCATTGGTCGGCGAGGTCACGACGCGGCCACCGGCGGCATTCTCTTC
>ERZ1034375.118-NODE-118-length-23174-cov-76.425510_pt1 | contig 23174 bp, 28 predicted proteins | sample MGYA00520585_ERZ1034375 | MGnify/ENA primary metagenome ERZ1034375 (study PRJEB33736, sample SAMEA104288463) | Azolla filiculoides | biome: Urban; feature: water surface; material: ditch water | place: Netherlands | collected 2014 ... | reverse complement strand
AAGCTTTGCACTTATATATATAGATGATTTTAAAATCCTCATTAGTTTTTATTAGGAAATAAGGTGCGTTTCCCCTGGCTTCGGGGTAGTCTCAACAGTTCTCCTGTTGGCGGACATCTTCCTTTATAGTAATAGCTGGGAGCTGTGGAGGCAATTCCAGAATTAGGGTTGAGGAAATCTGAAAGCTTAATTTAGCATCATGCTAATTTAATTTTTCTGCTTAATCGGAAGTTTAATAATAAATTCTGTTCCTTTTCCGGGTACAGTTATATATTGTAAACTACCTCGATGCGTTGCAGTCACAATTTGATAACTGATTGATAAACCTAATCCCGTTCCTTTACCAACGGGTTTTGTTGTAAAGAAGGGATCAAATATGCGATTGCGAATTTCTGCTGGTATTCCTGCCCCATTGTCTGCAATATGAATTGTAATAAACTTGTTATTTATCATTTTCGTTTTAATGATAATTTTTTTATTAATAGAAGTTGTTTCTATTAAATTGTTATCTGCTGTATAAGAATCCATAGCATCAATTGCATTATTAAGAATGTTCATGAATACCTGATTTAATTGACCAGGGTAACATTCAATTAACGGTAAGTCGCCATATTCTTTAATAATTTCAATTTCCGAGTGCTGGGGTTTTTCTTTAATTCTATGCTGGAGAATTAATAAGGTATTATCAATTCCTTCATGAAGATTGACTTCTTTCATATCAGCTTCATCAAGTCGAGAGAAGTTTCTTAGAGATAAAACAATTTCCCGAATTCTTTTAGTTCCTACTTCTAGAGAAGCAATAACTTGATTTGTATCTTTTAGAATAAATTCCAAATCTATATATTTAATATAATTCTCAATCTGATGAACAGGTTGAGGATAATGAGTTCTATATAAATTTATCACAGTGCTAAAATTTTGTAAATACTCCTTTAGAGGTTCAATATTACCGTGAATAAAGTTAACTGGATTATTAATTTCATGAGCAACTCCGGCTACTAATTGCCCTAAACTTGACATCTTCTCTGTTTGAATTAATTGAGTTTGAGCTTCCTGAAGTTCTTGTAGGGTTTTTTCAAGTTCTTGAGCTTTTAGTGTTAGTTGTGCTTGGGACTTTTTGAGCTTAATTTCTGTTTTCCGTCTATCAGCGATTTCAGTTTCTAAGTCCTGATTGAGTTGAAATAGTTCAGTAGTTCTTTCAGTAACCCTAGATTCTAGACATTGATAAAAATCAGACAACTTGCTAGTCATCTGATTAAAATTATTTGCTAACTGTTCAATTTCATCATTAGTTTGAATATCTAAATGGTAATTCAAATCTCCTGCACCAATTTCAGCTACTCCAACTTGGAGTTTATGCAGCGAGCGAATAACAGGAAGAATAAAAATTAATTGGTATAGCAATATTAAAAATATTCCTATAATAGCTAAAAGCATAAAATTTGTGTTGATTCTTCTGATTTCTCTAACATTTGCATTGGCTATATTATACTCTTTTAGAGTATCTTGAGAAATGGCAGATAAATGAAAGCTAATATCTTTTACATAAGCGTTAATTGCTTTGATATCTTCTTGGGATTTCACTAAAGTGACTATATTATTATCTAGACCATTAGCTAACTTTGTCAAAAAAGTGTGATGACGACGGACAAGTAATACTTCTGGATCTTTGCCCATCAATGTTTCTAACTTATCAAGTTCAATCCGAAAATTAGACATTATTTTCTGAAATTCTATCATATTTTGAATGTTGTGATCCAAAATCACAAAATCCTTAAGAACTAGAACTTGATTTTTTAAAAACTTTTCTAAATTATTAGTAATGTTGAGTACCTGTGCAGTTTCTTTCTGGTTTTTTTCCGCTAATATTTCGGCTTGATATAGATTAAAAATACTGATGCCCATCAGACAGATAAACCCAGCTAATACTGTCGAAGAACCAAGGATTTTTTGCCAAATCTTCATACTATTTATTGAATTTATATTGGATTTGGGGGAATTATTTATTAATTTTTTCATCTAACTTGGTTTGTAATTGCCTAATTGGTTCATAACTCACATCATCTACAAGTGTATATACTGCTGTTTCCACACCAGAAATTGCGACAATCCCTTCTGGAGGGAGGATCAATTAGTACTTTTTTGAGAGCATTGATTAATCCAGGATCGAGCTTATTAGAAATAACAATTGGTGCTGTTGAGAATGGAGATGATTCCCAAATCATCACATACTTTGCTGGATCAAGTTTCTGTTCTTGCTGTGCACCAGTATTCTTACTGATTCCTGGGAATGGGAGATAGAAAATTTGCACTGGTCATAAGTCATAGGTGAAATATTCTCACTGTGACTGGGTATCAACAAGATAAGAGGAGTCAATATTATATGACTTCAACATCTATACTTATAATTCCCTATTCTCTCCAAATGTGAACACTATCCGGGAAAATTACAGCGGATTGTAGATAAATGAAGTACACTATTTCAGTGAAAGGCTTAAGTTATTTTGACTAATACCTGGTAATGACTGATACCTTAATGCTATATGGTATTTATGTGCAGTATATGCTTTTGATGAAAGCAATATCATTCAGGTTGGCTTTCTCTTTACCTCGATTTAAACTACAGTTATGTGCTAATAAAGTTTTGATTCGCTAGTTTTGTTTACCATGTAGTACCAGTTCGCAAATCGAGTGTAACTAAAGTTTGCTTTCGTGGTAAATTTGCTGGTGTAGGTTCTAACTTCAGTTCTGTTTCGTATTCTGTCAAGAATTTTTGATAACTATTATAGGCATGACTTTCTACCAATTCCATGAAATGATAGGCAGAACCAGGAGAGACGATATATAGGGCAACAATAATCCAATAGTAAAGTAATACCGTTGTTCTGGCTAAGATGCGATCTCCCGAAAGTTGTGAACCTTCTAAAGATTCCATCATCAATAAATGATGTAATTCATTCCAAGATTCAGCAAAATCTACCTTTAACCCATCAGCTCTTCTGCAAAATCCTAAAGTTCCGTAAAGATGGGAAATTGAAAGGTAGGAAAAGTAAGGGACTCGTTCGACAGTTTCCAAAACATAAAAGCGAGGATAGGGGCGACCTCGATAAATCGTATTAATAACAAAAACGAGGATGTCCAGAAGTAACTTAATCATTATCAATCTCCATTAAATATCAATTTTCCAGGTATTGCTCAGATTTATTGATTCTTGCTATCACCTTCAAGTCTGTTATAGATGCAAAACGTGAGGAGCTTGTGAGGATTACGGCAAATTGATTTGGAAAATGTATAAAATTTTATCAAATCGTAATAAGACAATACTTGTGGCTTAAGAGGGAAGGGTGCAGAAAAAAATCTACCTCTGATCCTTTTCCTAACATTCGACACTTCTGATAAACGAGCTATTCAGGTAATATACTGAATTTAGTGTATGGTAATGTTGAGCAGAACTATGGATAACGATTTACTAGCGTTTTTTGCAGGTGTGAGTTTACTCATTGTTTATCTCATCTTTTCTGCATGGACTCAAATGGGGACTAAACTCCCTTGGAAGAAATGAGTTAGATTTGCTTTACATTTCCAACTCAACTAAATGGCAAAAAAGTTTATACCTGATTTCGCCGGAGTTAAAGTACCTATTTTTCGGGACAGTACCAAATGAGCGATCCACAAAAAAATCATATTAAAATTGATCCAGCAACTCTAGCTTTGATTGCTTCTGCTTTGATACTCTTACCACTACTGTTTGCTGGTTTTTTCGGTCAATAGGATTGAGGGAGAGTAATAAAGAATACAAAAACAATAGACATGATCAGGTTTTCTATTCGCAGGTAGCGCAACAAACTTTAATTTCTGTATCATATTCAATACTTAAGGCCACTCACTTGAGGTTGAAATTTTTTTCTTTTCTACTCCCTTTTTTTGCCTAAGCAATAAGTATTTATTCCATATCTATTTAGTCTTAGTCTTAATGTTTAAATTTTCTCATGCCATCTGAAATTATACTCACCATTACACAAGTAAAATGATCAGGGAAGAAATATATATTTGAATTCCGTAGCACTTGTTTAATCGGCAGGAATTCTGATTGTAATTTGCAATTAGCTAAGGAAATTGATATGAGGATTTCCCGCTATCATTGTTTACTAGACATTAATTCCCCAGATATTCGGGTAAGGGATTTAGGAAGTTTAAATGGTACCATTGTTAATGGTAAGAAAATTGGGCAAAGGCAACGTAATCAAACGGCATAAGAAGCAGTTAAGTTAGAACATCCAGAGTATTTCTTACAAAATGGAGATTAACCTAAATTAGGTGATACCGTTTTTATCATTGGTATGAAATTAGCAGAACCTGAGCAAATTGGAACAGCCAATATTATAAAACAAGAAGATAAAAAACCAAAAATAACCCCCACTTTTTTAAGTATTATCCAACCCTTACTAGACTTGTCATTAAAAGCCAATAAAAATCTCCCACCTATTGCAGGTTATAAATTAATTAAATCTTTCGAAAAAGGTGGATTCGGTGAAGTATTTTTAGCTGAACATAGTCAGTTAAGAAAATATGTAGATATCAAGGAAATGATACCTGCGGTTGTAGGCAAAGAAGAAGGTATAGAAGTGTGTCTGAAGGAAACAGAAAGTACCAAAATTTTTACACATCCTCATATAGGACAGTTGTTAAATTATGGGTTCGCTGAGGAGACCTTCTTTTTTGCCATGGAGTATTGTGAAGGTGATAATATTTGGGATTTCGTCCAAAAGTTAGGATAGCGTGTACCTATTAATAGACCTGTCAGGAAAATTAACTTGGTGTGAAAAAAATGGTAGAAGGGAATTTTGAGGGTGTACCAAAAGGAAAAATCCACTAAATTAACTATATTCAAGAACATCCACATCGTACAAAACAAATACAGGGAATAACTAACCATCAGTTTAGCCCAAGGTGAAATGCAGCATAAAAAACTTCAATGTGACATAGAAAGTAAAAACATAGGTATAAATCAGAAAGGAGGAGGGGGGAAAGGGAAACTAGAGATAAAAGAACAGGTATGTCTATCCTTGTTCTATTTGAGGAAAATGCCAACATTTGAGGTTTTAGGTTTGCATTTCGGTATATGGAAAACGGAAGCAAAGGACACATTTCATTACTGGCTAGAGATATTACGAAATGTGTTCCCTCCTAGTCTCCTTAAACAGGTAGAAAAACATGATAGTGATTATGCCATGGCGACTCAGAACAAAAGGCAGGAAACAAAGAGTTTTCCACCAAGGGTATTGTTGTTGAACACGTCATTAGACTTGTAAAAATATTCCGGGTACCTCAACAAAGATTTCCCCTGAATTCCCCAATTTACTCACAAGTAATTCTTAGTAACTATTTGTGGTTTAGTCACATTAGGAATTGGTTCATTAGTTTTGCCCATTTCATAAATGTTATGGATATGAGGTCAGTTATGAATTAGTTATGAACATCTTCATGGATAGGAACTATCCGTACCTATTGCCAACCCTGATTCTTTCCTTGGCTCTTTCCTCATCTTAACACTATGGAAAGCCAGACACAGACTAGTTTGTAAATTTTCGAACGTCTCTAATGTAGCTGTAGACATAGTTCTCCAAATTCTGGATGGTTTAATATATCCTCATCAAATGCAAGTTTCTGATGTTGAATCAGCCAGTGGGAAAGAAGAAAAAATCAAAGCTTTTGTTCATCAAGATTTAAACCCCAACAATATTTTAATTACCTATATCAATCGAAAAACAGTTCTAAAAATAGCAGATTATGGTTTAGCAAAAGCTTTTGATTTAGTAGGTTTAAGGGAGCACTCTTTGACGGGAACTCAGATGGGTACACCTGCATTTGTTCCCCGTCAGTAGGTACGTGTATTTACCAATACGCTACCATGTGTAGATATGTGAGTAACTACTGCTTGTTTATAGTTTATATAATATGTTAATGGGATATTTTCCACGTAATTTTACGGGTGATCCTTGGTTAGCTGTCTTGCAATGCAAAATAGCCCTGTACCTATTCGCCAGCGGAATAATGCTATACCTCAAAAATTAGCCCAAGTGATAGATTTAGCTTTGGTGGAAAAACAGCAAATTACTTTTCAAACAGTGGAGGAATTCAAGCAGGAGTTGCTAAAAAGCATGTCATGAATTTTTTGCTAGTATTTAAGCGCAGTAATTTCACATACAGCAGAAGTCAGTTATCAGTTATTAGGAGTCAGGATACAATGATTGAATAGTCGCACAACTGTGTAGTTACTTAAAACCATACCTATAACATCTAATGACAATTGCTGATTTAATCACCTGGTTTGAAGAATGGGCTAATCCGGCTTGGTGCGAAAGCTGGGATAATTCCGGTTGGCAGATTGAGCCAGGTGTATTGGAGCAAGAGGCACGAGTTTTAGTATGTTTAACTCCGACTTTGTCCGTAATGGCAGAAGCTATCGCACTCAATGCTAATCTAATTTTTGCTCATCATCCCCTAATTTTTCATCCCCTCAAATCTCTTCGCACTGGGGAAGCACTGGCAGAAATGGCGCGGTTAGCTTTTACTCACAATATTGGTATCTACACCGCTCATACAAATTTTGATCAGGTAAATGATGGCACAGCGGATGTTTTGGCCCAAATGTTACACCTGCAAGCAGTATCTCCCATAGTTCCCACCCAATTAGGTTTAGGATATGGGCGAGTAGGAATGCTCAAACCATCTTTAAAATTGCAGGAATTACTAACCACTATTCAAACTCAACTTCGTCCACCAAAGTTGATTTTTTCACCCACTGCTGATTTACAACAAGAAATTTCACGAGTTGCTGTTTTGGGAGGTTCTGGTGCAGGTTTTATTTCCGCAGTTGTGAAAACCAACGCCCAAGCCTATCTCACCGCCGACTGTAAATTTCATCAGTTTCAAGAAAGTAGAGATCAAGGATTGATTCTAATTGATGTGGGACATTACGCCAGTGAACGCCCATCCTGCGATTGCTTGGCGCAAAAATTTCAATCACTTGATTTAGATTGGGTGCAACTGAGTCAAAAAGATGAAGACTTCCGCCAGTTTTTATCTCATTAAAGATACTTAAAAATTTGTGCTCTTAAATACCAATTATTCCTTTTAGTAAGATTTGTTTGGTATGATTAAATACAGTTTCATTTTTACCACTACTGAGTTTCGTAGTATTCTTGGTACTAACTAATTCTACGTGATTATGCCTGATATTATCTTATACAGGATTTGTCTTTTTTTATCTGTGATTGGGATCACGAAATTAACGTCATGACAATCACTAATATTCACTGTTCTACATCAATGTATTTAGGGAGAAAATGCCTCATTCTGAGAATGATAGATCTTTTATTATGCCCTGTTTATGATGATTCGTACACTTATCGCATCTGCCTTCCAAACTGGATATCTTAGTGTTGAATCAGAGGGTTTACTCCATCAAGTCCTGACTACTAGATGCTATCAATCAGATGATTTGAAAGCTCTTGCAGTTCTATATGAAGCAATCCGCATAGGTACAATTAAACGAGAAGCTTCCTCCAAAAGTCTGATGGAATTGCCTGTACTAAACAGTTTTCACTAGGAAATGTAACATCAAACTTAAGATGAAACCTCTATTACTCGAACCTTGGTTTTTATCACTTGCATCAAATAAACTTTTCATGGGGTAGGACGAAAAGCCTCCCCCAGAAATTTTAGCTATTATAAAACCAGTATTTAATTGTAATTTTAAGCAATCATCATCTAACAGGACTTTGGATTGACCCCAAGGATACATCCAGGTTCTTGTAGCATCAAGGAATGATTGCTCAGTTGTTCAGAAAAAATATAAATATTCTTTCTCATACACCCCTACACCCTTACTTGATATTCGTGGTCGTTTTTGAGTAAAATATTACTGTATTACGAGAGAGTACAAATAAAAGTTTAAAACTATTCACGTATTGTTGTGTAAAACTATGAAGGTCAGGGCGAGAATGAGTTAAGATAAAATACATTAAGGGTTAAAAGTATAGCCGAGTCCCCAGACTTCCTAAAAATGCCAATGACTACAAGTAGGCAACTCGAACAACCGCAATTCTCGCTTGTTTTGCAGTACTATTTATTACATGATGGTAATAAGGAATCACCACCACATCTTAACCTGGTTAGGACAACTCCAGAAATGTTCGACTTCTATGAAGTAGACATTCTCTAGCATCGACCCAAAAGAGATTGAGTTCAACTAATGCAGTAACCATTGGTTTATGACCCAAGATTTCTCTATTTCTGACTACTAAAATCGAGTCGTTGTAAGATTGGGTTATTAGACACACTAGTTTACAAAACATGAAATTAACCTCTGGAGGGTGTATCTTAATGGGTTAAGACCCAGATTTTGACAGGTTAAACTACGTTGTTTAAAAAGGCAGAAGCAGTACATGCTACACCGCAAGATTTATCAACTGTGTTGCGACGGGCGGGAGGTATGTGTTTTTTTGCGGGATCAGCAACGCTGGATAGAGCGCGCCCGCATCATTGATATAGAGGGTGATTTAGTGACTCTACGGTATGAAACAGATGAAGAAGATGAAGTTTGTTCCTGGGAAGAGATGGTTCGCCTAGAAAGCATTGGCGCTGTAACGCAAAAATTAGCTTCCGTACCACGGGGTAACATAGAACCTCTCACAACTGAAGATTGTCCTGAAGCGGAGCGTATCCGCAACCGTTTTACTGACTTGAATCCAGAGTAATTAGGGCTTTCTGATAGCCTAGCTTGGCGTAAGCCATAGCGCCAATCACTTTCCCAAATTCGAGACTATTCTTACCTCCTTCTAATTCTCCCTCCTGACTCCTGACTCCTAGCCCTTACGAAAAGATTTTTTCAGCAAACCCTAATTAATGCTAAATTCTGAGGCATAAATTATGATTCAGGATTCCTGATTTGACAGGTTCTCATAGGCAGGGCAGTAACCTTCTAGAGTAACTTTAAAGTTATACAACGGGGCAGCGGGATTCCAACACCGTTGCCCTCTTTGGTATCTGCACGTACCACAACATTCCAAATCAGACCATGTATAAGGATACCGACTGCGGGTTAGGTCTACACTATTTTGATTGAGGAGTTCTCGCTGAGATAAACCCCGTAATATGAGTTCTTCACCCTGCCAACGGGCTTCTATTAAACCAGTATCGGCAAATTGCTGCCAACGTGGGTCAGATGTAATTGCATCTGGCAGAGAAATGGTAATAACTTTTTCTAGCTCCGTTAACTCGCCTTCATAGTTAGTTTCCGGGGCTGAAGGTTGTAAAAATGTTTCGCCAATGGGCAATTCGACTAAAATTCCCGCCGCTGGAGAATGAATATGGTAACGATTTTGTAATTCTTCTAAGCTAGTGAGGTCAGCTAAATAAGCAGGTGAACCATGAACAAAAACAACGTGCTGGGGTCGTAAATTATGAATTAATTGGGTTGTACCTGGCCCATCACTATGTTGAGCTAAAAGATAGCTTTCAAAAGTCGTGGGTGCTAAATATTCTTGATTAACTTTTATATCAATTTTTTCTGGCAGAAGAATTAGCCAAGGGCCTGTGTTAGGTCGGCAATATTTACTTAAATCCGCTGTAGAGTCGGTGAGGACAATACAGGGTGTGCTGCCTAAAGTAGCTAAGTCTTCTGCTTTTAACCGCCGCACACGGGGGCGGACGCGCTCATCCCAAAAGAGGGGTTGATGACGAGCAAAATTTTGGACTGATGCGGGAAGATGGGGTAAAAGTTCTAAATAGGCATCGCAACCGGTAGCAACGGCACCATCAACCCAAATGTCTAAATCCCGGCCTGTAAAATGATGATGAGAACGCAATAACATCAGCAATTCTTGACCTAAGCCCAAGGCTGGTGTGGGTAAAATGACAGAACAATGATCGGCGTTCATCTCTGGCGCACCAGTCGTGATGGCTCGATTAATTCTTTCTGCTAGTTGATTTTCTTGGTTGCGGCGATGGGGATGACGGGATGTGCCATAACTGCCCTCTATTAACAGCACATTTAAATTTAATCCCCGTAATTCTTCCAAACGTAAGCCTTCTACCAGCCGAGAATTAGATAGGAAAAAATCCCCTGTGTAAAGTAATTTGTAATCGCGGTTTTGGGTATGGTAGGTGAGGAGAATGGCCACAGCCCCTGGTAGGTGTCCGGCGGGAAATAATTCTACAATTAGATTTTCTTGAATTTCTACAGGCGATCGCAACGGCAAAGCATGACAAAATGCAGGAATGTCTTCAGGATCTTGTTCTGGCCAATTTAACGGCAATAACTTACTAGTCACCTCACTAGCATAGATAGGTAACATGGGAAAAGCTTGATTTAGCGACAGCAAACCCCTAGCATGATCTGCATGAGCATGACTAATCAATACTAAATCTACTGGTGGTGGTAAATTACCTCTGTGTACCGAAGTAGTTATTCCCCCATACAGAGATGAAATATCTGCTAAACCACAATCTAATAGAATGCGGTGTGGCCCCATCCGCACTAGTAGACATACACCTTCATCTTCATGCTGAACACTATAGGGCAGACATTCTAATTCACCATTCGTTTCCCCACCATCAGAGTGAGAGGATACGGAAAGATCATCCCTCATGCTCTCCTCTCTAACTGTGCTTAATGTGCAGAACCGTTACCATGATAGTTGTCTGAATCATAAAATCCGTTTTTCGTACCAAAAAATAAACAAGTAAAGGTAAAGATAACTGTTAATCCTACTAATATCAGCTTGACATCCATTGGCTTACATTCCTTAACTAAGGACTTTTTTATATTAATAGTGTGATTCTGTATCTGAACCGAATCGCTAGAAAATCTTTACTATGGGCATTGGGCATTGGGTATTGGGCATTAGGCATTGGCCATTGGTTATTATCCCCCAGCACCCTAATTAAGGAGAAATTTCTTCACCTTTCTCCGTGAGGCGCACTTCTTTAATTTTCCATTGGCCATTGCTGGTCAAGGTTTTGCGGAGACTACCAAATAAAGCAAACTGCTCACAACTAGAAAGAGAAGGTATTTGTCGCTTTGAATCAGGAGCAATTCGCAAATCAATTGTAGCAATATCATTATTAACATTGACACGATACCCAGCCAAGCTAAAATCTGCTGTTTCTCGCTCCTGTAAGACTTTACTAACGGCTTCATTTATGGGTTCATCGGCTGATACTAAAAATGCCTTCGCAACATAATCTTGACATTGGGTGTCACTTATGTATAGGGTGACAGTCGTAGTTTTACCAGAGACGGCTTTGTTAGCTGAAGTAGGTGCTTCGTCACTGGGAGATGGTTGGGTTAAAAATGGTTGAGTTTCAACTTGAGAAGTCTGGGGTCTTGGTGAAGCTGTGCTGTTTGGTGTTGGTACTGAAAGTTCCCTACTGGTATAATTACTGGAATTACAACTGCTAATGCTGGTGCAAACCACTAATAAAGTTAGAGATAAAATATATTTTTTTGGTTGCATAGTAATGTTTTAGAGATGAAGATAAAATTGCCCCAATCCTGTTTTGTCAGGAAGCAGTTGGTTTTCTATAAAACATAAAATGCAGTTAATATCAAGGAAAATGTAAAATTTTATAAATATGGAGCAATGAATATAAATGGTACAACCTCGTAAGCAATTTGCTCAACATTGGTTAAAAAGTGAAAAGGCGCTTAACACAATTGTTAAAGCAGCAGAGTGTCAAGAGACTGATAGGGTTTTGGAAATTGGCCCTGGTACGGGAATTTTAACTCGGCGTTTATTACCTTTAGTTCATTCTCTACTTGCTGTAGAAATTGACCCTGATTTGTGTAAATTGCTGGTAAAACAACTGGGCGAGAGGGAAAATTTTTTGCTTTTGCAAGGGGATTTTCTCACTCTTAATGTCCCTTCCCAACTGACAGCTTTTTCTAAGTTCCAAAAGCAAAATAAGGTTGTTGCGAATATTCCCTACAATATTACGGGTCCAATTATTGAGAAGCTACTGGGTACAATTGCAAGTCCTAACCCAGAACCTTATGATTCCATCGTGCTCCTGGTACAGAAAGAAGTAGCAGAAAGATTATATGCTAAACCAGGGTCAAGAAGTTTCGGGGCCTTGTCGCTGCGGGTGCAGTATTTAGCAGATTGTGAGTTAATTTGTTCTGTTCCGGCTGGTGCATTTTACCCACCACCAAAAGTTGATTCAGCAGTGGTGCGGTTGCTACCCCGACAGATAGAAATTCCAGTGAATGACCCCAAAAAGTTAGAAAATTTGGTTAAATTGGGGTTTGGATCGAAGCGGAAAATGTTAAGAAATAATTTGCAATCGGTGGTTGATCGTGATCGCTTGACTCAATTACTGGAACAATTAGAAATTAATCCCCAAGTACGCGCCGAAGACCTCAGCGTTTCACAATGGGTAACACTGGTAAATTTGGGGACTGGGGACTGGCGACTGGGGACTGGGTAATAAATTCTTACCAATTACCAATTACCAATTACCAATTACCACTGTTATGCGTTCTTATAGCTTAATTGCACCTGCCAAAATCAACTTATATTTAGAGATCATTGGCAATCGCCCTGATGGATATCATGAGTTAGCAATGATACTCCAGAGCATCGACATTGCAGACCAAATTAATTTACAGGCTGCGAGTACTGAAGAGATTCACGTCTACTGTAACCATCCCCAAGTACCGGCAGACCAAAGTAATCTAGCATACCGGGCTGCCGAATTGATGGCAAGACAATTTCCTGATGTTTTTAGTAATTTTGGCGGTATTGATATTACAGTCACAAAACGCATTCCTGTAGCTGCGGGTTTGGCTGGAGGTTCGACCAATGCAGCCGCAGTATTAGTGGGGATAGATTTACTTTGGGACTTGGGATTAACTAAATCAGAATTAGAAGAATTAGGCGCAACTCTTGGCTCAGATGTGTCATTTTGTATTTCTGGAGGAACAGCAATTGCTACAGGTAGAGGTGAACTACTTTCTCCTTTACCAAGTTTAAATCAAATCCATTTAGTATTAGCCAAATATCTCAGTCTAGAAGTATCCACACCTTGGGCATATAAAACCTATCGGCAAGAATTTGGTAATTCTTATGTTAAGAATACTGAAGATTTAGTTGCTCGTGCGAATGCTGTACATTCGGGAGAAATGGTCAAAGCTATTTTAGATAAAGATGCAGCAAAAATCTCTCAAAAACTGCATAATGATTTAGAAAAAGTGGTCTTACCAGCTTATCCTCAAGTCTTGCAACTGCGAGAATTATTTGCTACTCAAGAAGGGGTTTTAGGCACAATGATGTCTGGTTCTGGTCCTTCAGTATTTGCCATTGTTGAATCAAAAGCACAAGCGGAAATAGTCAAACAGCAAATACGGACAGCAATCCCTGACGAAGATTTAGAATTGTTTGTAACTCAGACAATTGCCAATGGCATTCAAATATTACAGGGGACAGGGAATAGGTAACTGGTGACAGGTGACAGGGAATAGGCAGAAGTTTTTGGTTTTTGGATTGTATTTGTTTATGTCTAATTTAAAATCTCAAATCTCATCTCCCTCATCGTCCTCATTTCCCTCATTGTCCTCATTTCGCTCATCGTCGTCATCTCCCCCATCTCCCTATTATGAATGAACCACATATCACACCATCAACGGATACTTATAAGCAAGTAGCAGCAAATCCATTACGCTGTATAACAGGGTCGATAATTTCGGGAGGACTATCATTTGCAATCTATTCTCTCATGATAACGATCGCCACCAATTTTGCTAACAAACCCATCCATTCCCAAAACCCAATAGTATGGAAAATTAGTTCAGCAGTTCGGACCCTAATTGTAGGTGTAGTAGGATTAGGAACAGGAATATTTGCTCTAGTAGCTCTGGGTTTGTTAGCCTTGGGAATACAATTATGGTTCCAGCAGTTAACAAAAACTAAAAATAGTTAACTTAGAGGATATTTCAAAAGTCTAAAATGTCATACTGTAGCTTGCTTTACACAGGGTATGTAGCGAGAGCGAAATGTTCGCGGAGCGTGCCGTAGGCTTTAGTATCTCATAAATTGACGAAAGATCGAGATCCTTACCTCCACTACGTTCCGGTCAAAATGACAAGTTATACGTACCCTCTAGTTTTAAAACATCCTCTTAACTAGTTAAAGGAATAGGATTTACTAATTGAGCGCGATTTTTAATTAATTGCAGCTTAGTAGTTTGAGCAACATGACATGATTGATGTTCTTTTCTCCAAATAGTGGGAGATAAACCATGATGTTGACGAAACTGACGAGAGAAATGACAAGCATTTTGATAGCCTAGTTTCATAGCAATTTCTTCAACTGTCTGATTGGTGCTTTTCAGTAATGTCCGCGCTGCTGCCATGCGGCGCTTAACAATCCAAACATTCACACTTTCTCCCGTTTGTTTCGCTACTTGAGTCGTTAAATAAGGAGAAGAATAACCAACAGCTTCCGCCACATCAGACAAAGTAATTCCTTGATGGTAATGACGCTCAATATAGTCGAAAACTTGTTGAAGGTGGGGAAGATTAGGAAAAATTGATTCTGAATTTTCTGATTTAGCAGCTAGTTCTGATAATGATTGAGAATTATTCGCATACCATCTTTGAAAGATAGCTTGTTTTTCTAGTCGGATAGTAATCGCCTTTAGCAACTCATCTACAGTACAAGGTTTACTCAAATAATCATCTGCTCCCAACTCCATAGCTTTTCTCATAGATGTCTTAGTGTTACTAGCTGTGAGAAAAATAAAAGGAATAATTGCAGTGAGAGGATCTTGACGCAACTTAGTTAAAACACTGTAACCATCTATATCTGGCATCATTAAATCACAAATTACCAAATCAGGTAAATGCTCTTGTGCTTTCTGGATACCAACTAAACCTTTTTCTGATCCTATAGTAACAAAACCTTCAGCCTCAAGACCGTCTATGAAGAGATGGCGAGTGGTAGCATCATCTTCAATTACAAGAATTTTTTCTGACGATTCGCGCATCATTTTGTAACCAATAAAAGTTTTATCAGGGAATGATTAACAAAATTTGTGTTCAAGATTAAGAACTTTCAGGATACAAATAGGGAACGGATGGAAGTACCACAGTAAATGTAGTACCTACACCAACTTTACTTACTACTCTCATTTGACCTCCATGTAAATTAACCAGGGTTTTAACAATAGATAAACCCAGTCCATGACCAGGAACTTTATCAATATTGCTACCACGATAAAAAGGCTCAAAAAGTCTATTCTGATCTTCTTCTGGAATAGCAATACCCTGATCTTTAACGTGAAAGATTACTTCCCCTTCATGACAATCAACTCTTAATTCTACTACACTCCCAATGGGAGAATATTTAATAGCATTTTCTAGTAAATTATTCACAATCGGTTCTACCAATCTTTTATCGATCCATACTTTTTCACAGTTCCCTCGACTGTCAAAATTAATATGATATTCACTATTAATTATCAACATTTTGGAGATTAAATCTTGGCAGAATTCAACTAAATCAATTACTTCTGGTTGAAAACTAAATTGTACTGATTCAGCCTTAGCTAAGAATAAAATATCATCTAAGATCTGGTTGATTTGTTCGACCCCTATTTGAATATGTTTAATAAACGGGAGAATCTTTTCCTCGTCCCATTTATCTATATGTCGTTTGAGCAAGCTATTAGAAAAAGAAATAACATTTAGTGGTGTACGAAATTGGTGACAAACTATAGCTACAAGATGCGCTCTCAGTTCGCTGAGTAGTTTTGTTTTTTCTAACGTCTGACACAATTCAGATTCTACATATTTGTAATTGGTAATATCAATAGCCGTCAATATTTCAACTTCTTGACCATGAAAATCTATCACCCCATTTAAGCGAGCCATCACACCAACTAACCATCGTTCTTTACCATCTTTAGTCAGAATTTTTATCTCCTGATATTCAGAGTTATTTGCTGGAGAATTGTGTGATTTTTTACTCTTGATTACTTGGTTCAAATCAAAACCTGTTAATAATTCTGTTTTCGTGTACCCAGTCAGTAACTCCGCAGCAGGATTTACATAGGAAATCTGTGTACCTTGAATCAAAAAAATACTAGCATTAATAGATTCTAGCAAAAAGCGAAATCTAGATTCTCTCAGATGGAGTAATGTATCAATATGTTGAGGTTGAATAACAGTCAATTCTTGTTGTAAATTCTTTTTGATTTCTCTGCCGTCATCAGTCCATTCTTGAATGCTCAAGTCTATTAATCCATCACCTTTGTCCTGAATAAACGCACAACCAAACTCGATATCTTGGTATTTTATATACCTCAGATTGACTTCTGCTAAAAATACTCTTCCTCCCTTTGTGCGATAGCGGGACTTAAAAGAATCGTGTTCGAGGTGTTTCAGATTTTGCCATAGCTGTAACCAGTTATGTAATGAAAGATCTACATCTAATTCATGTACTTTCATGGAAAGTAATTCTTCACGGGAATATTCTGTTAGGCAGCAGGTGGCTTTATTGACATAAAGAAGTTGGGCATTTTCTCCTAAACAAAATGCAGCATCTCTAACTAGATTGATGAGAAAATCAGCAAATTTTAACTCTACTCCTGGCTGGTAAGTCAATTTAAAATTTGATGGTTCCAACGCGGAATCGCCAGAATTCATATCCCTATGTACTCCTTATAATTAGTTTTTCTTGTAGCCAGTATTTAGTTGATAATTACCTCTTGAATCAAGATTATACAATTAATTTAAAAGGAAAATTGAATAATTATGATTTTAGCAATAAAAAAATCATAACTTCAATTTTTTGCATATAAGAATGCAACTTTTTTTGTTTCAAGTGATTTTTCGGTTAAAAAATCGATATGAAAATTTCGACTCTGTAAAATCACAGATAATACTTAGGTCAATATCTGCCGATTATTAACCTGATGCTGCAGATATAGGTTCAGGAAAATATTCCCAAACATAATCAACTCTTTGTTAACTTTAGATCAGTTTTTACACTGAAACTGTCCTATATAAGAAGGATAAATTTTCCTGATTTTATTGAATTGTTTGAGTTTAGTATTCAAGGCATTCAACTATATATAAAGATGGTCAGTCATCCTTCTTAGGAAATATGTTTTTATTAACCAATATCCAGAATATAACTACATATCTGACTATAGATAGATAAATTCTTAAGAAGGTATGTGTTGAGAAACACAAATAAATTACTTGAAAGTCTTTGGGTTTGTTATCTATGGTATTCCTCAGTTATTCATGAAGTATTGTAACTTCCAGGAAGCATAGATTAATTCTGAATTTCTGTATTGTCTACATGAAAAAATTCTCTTGCCACCAGAGTGAAATCTCAGAGTATATCCCCCCAATTAAGTGGGATTTCAGGGAGCTAGGGGGCAAAAGACATTCAAGAGAAGATAGTGAAAAATCCAGCCTCTCAGAGATAAGGATAATCAAAAAAAATCAACACCGAAAAAATAGACAAGTCGATCGAAAAATAGTTCATGTATCCAGAGTTGAACTTTGAGTAGGCTTAAAAAAGAAGCTGCTTCTGCAACACGGTTAATCTGTGGGGGCGGATTTAGTTAAATGTCTATCAGGTGAATAAAAATGTTGTATGGCCTGGTTAAATCAGCCCCTACTTTTAATAAAAAAACATCTATATTGGATGATTCTTAAATCTGTCTTTGTCTCATCTGGTAATTTTATCGGTTTTGTTTACCATTACTTAGTCTGTATTGAGAATTTTGCAAGCTGCTGAAAATGCTTATTAGCTATTTACCGTAACAATTTTAGGTTTTAGGTTTTGGATTGAGGTGTTTCGGTATTGCTTTTCCAAAAGTAAGCTACATCCTAAGAGTTGGTACAGTTAATCGTAAGAATTCAGAAGTCAGGAGTCAGGAGTCAGAATGTTTGAGAAATAGGTTAATTATCAAATAGGTATTTTTGGCGTTAGTCTGAAAAAGCTGACTACTGATGGCTGTTCACGTAGCGTGCCGTTAGGCATTAGCTGAATGCTTACAGTTAATCTAAAATCCAAAATTGTTTGACTAGTACAGTACGGCGTAAATAAACCAACCATTCCAAATCTCTGACAAGTTCACGCTGTATACATTTTGAATTTTGTTGGCGCAGCCTGCTGGAAGCACTATTTTGTTAGCTTTGCTCTTCTGAAAGAAGCATTTTTAATTCACGGCGGTACTAGTTCTTTAGTTACACATAGGAGTGCATACTATGAGCCAAAATATTGCTGATGATAATAGACAAGTCACTAAAAAGATTAACACCGAACAAATAGAACAAATAGTCAAAGCAATTATAGCTGGTAAGTATTCCTGGGCTTGTGTTTTACTTTTGCGTTTTTCTGGACATAACCCAATTGACTATATACCCTACCGTACTTATATCAGATTACTCAAAAATAATTGCCTTTTGGGTGGTTCTCAGCAAAATCAAACTTCTAAAAAAGAGGTAGAAATGTTGGATATTAAGTCACATTGGATTCATTTCTGATATAGCAGTTGCTAGGTATGTGAGAACATACAGTAATTATAAAACATGGCTAACGTTATGCTGCGTTATCAAACACCAAAAGACTTTCAGGCTTGTGAAGATTTCGGGTGCATCCCAAATGTGTAAGTTTACAGGGATACGCTTCATCCCGTTATGCAATGCCTTCGGCACGCTGCACGTTCACGCGTAGTGTTGGCCATACCTGAAGGAATACAGAATGACAATTTGCGATGTTTTTGCAAAGTTGGGATACTCCTGAAGAGTTCTCTATTCCCTTCTATATCAGTTCAAAAAAGGTTGGTGTACCCCACTCTCCCTATTTGTCATCCTTTTATTGGGAGGGGTGCTACAGCAGCAGTCAGGAGTCAGGAGTAAAACTCTCTTGCTGTGTAGGTTTCAATTTAGATTCTGTACCTCATTAATCTGCAATCTGCTGTATCTATCTGTGCATTTCTTTCCTTTTCAATCAGTATTAATTTTTAGTCGTTAATCCCTTCTCATCATGATTTACCCTGGTACTATTTATAATAGTCGGCTGCAACCCATACTCAGAGAGATTGTATGGCAAAAAAAGCTGGAAGTGGCACAAATGCAGCAGGAAATGTCTTTTGCGTCTTTACAACGTCAATTAACTGCTGCTCCCACTGTACGAGATTTCTTTAGTGCTTTGCAGCAGAGTCTTCACAAACCTGGCTTGATTACAGAGGTGAAAAGATCGGTACCTGATCAAGATATAATTAGTCTAGATTTTGATCCATTAGCGATGGCTAAGTCTTATGAACGTGGTGGAGCAACTTGTATATCTGTTGTTACTGACCAAAAGTTTTTTCAGGGGGGTTTTGACCATTTGCGTACTATCCGGCATCGGATAGCTTTACCTCTGTTATGCAAGGATTTTATTCTTGATCCTTGCCAAATTTATTTAGCAAGATCAGCAGGTGCAGATGCGGTATTATTAATCGCTGCTATTCTTACAGATCAGGAAATCAATAATTTTTTGCGGGTGATTCATTACTTGGGAATGAATGCTATTTTGGAAGTCCATAACTTGACTGAATTAGATCGTTTACTCAAGTTAGAAGATGTTCGCATTATCTCAATTAATAACCGCAGTTTAGAAGATTTTAGTGTGAATCTTAGCACAACTCAGCAATTAATGGCAGCTAGGCGATCGCATCTGCAAAATTTAGGGATTTTGGTTGTTAGTGAGTCAGGAATTGAGACATCTGATCATTTATCTCTCATGGCTGATGCTGGTGTGAATGCAGTTTTAATGGGAGATTCTTTACTGCAACAAGAAAACTTAGAGGAAGCTGTGCGTAGTCTGATTAAACCCAATGTCCCTGTTTACAAAGACCTGGTGAAAAAAGCAGTTTAAACAGTTATCAGTTATCAGTACACTGTAATATCGGAATCCGACTTGATTACTGATAGCTCAGGGTGGCGTAAGCCATATTTACTTGTGTAGGCAGGCAAAAGACAATAGGCAAAAGGGTTTCAGAGGATTCACTTGTACTAAATTTTGTATGGCTACGCCACGCAAGGTATCAAAACTAAAATATGACTCCTATATTAGCTGATGGCTTATATCTGATAACTTATAGCATATTGCAGGTAAATGAGGTACAAATTTATATACCACTGGAATTTCCACCCTTTTATTTGATTATTTTTGTTTATGATTTAAAGATTGTGAATATATCCTTCAGATTTTGATTTTTCTAAAGCTCTTTGGGCAGCTCCTCCGCCATATCTGATCCCAATTGGTGTAGAATCTTGAGTGATTTGAGGAGTTACACCCAAAGTTTTTTGTCTTATTGGTGTTTCATCAAAGGCAATGATTTCTTTGATTTCCTCATTGGCGAAATATTTATCATATAGAGGAATATATTCATTTATCATCTCATCTGGGTTGAGTTCAGCAGCAAAAGTATCCCATAATTTTGTTGGTACTTGAGGGTATTCAGATTTGCTTGAATTTAACATTTGAGTTAATAAGTTAATATAATTTAATATCTGTTGAGTCAGATTGCTTGCGCCTGTTATTTCTAATAATTTCTTGATATTATTAATTTTTTCGGTGTCTTTAGGATTAGCAGCAAGTTCATTTCGATGAGTGGGAGCTTAAACTGGAATTTAAGCCAAAGTTGGTAAACTTACATCTGTTATAAGTGAAATTAGCACCAATGAGGTTAAAAATGTTATCTTCATAAATTTTGCTTTCCAAGAATGTGTGATTTCCATATCAAACCCAAGTTACTAGTTACAAAAATCTCAGTATGTAAGGGACAAAGTTAATACTTATATCCTGCCTTTTATCTGATAAGGGAACCATTACCTCTTGATAGGGGAACGTCGAGTAAGCTATACTGCTAATTCGCAACTTACATTATCTAGATTAATTAGAACTTAGGTTTTGATGACCTTTACGCTGCGGAGGCTTGTATCCATACAACCAGTAATAAATCCTCCCAAAGACTGAATTTGTAGCAGATATTCTAAAGCCGATTTTGTAATGATTTCTCCCGGCATTAATACAGGAATTCCTGGAGGATATGGGCAAATAATTTCTGCACAAATTCTTTCTTCCGTTTTCTCCAAAGGCAATATTTCACTGTTAGCAAAAAAAGCCTCACGGGGAGAAATGCACATATTAAGGCTAATCATAGCATCGTTTGTATATTTACATAATTTGTACTGACTTGTCAATTGTGGTATCCGAGTCAAATTTTTTAATCCTTGTACTAATGCATCTATATCTGTCCAAATATTACCCAAACTAATAATAAAAGTAATATTTTGTAGGGATGAAAATTCTGAGGTAACACCCATTTCATTGAGAATTTCTTCAGCTTCAAACCCTGTTAAACCTAATTCAGAAATATTAATAGTTAACCGTGTTTGATCTAAATCCACAAAGCCCTCCTTAAAAAGGGGGGTTGGGGGGATCTCTAAAACTGATAAACCAGGAATTTGGCTAATTTGACTTCTTGCTGCTTCAGCTAATTGCAAAGTTTGAGACATCAACCATTCCCCATTGATAGCCATTTGTTGACGTGCGGCATCAAGGGAAGCTAAAAGAATAAAGCTGGGACTTGTAGATTGAACTAACTGTAAGGATTTATTTAATCTATCAATATCAATTCTATTGCCTTGGATGTGCAACATTGATGCCTGTGTCATTGCACCCAAGGTTTTGTGAATAGATTGTATGGTTAAATCTGCACCTGCGGTTAAAGCTGATGTGGGTAAATGAGGATGAAAAGAGAAATGTGCCCCATGTGCTTCATCAACAATGAGGGGAATGTGATGTTGATGGGTAATTTGTGCGATCGCACTCAAATCTCCACAAACACCGTAATAAGTAGGATAAACAGTCAGCACTGCTTTTGCATCAGGATATTTTGCTAATGCTGTTTTTACAGCTTCCGGTGTAATACTGTGAGCAAAATCTAAGTCTTGATCATATTCGGGATTTATAAAAGTAGGAATTGCACCAGAAAGAATTAATCCAGAAATTACCGAAGAATGCACATTTCGCGGCAGAATAATTTTATCATTCATACCGCAAGTAGCGAGAATTGCAGCTTCAATTCCACAAGTAGAACCATTAACTAAAAACCACGTTTTTTCCGCACCAAAAGCCACTGCCGCTAATTCTTGTGCTGCTAAAATTGCGCTTTCAGGTGTGAAGAGGTGATCTAATTCTGCAAGTTCTGTTAAATCAGCACGGAAAACTTCTTTACCTAGTAAATCGGTTAAAATAGGCGAAATTCCCGCACCCCGTTTATGTCCTGGGGTGTAGAATGGTGCGTGGGGACGAGAGATAGAGACTTTTAAGGCATCTATGAGGGGGGTTTGGTTTTGATTGAGCATTTCTGCGGAAAGAAAACATTTATATTTGATTGATAAGCTTTATTATTTAGAATAATAGTATAGTGTCACTTTAATTACTACTATCAACTTAGTATACTGTCAATTTTTTAACCTATTCAAGCTATTTTTGCTAATTCAGATGATACTCTGAAAGAGTTGCTTTTATGACTATATAGCTTATTCACTAAACAAAAATTTCAGATCCAGAAACAGGTGATTGGGCTCTATGGTGTCGAGAAATAGCAGGTTGTACTTCAACTGGTGACACTCAAGAAGAAGCTTTGGAAAATATTAAAGAAGCTATTCAACTGTATTTACAGCCAGATTTAATTAAGTTAGCTCCTAGTGTAATGGCTATTACTGCTATACAATAATTTCAACCTCAAAAATATCCCGATGATTGAAATTGTATTTCTCGTTGAAGATGATCCAGATGGTGGCTATACAGCCTCAGCATTAGGCCAATCAATTTCTACTCAAGCTGATGATATAGAAACAGTGCGAGTCATGATTCGTGATGCTGTTCACTGTCATTTTCCTGATGAAGAACAAAGTCCTAAAATCATTCGTTATTCAGAGATGATTTATAAAGTAAATGTTTAGGAGACAAGAGGAAGTAGCATAATTCTAGTCATAACAGCATATATGGACCCTTCCCTCATTTGTGTTAAACGCTCATAATCCTTGCTTAGACGATGATATTGGTTAAACCACCCAAATGTTCTTTCTACTA
>ERZ1034375.117-NODE-117-length-23209-cov-71.244596_pt1 | contig 23209 bp, 26 predicted proteins | sample MGYA00520585_ERZ1034375 | MGnify/ENA primary metagenome ERZ1034375 (study PRJEB33736, sample SAMEA104288463) | Azolla filiculoides | biome: Urban; feature: water surface; material: ditch water | place: Netherlands | collected 2014 ... | reverse complement strand
TCCACCAAGGGTATTTTTGTTGAACAGGTCATTAGACTTGTAAAAATATTCCGGGTACCTCAACAAAGATTTCCCCTCAACTCCCCAATTTACTCACAAGTAATTCTTACTAACTATTTGTGGTTTAGTCACATTAGGAACTGGTTCATTAGTTTTGCCCATTTCATAAATGTTATGAAGTATGAGGTCAGTTATAAATTTGTCACCAACATCTCCATGGATAGTTCCTATCAGTTACTATTACCAACCCTGATTCTTTCCTTCGCTCTTTCCTAAATCTTAACACTATGGAAAACCAGACACAGACTCCTTTGTAAATTTCTGGTCGTGTCTACTGATTAAATGATTAATACGGTCAATACAAGCAGTATCTCTTCTAGCAATTGGTGACATTTCAACAATTTCTCCATTGGTTAATTCTACTCTGTCCTCTTCTAAGAAGATACCAGCTTCATTCATTTGATAATATTGTTTAACTGTGAAACGTCTGGTTACTAATTGAATAGATATAATTCACTCTCTTGTTTGATGCTATTACTTACAAGTATCTTTAATTAGTTTAAAGCTAAAACCATATTGACACTTAATTTAATTTCGTAAAATGCTTGAATATCTAAAATATCACCACGTTGGAAAGCTTTGATTTCACTATAACCATTGGCGGTAGGCTGGCGATAAACTATTATTACTTGTTCATAAATATCAACTAACCAAACTTCAGAAATACCACTACTCGCATAGAGAATAATTTTGACTTCTCTGTCATATTCAATGTTGCTATCAGCAACTTCAACTAACAATAATATATCGTGTAGTTGGGGATGTCCAGCTTCATAAAAATCTGCGCTAGCTTTGAGTAATACAATATCTACTTGGGGTTATGATACGTTATTTAAAATAATTATTATTTCGAGCATCAACTATTGCTAATTCACCCAAAAGTTCAGAATGTTAATTAATCTTCTCATACAAGTTGCATGTATCCTAGCAATTGGTGACATTTCAATAGTTTCTCCGTTTATCAGTTCTACTCTATCATCTTCTGTCAAAATACGAGCTTGATTCATTTGGTGGTATTTGGAAATATTGAAGCGTCATTTTGCTAATTGTACAACTATAATAATTCTCCTAGCTTGAATTTATAGTTGAACTATAGCAATCCTGTTAAATTTGAGGATTGCTACTTTGTGTTTACAAATAATCGAAAAATACTTCTGGGACTAATCTTAATTCTCCTGATTTAATTTGGTAATATCTATCCATAAATCGCGATGTTTACTTACATTCTAGGGTTTCGGAAAAGGTTAAATTTTCGATTTGGTAAGATCCGCAAAATCGTATTGATACAGTTGTATTATTTTGTGTCCCTATTTACCACCATTGAAGATAAATAGATTCTCTATACAGCTTCAATAGCGAATATTGCTTAAATCGGCTTGAATTTCTTCTTCAAATTCTCCTTCTAAAGCTAGGTGACTAGGTTCGCCGAATTGTACACCACAATCTAATATACGGTAAAAGTTTGATTTTTTGATGGTATCATATCCTTCAGAAGGTAAAACTTGTTTACCATCTCGAATTAGTACTAAAACTATTACTCGACTTTCACCTGGTTTATGCATTGTGGTTATTCGTGATGATTAATAATCGTAAATGGAGTCGGCGTTGGCGTGAGTTTCACTATCTTCGACTGGCCAATCTGAATTTTCACCACCGATATATAAAATTTCTATGGTGACGTATTCTTCGCTTAATTGGGTGAGAGAATTGAGTAAAAGATCTAGTGCAATCGCATCACTTGTTCCTAAATCAAACCAACATCTTCCCCATTCTCCCTCATACTCAAACTCGCTCATGTTGTGCATCAAAGCGAGAAAGCTTTTGTTATAGGCACTAGGATCATAATCCATGTAGCTTATATCTAAACCAGTGTCTTGCACTTGCAGATTTTCAGCGTTAAAAGCTCCTAATTTACCTAGATAAAACCAGGAATTGAACACTTCTTCCACATATTGTTTTTCACGTTCAGAGGGAACGTTACTGAATTTTAACCAAATCCAAACATCAAAGGGATTAAATTCCCGGAATTCAATGTGCATTTTCTGTAATTGGTGATTGGTGATTGGTGATTGGTGATTGGTGATTGGTAATTGAGTTATTCATCTTCCCCGTTCCCTTCTTTCCTAATGACTAATGACCAATGACTAATTATCATAGATTATTGAGTCCATTCACAGCCTGATTGCGTTCATATTCAATTTGTTTGACTAGACTGACTGAAAGTTGGGATTTTTTAGTTAAAGCTTTGTCAAAATGAGCGATCGCATCCTTAATCAAATCCTGGCTTCTTTCCTTTTTCCCCTTTTCGTGGAGGATTTGGGCTTTAAGATAATAAATTTCTGGGTTATCTGCTGTTGTTTTTAAAGCATGATTGACATAATCTAAGGCCTGAGAGGATTTTCTCAAATCCCTATACGCCAAAGCAATACCCCGGTTGACCAAATATCCCGGAGCAGCATTTTTCTCTAACCTTTCAATGGCTTGATCTGGGCTAGTAAAAGGTAAATTAAGGGCTAACATTAAATTCATATAGCCCCAGATTAAATTTAACTCTGGATCATTGGCTGCAATTTCTTCTGCTTTGTCTAAATATTGATAGACCTTTGTTAATCGCCTTAGAGCTTTTGACACAGCATTGATACTGAAATCGCGGAGGAGAATGACTGCACCTTCTAAAAAATTGCCCACACCCATGTATAAATTCCCACGTAATGGATCACTGGTCATTAGCTTTTCTCCAGCGTCCAAAGTTTTTTTGCTGTACCTATCTAAGCCGACTAAATCCTGATTTACATAAGCTAAAGCAGCCTTTATTGCATAAGCCAGAGGTTCATTTGGTTCATCTGAGATGGCTTTTTTGAGATAATCCTCAGCTGCTGGATAATTTCCCTCTTGAAAAATTGCTTTAAAAGCGGTTTCGGTCCGATTACCTATTCTATGGGGTTCACTACTCCGAAATGGATCACCAGCAAAAGCAGGACTTACTGAGAAAAGTATAGTGATTAAAGTAGTAAAAGTAACTTCTGTAAAAGTAGGAAATCGAGAAAACATCATTAATTTAGGAATCAAAAATCTTGTGGACATGGGAATTCACAGAATAATTCTGGTTGAAGTCGTATTATGTTTTACTTACTCCCTTTGCAGTATGAAATTAGGGGTGTGGGATTCCACCTTACGCAGAAGCATTATCCCTCTACCCTATTACTATGACCTTATTCTTTTAGTGGGAAGGGAGTAAAATACAAGAAAGTAGTTAACTGAAAAATGCCTCTACTACTGCCAAAATTTCTACATCATCTAGACCGTAGTGAACAATTCAAGTTTGCTCAATGCTGGTAGCCATTTTCCACTATAAGTCTGCCACAATAAAAGAAGTGAATGACTCTTTCTGCTAGATTAGGTTTTTCATTATGGAACTTTGCAGAATTTGCCAGTTCCTTTCGGTCTAGTTTATTAGTTATTCTCTGACTTTTTGGTAATTTTAACAAATGCTCTATCTCAGAAATCTAACTTATCACCCCACAGCCTGTCCCACAGCAATTCTCAAATCCATTAACCTAGAATTACCACCCCAGCAACTAGGTCTAATTATTGGACCTAGTGGTTCTGGTAAAAGTACATTACTAGAAATTTTATCTGGACTTGCTGAACCCAGCTCTGGTGCAGCTTTTTGGCGAGAAAGACAACTAATAGCTGAACAACTACAACAATTAGCTGGCATAGTGTTTCAGTTTCCAGAAAGGCACTTTTGTGGCGCTACAATTTTAGAAGAACTGCGTTTAGGGCATCCCGAATTAGGATCAGAACGAGTTCACCAGGCATTAACAGAAGTAGGATTAGATCATTTATCCCTATCTAGACCACCCCATGCTTTAAGCGGTGGACAGCAAAGGCGTTTAGCTTTAGCGGTACAATTAATTCGTCAACCAAATCTCTTACTATTAGATGAACCCACAGCTGGTTTAGATTGGTCAATGCGTCATCAACTAGTAAATTTATTAGCGAAACTAAAAAAAGATTGGACATTATTAATTGTAACACACGACGCTGGAGATATGTTGCCAATAGCAGACCGTTTTTGGACACTCAATCATGGTGTATTAGAAACAGTTGACCCTGCAAAATTGGAAAATCAAGTAAAAGAAGCAGTTGTAAAGTAAAAAATTAAGTTCTTAAGTATTGACAATGGGGAATTAATACCTTCAGTAGTAACAACAGATGAATAAGTGTACGAAAAAACAGCTAAACCATAGATTTTTATTTGATTGATTTTTTATTTGATTAATTAAACTATTAAGAGGAAAGGGGGAAGGTTCACCCTTTAAAGCTTACCCTTTTCCCTCAAAATTTTATTTTCTCATTTTCAGCCTAGGGTGGATCTAAATTAATCTCCGAATTTGTTGAAACTTCTCTGTTCAGTTTTGTAATAATGTACTCTCCTACAAAATTTTCTGAACATTTATCCTGCCACCAATTTAAGGTCTTGGTAAGGACTCAGGTGGTGGGGTATTGACAAGTGTGATAGGTGAGGCAGAATATAGCAGTTATGGAAAAGAAGCTGGGACCAAAACTAGACAGAGAGATATTGAAGCAGTTGGCAACAGAGCAACTGGTGGAAATCATTATTGACCAGGGGAAAAGTATAGAGAAGCTAACAAATAGAGTAGTAGAATTGGAAAAAGAAATAGAGAAACTCAAAGTCAGTAGAGATTTAGAGACCATAACATGATCCAAACCACCGTCGGGAGACATCCTCAAAAAAAGCGAGAACAAACAATAAGACAAACCAGAAGGAAACCAGACACGAAAACGGAAACCAGGAGGAGAACCAGGGCATAGGGGAAAAAGGAGAAAGGTGTTTGGTGGAGTAGATAGAATACATTTGAGATAGTGGGATGGCAAGTGTGTGGATGGTGAGGTTAGGGGGAATTGTTTGGCGAACCAATAAAAATCCAAACACAACAAGTAGAGGACTTGGTGGACAGGCCAATCCAAATAGTAGAATCTGTAAAGATATACGTGGATTTGGAGTGTGTGTGGGGAAACACAAGCGCTACTGTGGTCACCAGAGATAGTACCGGGACAAGATATAGGAATCACAGGACAAGCTTTTTTGGGATGGATCAATAACTAGGTCCATTGACCCTATGAAAAACAACACTTCTTGTTCTGGAAACTGTGGGAACTGGGTCAAATAGAAATTGAAGTGGGAACATTCGTAGCTACTAATAAAGGAATAAAGGAATTTATTATTGTGTATTTGTTGATAACAACTAATCAATCATGAGTTGATTATGTTAATAGCCAGTCTTTGGTTAACCCCCTTGCCTGTTTGGGGGATGGTCATGATGGAGTTTGGAATTTAGTTAAAGAGTTTGGAACTGAAAAATTCAAACCTTTGGAAATTTTGGATTGGTATCACCTCAAAGAGAATCTCTATCAAATTGGTGGTTATTTAAAGCGTCTCCAAGCTGTTGAGAGTTGATTGTGGTAAGGTCAGATAGAGCCAATTCAAGCTTTATTTAATAATTGTCGAGGCAAACAAGTTAAGAAGTTTTTCGACATAGGCGAAAAACATCCCACTGCCATTATTAACTACACCTCCTACCAAGCTAAATAACTGTGTTCTATTGGTTCTGGATCTGTCGAATCTGCTATTAATTAAACAGATTGGAGCAAGGATTAAAATTTCTGGCCCACAGTGGAATGTTGAAACTGTCTACTAAATCCTTTCCCTTCCTTGTGCTTGTCTCAATGGTTTGCTTCCTATTTGAGTCTTTCTGCCAAAACTCGATCCTCCCAAAAAATTTTGGGGAGAAAGCATTCGGGGGATTAATCAACCTTAGTAATTTCTTCCATTAATTAGTTACTCTCCCACTCCCCAATGTCATGCTAGGTAATAGCATTGAGTCTCAGTCAGTAATAGATGATGAAGAACGACTTGATTTTTTACATGAACTTGATGATGAGGGCTGGCAGACTTTTGACTCAGTTGAACCACTTCTAGAAGAAGTAGATTCACCACCTACGATTACCCATTTAAATGGGTAATCGTAGGTGGTGAATCAGGTAGCGATGCTAGAGGGTGCAATGTTGAGTGGATTCGGTCAGTTGTTCAAAAGTGCCAAATCAACAAAATCCCTGTTTTTGTAAAACAGATGGGAGGTAATGTCTGTGAGTATGGTAAAGGTAGCTTGGCATATTCATACAGCCCACCTGGATGGAAGAAGGGGAAAGATATAAAATTTGGGGATAGTAAATACTTCCCTCTTGACCTACAGGTGAGGGAATTCCCCCCATGATTATCAGCTTCTCAATCACTGCGAAACTCGCCAAATAACGATCTTAACAACCTTGAAAAATTTGCTGACATGGCAGCAGATTCTGACCAATTAGCATCTTATCTAGACCCATTATTGCTCGCTAAAAAATACTTTGATGCAATGGAAAATATGTCAGATGGTCAAGTTAAGTAGACAGAGTTACGCAGAAAGTTCACTTCTAAAGTGGCTGATTCACTAGCTAAAATCATAACATTTGATTCCGAATTTGGCTTTGATATCGAGCGAATTGATGCTCAGGATAGAAGCGACCGAAGAAAATCACAAGCCAAACGTAAAAATGCTTTAACTGAAATTGCTACCAGCTTGGAGCATAGTTTACACGCTGAATTATTTCGCCACCAAAACAAAATTGCTAACATCACTAGTCGTGAGAAGGTCCAATCCGAGCGACAAGCAATTCAGCAATCTGTTAGGGAGAAACACCAATCACTAATGCAAAGAGTAAAACTTGGCAGTCGTGGGCGCAATCCCCCAGAAGAGAAAATCAACGTTGGTTAATTTTCACTAAAAAGGAGCAAGGCTGATGTTAGTAAGGGACTCTAGAACCGCTAACACCAGCTCCTTTCATTTTAAAGGGCTGAGTGAAAAACAGACAACAGGAACGGTGAACAGGGATAAAATCTGAAAACAACCGTGAGCGAACTTTGAGACGTGCGGCTAATGCTTGTGAAATTGCAGCCGGAACTTGCCTAAACTCAACAATAATTTACCTTCCATCTATTGCAAATTGACACAATAATTTACCTTCCATCTATTGCAAATTGACTCAGCCGGGTTACTGCTGGCGATTGGTACTTGTCATTTTTACTTTACCGCCACTCCTATTGGTGAAAAGTTATTCCCAACTGCAATGGTTGGTGGTACCGGTTCGTTATCAGTTTTGTGCCCTCTTTCTGAACCGACGGGGGAATAGTTTGAGGCTCGAACCTCTGTACATCTTGCCGTTGTGGAAATTGACCGCATTTACAACCCTAAAAATAAATGATCCACCTAACCAATCAGGTGGAGTTGCCATCGCTCTCATCATTTTTGGGGGGAGAGTTGCACTTTCCAAGATACTTTTGAAAAAGTGACGGTTAGTGACGTTCGCAGTGACTGTCAAATTGATGTTGTCAAACCCTTGCCAGATAAGGAAAGTGACGTTTGTTATGTTCGTTACGTTCAAAACGAAAATCATTATTTATTTTGCAGATGAAATATATAAATGAACAACACAAATATCTAAGCAAATTCCAAGAGTCCAATTTTGGAGCCAGAATTTCAATACTGAGATTTGACACACGGGTAGGGGTAGGAATTATCGCCACTGCTCTATTTTCTCGAATAACCGCCAGCTCAATGGCATCGAACGGGACATGATCAGCCAGAATTTACTTCTGTATCAAATCCCCACCGGGGGAAATTTGCGCTGATGAAAAAAACAGGCCGTTTAGAATGACTCGTCACGATTGGGAGCAGTGGGAACTGGCTGGACGCTCTAAGCACGTGCTTTTCAAAAGATTGGAACTCCCTAGCAACCGAGGTAAACCCATTCATTCAGGCAGGATGGGGTTTTGTCAGTTTTACTATGGCCGGCTAGATGCTTAGGCAGTTGCAGTTTGCTGAAAATCAAAAAGCTAAATGGGATCGTCTTATTGATCAGAGAGATGAGGCAATCGCTCAACTCGACACCTAAATTCAACTAAAGGTAACTTTAGAGCCAATGACAATAGGTCAGGCACCGGTGAAGCTTGATAGCTCTAAGAAATGGTTGGATGTTAAGTTACCAAAACTGACAGCTAAATTTACCAAATTTTCTGCTTCACCTGACTCCTTCCTCATTTACTTCACTTTTTAGCCCGGATGACACTTCACCACCTCTCAAAAACCCACCTTTATGTAAGGAAACTGGTGAAGTGAATGAAGCACCAGGTGAAGTAAGTGAAGTAATATCGCTCATCCCCACAAATGCAGATTATGCAATTTGGAGAGGGTTAGGTGTTCTAATGATGGGTCTTACTGCTGCTAGTAGAGATATTTTTAGATGTGGTAATGGTGGTAAAACTTTTCACAAGCTGAAACAGTATTATGAGTTTTTGGAACACCAGTTTGGCAAAATAAAAAAATGAAGGCAAAACGTAAAATCCAAATTCGTATTTTTTTTATGCAGACCGTAACAAATAAATGTATGACTGTCAAATTAACCAGAGTCCCCTGTATTGGAGAAACGATTATGTTTGATTCCAATTCCTTCCCTGAAGGAATTGGAATCAAGGGAACTATATTTAAAGTTGTTCGAGTTAATCACTGGGTGGATGTAGATGATGATGGAATAGTCGGGGATGTTGAAGTCACACTGCAAAGATAATAGTAATGACAATCAAAAAGCGAGCGCGTTTCGGGGGTGACAGGTGACAGGTGACGGGTCGAGTGACAGGTAAGGTGACGGGTCAAAATTCCTACTGTATAAGGAAAGTGACAAGTGTGACGGATAAACCTATTCTTTACCAGAGAATTTACAACGAAACCAGTATATCTACTAAAAGTAATCGTATTTCACTTAACACTTAAGTTCAGTTTTCTAAAGTCCCAATACTACCTGCTTCAAAAGGGCGACTCTATCACCTTGCTTCATGAGTATCACCGCAGTTATGAACTCCGCACCCAAAGCACACGCAGTTTAAGGATCTGGCTCAAGTCTCCTGTGGCCTTCAAGCCCGGTAATGAAATCGGCCAGTAACATACGGCGATGAAAATCAAAATTACCAATATTCAGGACCTTACCCATTATTAGCTCCCTTCCCTATATAAAGCTTGATTTCTAAAATATCTCTACCTAAAGTCTGGAAATGCTCTTTCAACTTATCAGACACCAGCAATATCCCAAGGAAAATTGCTGGTGTCTGATTGGTGCGTAAATGTGCAAAATCCCTTTCGGTTGCATATCGCTTTTTGGCTGACTTTAAATTTCCCTGACTTTGATGGATCAAAAGTAAGCGGTATTTCCTCTATCTCTTCTTTGTGCTGGAGACTCATCCAGTCGATGATAGCCATAACTGCCTTAAAGCATTTAAACCCCTGTTGGTTAATAGCCGCATTCTCTATCATGATGTGCGTAACTATATTTAAAGTGGTATCGACTCTAGTATGATTGTGGAGAATAAATGTGAAAATTTCTCTAATTGCTTCAGCCAAATTCGGAAGTCGAACAATTTATTCCGATTCCCCATCCTTAATTTTTGCGGTAGACTCCCACTCTCCCATTAATTCATCAAGCTGTTCATAATGCCATTTCATAAACTCGCTGAGAGAGTCTATTTTTCTGCCAAACTCTTCTGGCTGGAGTGCATTCTCTGTGAATCAAGTATTTGGTAATTGAGTAGGGGATAGTCCGACTCATTTTAATAGTAAAGCCAAATATTCTCTCAGTTTGCCGCAACAATTATCTCGCATTGGTAGTAGTGGTGCGGGTGGTTTTGGTACGTTGCACTTAAATAAATATAAATATAGGTGTAAGTTCTAGTTGTTATGAATGAATAAGGGATTCAAAAGTTAATTTTTCCATCTCCATCCAAATATTTAAAATGAGTATTGATGTTTTTAGCCGCTGCTTCTGCTGTCCAAGTCGGATTTCCGAAATAAGCTTCATGATAAGATTTATCACGAAATTTTCTTTGCTCTGAATCCCACTATTTTATAGTATCTGGCAATTGATCTGGTGTTATCGTTCCGGCTGGATTAAGATTTACCAACCCAAAATTTAGAGCAATTGCTTTTAATGTGTTTTTGTCGTCTCCCTGATCAGCACTCTGCAAACATCCATCCAATATCTGTATCTTGAGTTTTAAAAATACCCGAAAAACTTTTATCAATATCATGATTTTATGTCCTTTCATCTCATCCCAAGCAAATCCCACTCCAAAAATATTATATCTAAGTCCAGAATAAGGAAATTTCACCTGATACCTTCTTATTCCGGATCGATAAATCACTTTACCAAATCAAAGATTTATCCAACTAATACCACCACAGAACCTTCTTTCAGTCCTTAGTATCACAGAGGGAATTTGTGTATTTATTAATCCCTTGTTTTCCAAACACCAATTACCATTATTCTGAGTTCTGAAATTATAGCTGAGTCCATCAATAATTAAGTTTGTATAGCAAAAAGGTACTTGCTCAGGACAGGTCACATAATAACGCTGATAATATTTTAGCTGCCAAAAAAGGTCAGAAGTACAAGGAACTGAATATACAGGGGGAAGCTTAAATGGATCTTCTGGGAGAGAACATCTTGGATTTCTCCAAACCAACTGGAAAGCTGGTAATCTCATGTATAAAAGAACGCCATGTATCTGAATGCCTTTATTACATTCATCATCAACTATTTTGATTTCAAATCCAATAGGTTTTCTTGCAAATGGGTCTGAGTAATTTGGCGGCTGCCGTGTGGCAGGAGTTGTATAAAAACTACCTCCGATATTTGTGAAATTGGGTTGGTCTGGAGTTCTAAGTATCTAAATAATTATTAATTGTATATTATTTAATAATGAATCCATAAGTGACCATGTTCCATTAATATTCCTCCCTAGCCTAATTATAGGAGTTAGCTAAAATTGGTTATCATCAAGATAATCATCAGTTTCTACTTCATTGACGACTAACTTATTCATTCCTTGAATGCGTTGATAAACACAGCTTAATACTGCTAGGTGATATTGGTAGGAATAATTTTATTTATTTCATTATTTATCAAAATTTTAAGTTCTAACTCGCTCGTATGTATCCCAGTTTGTACCTATTGCTATCATTGGTGTTGAGAACTGTATCGATTGCCTGAAATCAGCGATTGTATATGATCCATCGGAAGCATTCGTTGTCAGATCCAATTCAAAGATGAAATCACTATTCAGATCGATTGCGGTTAGTGCGCTTTCTAAGGTTATTGAATCGTCGTTAAACATAATGCCATTATTATCTATTCTCGTTCCATCATCAGTAATTGTCATAAGTAGGTAGACAAAAATCAACATAACTATATAACATACTTGAAATCCTTGCGATTGATTCCGCTTTGCTGCATTCGCCATGACATAGTTATACATTTTTCCGCCCAACTACTTATCTATTCTACTTCCAGAACTCACCAGTGCCTTACCACTTCCAAACAGGCTGATTATCGGTGCGGTAATATTTTCTTTTAAATCATTAACGGTAACTGCAAACTGTTTTTGATAGCTCCAATTATTACCATCTAAAGTCTGAACTCTAATGCTGTAACGAGATTTAGTTTCATAGTAGACCTATTGCAAAATTGTTTCTGTGGTATGATAGACAGTCTTATATTTTATGTATTTTTGGTGTTCTTTGGGCTCGCTAATTCAAACATAACCCTGTAACTCTAACTTTTGGCTAAAACAAAGACAGCCGACCATTGTAACATAAAATTAATTCTGCAATAGGTCTATTAAATAATAATCTAATGACTTTCTGGGGCTAGTCCACTGAACATTTAGCATTTTTTGGCTTTCTCTTCTCGGCTATCTTCTAGCAAAATTTCTGGGAGAGATACTTCTCCCAGAGACGATATCCAAGCTGTGGCTTTTAGCTAGTGGATGAGTAGAGAGAGATACTGCTGCTAGTTAATGTTAAGCCGATGGTTTCGTGAGTTGAAAAGGTTCTTATGGTCATATAATTACATTCGAATATAACTATATTATCCGATAAGGTTCAGGAGGATGCGATCACACTCCAAACACCAAGGCAAAAAGGAGATTAAAAATACTCTCCTTAATCATTAGGGATTGTTGTTGAATTTAGTCAAAGCTTTGTTGGCTGTTTTCCCGAAGAATCAAGGGTTTTGGAGGCGGATCATTGGGGAATTTAGGGAAGATTTAGTCAGTCCGAAAAATCGTAGTGCCCGAAACGCAGTGGGTGACCTGAGATTCGAACTCAGAACCAGCGGATTAAGAGTCCGATGCTCTACCGTTGAGCTAGTCACCCTTACTAAAACCTATAGTAGCAGACTTTTGACGCTGCCGCTAGTGTTGCAGTTAAAAAACTGGTTCAAGGGGGAATTTGATTGTGAAAGTGATGTGATTATCTGCGTTTACGACATTAATTGAGCCGTTTAGATGTTCCATAATTGGTTTCACCAAAGCCAGTTCTAGTCCAGAATCCCTAGATTTCCAGGGAGCATTATTGGTAAAATGATAAAATGGCTGAAAAACCCTTGTTAATTAATGGTTGGGAATCTCGACATCGGAATAACAGACTTTTAACTCTACTGTGTCTGCACTCAAGTTAGCTGAGATGGTAATTGATTCACCTGCGGGGATGAATTTGCAAGCATTTTTGAGCAATTCTGTGATAATTTGTTCAAGGTTGGTAATGTCTGTTTCTAAAGGTGGCAGGTTTGGGGCAATATTTAACCTTAAGTTTTATTTCTGACAATTGGCAACATCCCGAAAGGATTCAACAATGGGAGTTAGCCAAGTTTGCAAATCAATGGCAATTAATGTTGGGGGTTCCGGTTCAGTTTTTAGATATGTTAGTGTGAGTTAATAGTCGACTAATTGATTTTCGCGTCCAGATTCATTATGTAAACTTTGTAAGAGTTGTGGTACTAATTCAATATCTAAAATACCGTTGGGTGTGAGAAAACCTTCTAAAGTTTGAGCCGCAAGACTAATACTAGTAACGGGTGTGCGCAGTTCTTGGGAAAAGGTTTTGAGGAATTCGTTTTTGTGACGTTCTCGTTTTTCTAGTTCTTTTACTTATGCTTTAGTTTTCTCATGGAGTTGAGAGTGACGAGTTGCGCTCGCACATTTATTAGCTATTTACTGTACTAAGGATATCTCCAATTGCTAGAAAGTTTCTTCTATCGATTTGATTAACCAAATATTGCCTAAAACTCCTTTAGCATCAAAAATCAGACAAGCAAGTTGGCAAACGACTTTTATTTGTAAATTCCACCCAGGAAGAATTTCTAAAGATTGGAAAAATTCTTTTTGTAATAATGACTAATAAACTTGGGGAAAGTCTGAAATCTCTCTAGTTAATCCCTGTCCATATGGCAAAACTGTTGGAACTATATTCACTGCTAACTGTAACTGATCTTTGGTAGATATTATACAGTTATATTTGACATCTTTCTAGTTCTAATAATTGAGCCAATTCTTGAACTGCGGTTCGTAGGACTTGGTTAACATCCAGATAGTTGCAGATTTTCTGAGTAATTCTTCGCACAATTCCTTGGAAATTCTGCATCTGATTTAATTGTGAACTGTACTGTTCTTGTTGTAATTCTAGTTGTTTTTGTAGATATCTTACCTGTTATTGTAGTTCTGCTTGCTGAGTAGCAATACCGATTTGCAGAGCGATCTGTTTGAATAGGTCCATTTATTCTTGTTGCCATTTTCGCGTTTCTCGGCATTGTTGAGCAATTAAAAGTCCCCATAAATTTTGCTGTAATAAAGTTGGGACTACTAGATCAGCTGACACTTGTATAGAGGCGAGAAAATCTATTTATTAAGGGTATAAACATGTGTTATAAATAAATATCTTCACTAACATGAATATAACCACGTTTATAAAATTCTTGAAGCTGAATATCAAAACAGGAATCTTGGATTTTCTGACCGAGTAGGGAATCGCCAGCCATAATTGTTGGTTCAGCCAGAATTACTCCACTATTTTCAGTTTGGAAATAGTAAATTAGGATGCGATCAAAATCCAGTAAATGACAGATTTCTTTAACTGTTTGCTGGAGAATAATCTCTAAATCTTAACATTGACTAATCTTATGGGCAATTGCTTCTAGTAGTCTCTCACTTTCTGCTGTCATTCTTCCAGCTTTTTCTAAATAATTTGGAAGAAGTAATATTGCTGGTAGTACCAATCAATCTGTAAGTTCTAGAATTTAGATCTCGCAATGGAGTTAAAGTGGGACTCCAGCAATTATTGACACCTTGTAAATGCAAACATTGTTTATAGGAAATTGTTTTTCCCAACCGCACACAATTAGCATAACGTTTACGCACCCTAGCAGCATCTACAGGTGAAAGAATATCCTCTGGTTTATTACTGCGCAGTTCCTCTGAGGGAATACCAAGCTATCTCTCATGGGTGGGATTAAGTGCTAGATACTGAAAATCTCCCTCTTCCAAAACATCGACAATAAATGGACCTCTTGCAAAATTGTTTCTGTGGTATGATAGAGAGTTTTAGATCTTATGTATTTTTGGTGTTCTTTGGGCTCCCTAATTCAAACATAACCTTGTAACTCTAAGTTTTGGCTAGAACAAAGACATTGTGCCATTATAACATATAATTAACTCTGCAAGAGGTCTAATATAGATGTTTGCACAAAATTGTACATACTTGCTAGAAGCTGCTCACTACTGCTTGTTTCATCGAGTTGTGTTCTGTACCGAAAAAAGTCTGCCTGGGTGCTGTGCTGTGTTGGTCAACTTGGGGATAGATTCAACTGAATTGATTTTCATGAGAGACCTTATTTGATTTGATATTTCTGACTCTTATAGGCGCTCTCTTGGTATTAATTTTGGTGACAAAAACCCCCTAGCAGCTAAAGCTAAGTATTGTTCAGATTTGACTCATGGATATTTATTTCTCTAATTTTTAACCGAAATATCGTTAAGCGAATAGGTGTAAACGCAAGCATTGCTGCTGGTTACAGACAACAATTTATCTGACGCGCGTAAAACTATACTGAATGTTTGTCAATTATGTTTTAACATTCTTGCATATACTGAGTTATAAATCAGAAAAATCTTCATAATTGTTAAAATTCCTCATATTTCCCCGAATATTTGTAATGGGTAATTGGTAACGTCAAAATGTCTTTCACAGACTATTATCTTTCCGTACAGCGCTACACTCTACCCTTTCTCACTTATGAACGAAACAACTTGTAAGCGGTGATTCCTGTGAGGACTCCTACATTCAACCAAGTAATAGCTAAACCGACAACTTCCCCTGAAAATAACTGTGTGAAGCGGCGCGAAAATATACCTATAATCGAACCAACTGGTAAAGCCACAGCCCAAATTGCTTAATTCAGGAATATCCAAGACTATCCCCAGTGGAGTCATGAAGGAATTACTAACCACCATTGTGCTACTCCAATCACCAAGCTGCCAATACCCCCGGAAATAATTCCAAAGACGATTGTAAAAGATAACAATTCTGTTGATGGTACATACCAGCCTATAGTACCGCCGCCAATGGCGGTAATTAGAGTAACCAACCTAAGACTGTTGATAGTATCCAGCGGAAAGGAAAGATAGTTTGTCTGAGCATATAACTTTAGGGGAATGCGAGCGTAAATCCACCCACAACAGCTTCTAGGATTCCCACATCAGGCCTTTCACCAATTTCAATCGAAAATAAACTTAAGAAAAAACCACTTAAAGTAGTGAAACTCCACAGTAACGTAAAAGTAAAGATATTAAACTTAGTTTTTAATAATGCTAATTGCATCACAATTTTTTTAAATGTAAAGGTTGAACTGCTTTGGTAGAAAACAAATCTAAAAAGCCTTACGCCGCTTTTAAGGAGATTCAGGAGCAATATAACCCCATCAACTTTCCCAATAGAAAAAAGAAAAACCTGCAAAATTGTGATCACCTTTACTGGAGTGAATTCCATCACGCACAATTTGCACTTGTTCTTGAATTCGTTTAATATCCACAGGACTGATAGTAGTTACCGTTGAAATCCTAATACTAACAGGAATCTTAATCATTGCATATTGTACCGCAGGTTTTTCTATTTCTGCAACGAAAGAGTTCTTATCATCTCGATATACCTGCAAAATCAACTCATCGACTAAACCTTTATTTACCCAATTTTCCTAATCTTGCAAATAATATTTATAGGCATAATACTGAAAATTAGGAAAAAGAGATATTTTCAAATGGGGTTTAATTGCTTTAACAGCTTGACTGATTCTCACCATAAAATCAGCAATTCCATTTGCCCGCCACCGCATCCATTCGGCTGCGAAAGGCTCATCACGTGGATTCTTACCTAAATGTTCCTTTTGGTAAAGTTTAACAGTATATGTATATGTATCATAACTAAATTGTACCGACATACCAAAGTAGTCATAAACTTGAATCCCAGCCACATCATAATTTTTGACAACTTCTAAGATTAAATTTTGAATAAGTTCCTGCACCTGGGGATGAAGAGGATTTAACCAAACTTGCCGATTAAAAACACCATTATTCTCAACTTCTTACGGCAGAATTTCATTAATGGAATTAATACCTTTTTGCCAAATTGCTAACCATTATGAGTGTAACTTTGCCAATGGACAATTAGGTAGAGTCATGAACCCATATTCAAACCAAGGAATAATATTTATATCTTTACTTTTTGACGAATTTACCAACTTTGCTAAAGTATCCTTACCACGATGCATAGAATTTATAAAAGGTTGAATTGCATCACCTGTAACAGTTTGGGCAACAGCACTTTTACAAGAAGTGTAACCTCTGTTCTAGACTACTGGATAATTAGTATTAAAATTCAACGATGCTAATTGATCAATAGCACGGTGAATACCCCAAGGGACAAAAAGCATACTACTGGCAACATTAATCAATCAAAGACCGCAAATTTCTGTAGTCAAAGAAATTACTTTCTGAGAAGAAACAGAAGTAGAAGAAATTGGAAATGCTGTTAAACTAAAGATAAGTCCTAAACACAGACAAAATAAAAAATAACGACGGAATACCCTCTTCATTTGCAAATTAAACTTACTATTCTCCTAGTATATATAACTACAAAATAAAATTATATGTGTCAGGATTATGTAATGATATGAAGACTCTTTAGAAAGAAATCAAAAAGGCACAAAATAGATGTAGTAATCATTCAGACATAAAGCACTATCCTTAATACTTACGTAACGTGCCTATACTTTAGCATCAAATTAAAATCTTTCCACACCTGCAAACTGCTGAATTGATACTTTCGCAGCTTCTCCACAAGTGCGCGGTGTAGGGAATATCTTACCAGGATTAGCCAAACCTCGAGGATTAAAAACTTGCTTTACCCATTGCATAGTTTCTAAATCAGCCTGACTAAACATATCTGGCATATAGCATTTTTTATCCGCACCAATACCATGTTCACCAGAAATGCTACCACCTACTTTCACACAAAGTTTAAGTATTTCTCCTCCCGCTTCTTCAACTTTCTCGAACTCTCCCGCTACAGATTTATTAAATAAAATCAAGGGATGAAGATTTCCATCACCAGCATGAAATACATTCGCAATACGATAACCATATTTTTGACTGATAGCTTCAATTTCCTTTAACACATAAGGTAATTGCGTCCGAGGAATTACACCATCTTGAACATAATAATCAGGGCTGATATGTCCCGCAGCAGCAAAAGCAGCTTTTCTACCCTTCCATAATTTTAATCTGGTTTCTGGGTCAGTAGCAGAAGTAATATTACGCGCTCCATTTTTCTGACAAATTCCTGCTACCCGCTGTTTATTGACTGCGACTTCTACATCTAAACCATCAATTTCTACTAATAAAATTGCTGCTGCATCACGGGGATAACAATTAGTAGCGACAACATCTTCGACAGCATTAATACTAATATTATCCATCATTTCCATGCCAGCAGGAATAATGCCGGCACTAATAATATCGGAAACACTTGCTGCGGCAGCATTAACAGTATTAAAGTCTGCCAAAAGTACACAAATTGATTCCGCACTTTTGAGAATTTTCAAAGTTATTTCTGTAGCAATTCCTAAAGTTCCTTCCGAACCGACAAATACACCAGGTAAATCATAACCAGGCATTTCAGGAATTTGTCCACCGACATCAACAATAGAACCATCAGGAAGTACGAGTTTTAAACCCAAAACATGATTAGTAGTCACACCGTATTTTAAACAATGTACTCCCCCGGAATTTTCGGCAATATTTCCACCAATAGAACAGATTATTTGACTAGAAGGGTCAGGTGCAAAGTAAAAACCAGCACCGCTTACAGCTTGTGTTACCCAACTATTAATTACCCCTGGTTGAACAACAGCAAGGTGATTCCGTAAATCAATGCTGAGGATTTCTCGCATTAGAGCAGTGACAATTAACACTGAATTTTCCGATGGTAAAGCGCCACCAGATAAACCCGTACCAGAACCTCGTGCAATGAAAGGAACGGAGTATTGATTACATATTTTTACAACTTCTGCTACCTGTTCTGTAGTTCTGGGTAAAACTGCTACTGGAGGAGTTTGACGATAGCTGGTTAAACCGTCACATTCATAAGTAAGGAGTTCTTCTTTGCGTTTAACTACACCTTTCTCACCAATAACAGCGATAAATTTTTTGATGATGGGTTTCCAGTTGATTTGTTTTTTATCTTGGGTAAGCATAGAGTTTTGATTATGAGTGATTTACTGGTGTGACAAGGTTGTAATTATGTCACTAGAATAATAGTACCAGTTTTAGAAGGAGTAAATTTTAGAGGATGTTTGAAAAGTCCACCAGTTCCGGGAATTCAAAATTCAAAATTCAAAAATCTGATCGTTCAGGCCTGTAGTCTATTTTAAATAGTTGCTCTATTTAGTCCAAAATCAAGATATTAGGTTCATCATTAACAATGAGAATTTTTTGAGTCATACCATTTTGGATTGGAGGTCAATGTTGCCTAGTCGGAACATCCTTAGTAAAGCTGGATTAAATTGTCTAATTTGTCCGTTAATATCAGTAATAAGTAGTCTATCTGCTAGATTGTCAATAATAGCGGTCAGGTCAGCGAATGTTGTTTGCAGTTCTGCGTCTGCCTCTTACCGTCGTAAGCGGGATAGGACTAATAGCCTACTACCTCTATCAACCGACTCAAAAAAATGTGTAAAAGCAGATATTAATTAAAGGATCTCTGCGATCGCGCACGGTTTTAGATGTGCCAATGGTGATCGCAGCCCATATCCGCTCTTTGGCTCTCAAAGTTACACAAATTAAGGCATTATGGCAAGGAAGAATTGGTAAGTGTAGCAATTGATTTCCACTAAAAATGCTCATTGATGTGTCATCCTACTTTTGTCCAATATATACTAAAAACGGTTTAAAAGTTTGATTCTGAAGGTTCGCGGAGCGTCTCTGAAAGAGATAGTGAAGAATCATAGTGAAGAATCTCCGAGATACTTCGCTGCATTACGTGAGGTATGGCTTATGCCTGCCCTATCAATATGACATAAGTCGAAGTCTCACCCGTTTGTAGTATAGTGATACTACTTTTACCTAACACCAAAATTAGTGAGTATTCATTGATCACAATTTAAGATAAAAGCAATTTTTCTCACCGAGAATAACTACTTAAAGTTATTTAAAATTTGTCTAAAAGAGAAAGAACATTAGCCAGGACTTATGTCGTTATTTTATCGGTGCTCTTGTTGTGATCAACTAATTTTTCTAAACTTGAGTATTGTTCTAGTTTTTCCCCCTTTGTTTCTTAGTGACAAAACGCCCCTTCTTCTTCAGCAACAACCTTTAATACTTACTAATGAATGGCATTAAGTGTTAAGTGTTTATAATTATTACCTTTTTTATACTGCTTGGCTGGTATTATTAACGTGTGATAGGTAGGTTATACGCTTGAGTTAAAAGAGTATAAAAATTTATCCCCTCCATCTCATGACAAAGGGGGTGAAAAGTTTAAGCAGTGAAATACTTCGCTACAGGGTGATAAGTAATAATCGCCGTCGTAGACTGTTCAGGATATAACTGTTCACTTTCATCCATGAACATCTTCATCCTGTCAGTTCCCAACAACTCCAACTGCTTAAACTGATCCTGAATATTCGGACAAGCAGGATAGCCAAAACTATACCGAGAACCTTGATAACGCTGCGCCAACATATCCCGAATATTATCCGGTTCAGCATCACCAAAACCCAACTCCCGGCGAATTCTGGCGTGAGTCCATTCCGCCAAAGCCTCCGCCACCTGCACCGCCACACCATGGAAATACAGGTAATCAGTGTATTGATTATCAGCAAATAACTTTTGTGCAAACTCTGTCGCCACTTCCCCCACAGTCACCGCTTGCATTGGGAAAACATCAATTATTCCCGACTCCTTCGGTGCAAAGAAATCTGCAATACAATATCTTCTCCCAGAACGTTGACGAGGAAACTCAAAAATAGCAATTTGTTGTGATTGATTTTCTACATCATATATATGTAGAGAATTTCCCTCAGACTGACAAGGGAAATAGCCATAAATCACCTGAGGATGTAACAAATTTTCTTCAATAATTCGCTGTTTCCAACCTTCTAAAATTGGATAAACCTTCTCAGCTAAAAACGCCTGATATTCCTCTTTAGATTGTTCCTTCAACTTGCGGAATTGCCACTGTCCAGCCACCAAAGCTTGCCAATCCAAGTACCAGAGTAATTCTTCTAAAGAAATATCATCAGGTTGTAAAAATTGCGTTCCCCAAAAAGGTGGTTGAGGACGCTCAATATCTATTGCTACAGCCTCAGAACGATGGGTATCTATTTCCTTCGGTTCAGCAGCTACTTGATATTTAAAAGTATTCTCTACTATTTCTTGATGCCTATGGGTTGATTCTTCAGATCCTCCTAATTCATCTAGAAATCCTTTTAAATCATCCCAATTACCTGCATTTTTGGCTGGCATTAATTTATCCATGAAATGCAAATCACAAAAAGCATCTTTGCCATAAACAACTTTACCTTTATAAGTTCCTTGACAATCTTGATTTACAAATTTAGGAGTTAAAGCCGCACCACCTAAAATTACAGGAATAGTAATTCCTTGTTCATTGAAGACCTGCAAGTTTTCTTTCATGAAAGAGGTAGATTTCACCAGTAAACCACTCATGGCAATACAATCAGGTTTATGCTGTTCATAAGCTTGAATGATATTTTCTACTGATTGCTTAATTCCCAAATTAATCACCTTGTAACCATTATTTGACAAGATAATGTCCACCAGGTTTTTACCAATGTCGTGAACATCCCCTTTTACTGTCGCAATGACAAAAGTTCCCTTAGCATTATTACCAGATTCTGATTTTTCCATGAACGGTTCAAGATAAGCAACCGCAGTTTTCATGGTTTCCGCCGATTGTAAAACAAAAGGTAATTGCATTTGTCCAGAACCGAACAATTCACCAACTACTTTCATCCCATCTAACAGGAAAGTATTGATGATTTCTAAGGGAGGATATTGTTCTAAAGCTTTTGTCAATTGTGCTTCTAAACCAATCCGTTCACCGTCGATAATATGAAGTTTTAAACGTTCTTCGATTGGTAAAGTTTCATCAAAGCTGGTCTTAGGTTTAGTTTTGACTCCTGCAAAAATGCTTGTTAGTTCTCCCAAAGGATCATAAATGCATACATCACCATCAAATTTCCGTTCATCGTAGATTAACTGACGGCAAACTTCTTGATGCTGAGATTCAATTTTAGCAAGTGGTAAAATTTTGCTGGCGCTAACAATTGCGGCATCCATTCCCGCAGTCATCGCTTCATGTAAAAACATTGAGTTCAAGACAATACGCGATGCTGGGTTTAAACCAAAAGATATATTAGAAACACCCAAGATTATATGACATCCAGGCAATTCTTGACGAATACGGCGAATTGACTCGATTGTGGCTTTACCATTTTTCCGATCTTCTTCAATCCCTGTAGAAATCGGTAAAGCCAGAGTATCAAAAAATATTTCTGTGGGACCAATACCATACTCTACGGCTTGGCGATAAGCACGTTGAGCGATCAGAAATTTTTTCTCTGCTGTTCGCGCCATGCCATCTTCATCAATTGTACCAATAATAACACCAGCGCCGTATTTCTTGGCTAATTCCAGCACCTTCAGAAAGCGCGGTTCACCGTCTTCATAGTTGGTAGAATTGAGTAAACATTTACCACCAGCAACTTTTAACCCCGCTTCCATTTTTTCCCATTCGGTGGAGTCGAGCATTAATGGTAAAGTCACATTATTGACAATGCGGGAAACTAACTCGTGCATATCACGCACGCCATCACGCCCTACATAATCAACGTTAATATCTAAAATGTGTGAGCCTTCTTTAACTTGCGATCGCGCCATGGACACCAAACCATCCCAATCTTCCGCGTTCAGTAAATCACGGCATTTTTTAGAACCACTGGCGTTAAGACGTTCACCAACTATCAAGAAAGAATTATCTTGCTGGTAGGGTTGAGTAGTATAAATTGAAGCTGCTGCTGGTTCTAAACTCGGTTGTCTAACTTTCGGTTTTAAATCTTGAGCAATTTCTGCTAATTGTTGAATATGTTCAGGTCTTGTCCCACAGCAACCCCCAATCACTTGGACACCTAAATCTTCAATAAAGTGCATTAACGCCATCCGTAATTCTACAGGTGTAAGCTTGTAATGTGCTTGACCACCAACGTTTTCTGGTAAACCTGCATTGGGAATACAAGAAACTACGAAGGGCGAATGTTCTGATAAATACTTGATATGTGGTTTCATCAAATCGGGACCAGTAGCACAGTTTAAACCGAGAATATCAATGGGATAAGGTTCTAAAATCGTCATAACAGCAGCAATTTCTGTACCTACCAGCATTGTACCCATGGTTTCCATAGTCACGGAAACCATTAAGGGTCTTCTTTCACCTTTTTTGCCAAAAACTTCCTCAATAGCATTCAACGCCGCTTTAATTTGCAGCACATCTTGGCAAGTTTCCACCAAGAATAAATCAACACCACCATCAAACAAAGCTTCCGCTTGTTCGGCGAAAGAGGCTTTCATGGT
>ERZ1034375.115-NODE-115-length-23230-cov-3.306397_pt1 | contig 23230 bp, 25 predicted proteins | sample MGYA00520585_ERZ1034375 | MGnify/ENA primary metagenome ERZ1034375 (study PRJEB33736, sample SAMEA104288463) | Azolla filiculoides | biome: Urban; feature: water surface; material: ditch water | place: Netherlands | collected 2014 ... | reverse complement strand
CTGGATCGTTGTCGCGATCCTCAACTTCGGCGCCGGCATGAAGACCGGCGGCTTCGCACTCGCCATGGCCTTCGTGTCGATCGCCATGCTCGGCGCCTACGCATCGTCTGAATGGGAAAGCGCGACCGGCGGTCGCCGAATTGGCCTTGGTGTCCTGATCGTGCTGCAGCTGATCCTTGGTCAATGGGCCGGCTGGCAGACGCTCGGCATCAATCTATCCCAGGGCGCGACGGGGCTTGATACCGCCGCCGACACGCATAACTCGGCCTCCGATCAGCTGAAGAAGGCGAAGGCGGAACGCGAAGCGCTTGGTACGCCGCGCACGATCGCGGCGATCGAGGCCGATGAGCATTTGGAATGCGAAAGCGGTGTCGGTCCGAAGTGCACAGGGCTGCGCAAAGAGCTCGCCGATGCGCAGCGCGCTGCCGATCTCGACAAGGATATCCCGGAGCTCGTCGCGCAGCTCGGCAACGCGCCTCAACTGTCCGATAGCAACGCTCCCTATTCTGTTGCTCGCGCTTTCGGTTCGGCGATCGGCTCGATCGTCTCCGGCAAGAAAGTCGAAGCCTCGCGCGATGACGTGATTTTCTGGTTCGAGATCTTTGTGACGATCGTGCTCGAGTTCGTGGGCACTTGCGGTCCCTGGCTGTTCCGGATCGGGGAGAAGTGGGCGGATCCCGAACCCGTGCGTGTGGCCGCAGCTGACGGCTGGGACTTCGGACCGGCCCGCCTCACACATCAAAATCTCATTCAGGGGGAGATCCCCCGTAGCGCACCGCATGCCCCGCGTACGGAGACAGGACCGATGGGGCATGCGGACGATTTTGTGCCGCGTGGTCGCGCTGCCCAGGGCTCGCCGGCGGGAAGTTTCCCAGCTTCCGCAGGGGCTGACGGCCTACACCGGCCCCAGCAAACGCCGGCGAGCATCCCTTCCGAGCAGCATCAGCACGGCGCGCCGATCACGGTGAACCTTTACGGTCCGACTGGCGCGCCGGCGGCGGCCGCCGTGCAGGTGCCGACGCCATTGGTGCCGATCGAAGACGCGACCGATAGCAACGTGCGTGCGCTGCGCCAGGTCGTTCGCCAGCCAATGACGCCGGCGATCGAACAGAGCGTGCGCGACGCGCCGCAGATCCCCGTCGATCGGACCAATCTGCAGAACCTGCTCGATAGCCTGATTGTGTTCATGGCGGCCGAGCTCGTCGCGCAAACCGGCGCCTGGACGGAAGCCTCTCAGGTCTATGGGCGTTATCAGGAATACGCCAAAGACCGCGCCTGCGCGCCGGAAGCCTTCCACACGCTGTTCCCCGCTGCCACGCACGTCCAGCTCTCCGAGCTCGGCGGCGTCAAGCATTACGCCAACGTCGCGCTGCGTCGTCGCGCTCTTGCCAAGGAGGCGTCATGAAAGAATTGCTTGCACGTCTGAAGGCCTTCGGCCGCGAGGAGCATCTGCAGCAGCAGCGCGAGCAACAGTCGCGCAAGGCGGCTCAAGCGGCGGCGAGCTCGGTTCTCCGCGCCCGCTATGCGAAGGCGGTCGCAGATCTGGTGGAGGCCTGACGATGGCCTTCCAGCACGCGCTCGACAGCGACAGCGAATTCGCCGGCCTGTTTGAAGTTGCGGGCCAGGTCATTCGCAAGACCGCGAAGGCGATCCTCTTCAGCGACGGCACGCGCGAAGCATGGCTGCCGCTGTCGAAGATCAAGACGCAGGAAGGGCGCGGCGGCGTCCTCATCGTCTACATGCCGAAATGGCTAGCTCAAAAACAGAAGTTCGTCTGATGGCAAACGACGCGCGCGGGCCGAGCATGGCCGAGATCAAATCTATGCTGCAGGTGCAGGTTGAAAGCCTAGCCCGCGCGCTTTGCCCGTCCGGATCCCGTTCTGGCAAATGGTGGCTGGCAAGCAATCCGACGCGCGCGGATGCGAAGCCGTCTCTCGGCATCGGCCTTACGGGTGTGCCTGGCGCCTGGTCAGATTTCGCGACGGGAGACAAGGGCGACATCTTCGATCTCATCGCCTACGTGAACGGCTTTCCACCGATGAAGCAGGACGTGCGCGAAACCATGCGATGGGCGCGCGCCTGGCTCGGAATCGAGGGCGCAGCGCCGGCAGTCGTCCAGACCCGCATCCACGCCGCCAAGATCGATGCGGAGCGCCGCGCGAAGGAAGCTGAAGAGCGCACCGCAAAGGCGCAGCGGCGCGCCAAGGCGATCTATCTCGATGCCAAGAAGCAGCCCTTCGAAAAGACGCTCGCGGCCGAATATCTCGGCACGCGCGGCCTTGACGTTCGTGCGCTCGGCCGGCCGCTCGGCTGCCTCGGCTTTCTCGACGAGATGTGGCATTCGGATACGAACACGAAATGGCCGGTGATGATCGCCGGCTTCACGGATGCGCAGAACCGCACGATCGCGATCCATCGCACGTATTTGGCGCGTGACGGCAGTGGCAAGGCGCCGGTGACGCCGGCGCGCAAGGTCTGGCCCGCCTTCAATGGTGCGGCGATCCGGCTTTGGCGCGGTGAGAGTGGCCTGTCGATCGATGACGCTGCCAAGCAAGGCCTACGCGAGACGCTGGTGCTGGTGGAAGGCGTCGAAGACGGGCTGAGTGTCGCGATCGCTTGCCCGCAATATCGCGTCTGGTGCGCCGGATCGCTGTCCAACATCGGCAACATCAAGCTTCCCGAATGCGTCGACGAGGTGATCGTCTGCGCGGACAACGATTGGGGAAAGAGCCAGGCGCAGCAACTGCTCGAGCGCGGGCTCGATGCACTCGCCAGTCAAAATGTGATCGTCCGCGTGACGCGATCCAATCGCGGCAAGGACATGAACGACGCGTTGGTGGCTTAGATCTGGAGGGGACATGCTGAACTCGAGGAACATCGCGCAGGTCTTAGCTTCGCTTGCAGCGTCGCGTGCTGCAAAGCCAGTCATTCTCGTCGGCTACAATCGGCACATTCCGATGCAGCATGGCGGCGGGATCCGCAAACATCACAAGAAGTCGCGCAGCAAGGCGCGCTGGAAAGGCGCGCGGGAGCGTCGTGTCGCTTAGGTCTAGGGCAAGCGTCCTCTGCGGCGGGGTTGCTCCCGCCTCTGACCTGATGAGCCAACGCCGACTTAGGCGTGACAGCTGGGAGAGACCAGCAACTTCAAACCAGGGGGTTCCAAATGTCGTCATCACTTGAAGTTACAGATCAGGCTGCCGCTGCTGTCGCGGTCGCTCCACGCGTCACGCTTGCTGACATCGAGGCCGCGATCGGCGCGCGATATGATTTCACTGCAGAGCAAGCTGTCGGCTCGCTTGGCTTCCCCGTTGTTCCGCCATTGCAGCTGTTATCGATCTGCATCCTATCGCTGCAGAATGGCTTCACAGTCATCGGCAAGAGCGCGCCCGCGTCGGCCGCCAATTTCGACGCTGAGCTCGGTAAGAAGTTCGCATACGAAGACGCTATTCGCCAGCTCTGGCCGCTGATGGGCTTTGCCCTGCGCGATCGCTTGCACCGCGAAGATCCGAACGCGTGAACTTGTTTCTTGGCGGCGCCGTTTTCGCGCTCGGCGTCGCCGCTCTCGTCTTTGGCCTCATGGCCACGTGCGCGAAATAGGGGGTTATCATGTTCTACAAGACCGTTCTCGGTGTCGTCGTCGGCATGTTCGCGACGCGCGGCGCGTTGGCGATCATGGATGAATTCGCCGCGAAGCATCAGACGTCGGACGCTTCCATCACAATCATGCTGCCGCCTGGCTTCGCCGATCCGGTAATCCGCGGGTCGCAATCCGAGTATCGCGTGTGATGCGGCTCGACGATCTCATCATCATTTTGCTCGCCATCCTGACCACCTGCTCGGCCGCGATCGCCGCCCTCGTGATGCTCGCGATCTATCTGACGAGGGAGATCGAGGCCAGGCGCGATCGCAAGAAACTGCGGAGGCAATCTTGACTGTACACGATCCGATCAATTCGCCGCGCCATTACATCGGCGACGGCCTCGAGGTCATCGACGTGATCGAGGATTGGGGCCTGAATTTTCATCTCGGCAACGTGCTGAAGTACCTTTTGCGCGCCCCGCACAAGGGCCGCCTATACGAGGATCTCGGCAAGGCGAAGTGGTATGCTTCGCGCTGCGAACGCGACGGCGTGATCGACCATATCGCGTGCGAAAATGCACCTTTCACCATCGGTGTTTTTAAGGTGCAGACCGACTTCAAGGTACGGCCGCGCGTGCTGATCAACGCCATCGATGACGTACACCGCGCAGCGCTTTCTTTTGATCGTCAGCAGCGCCGCGATGCGATCAACGGCATCATCGACTGCACCAATCTCGCGCTGGCGTGGTTCGAAGTCGAAGGAGGAAAGGCGCTATGAGCGGATCGGCGGGGAATGCGGATCTAGACTGGTTTGAGCGCTTGGTGCGCGACCATCAGAAGCGTGCCGAAGCTGGCGATTTACTCAGCGTGCGAACAGTGAGTTGCCTGGCACTCATCAATCTCGGCTGGCGGCCAGGCGATCCGCTGCCCGACACGTCGGACCACAAGATTGTAACGAACTGAGGTAATAAAATGGGCACGTGTCGCGAATGCGGCTGCACCGATCTCGATTGCTCGCGCTGCGTCGAGAAGACTGGTGAGCGATGCTACTGGATCGAGCCTGATCTCTGTTCCACTTGTGCCATCGGCGCCGTGTGCACCGCTGGTTGGTGCGGTAATGGACACGGGGCGAAATGCTTTAATGCCGGGCGTTGCCTCAGGCGAACCGGGAGCAAGGCGACCGGCCGCACAGCGGCGCTCGCCGCCCGGAGCGCCACGCGCGGAAAACGACCAGCACTAGCAAAGTAAAGAACACGCGCGCGGGGACAGCGCGTGAGGGGGAACATTGGGATCAGGCAACGATAATCCACGGCCGAACTACGGCCGGGTGCAGGCGCTTCTGGCGGATGCAGAGCCCGTCGCTGCAGCACGCTATCAGGATGATCCGGAGCCAGGCGCGACGCGCGATGGTATCCTGCCGGGACAATGGAAGGCTGACGCGTTGGGGTTGCCGCCGGATTGTCCGGTCACGCCGCTCGGCGTCGACGGATCTGCGAACTGGTTTCTGGATCCAATCGGTCAGCTCTATTGCTATTCCAAGCCGTACGGCCAGGCGGACACGCTTGAGCTCTTCCGTGGCCGGCATCTGTATCTCTATTGGGCGTGGCCAAAGTTTCGCGGCACCAAAGACGCGCAGATCGAGGTCGAAGGTTGGAAGAACGAAAAGGCGCGCGAGGTTCTGATCGCGGCCGCGACAGCGAAAGGACCATGGTCGGCGATCGAGAAAGTGCGAGGCCGCGGATGTTGGTCGGATGGTCATGGCGGACTGATCGCGCATCTCGGCGGCCGCATGATCCAGGTGAACGCTAACGGCAGACCGCAAAAGGATGAGCCGCCGGGCGAGGTCGACGGCCACGTCTATCCGACGAAGCCGCGCATCCCCGGCCCTCTCGGCTGGCCGGAAATCCTGAAAGGCGGCGACGGCGAGCCGTATTCCGTGCTGTTCCTCATGTTTTCGACCTGGTCCTGGTCGCGCGAGAGTGTCGACCCGCATCTGTTGATCGGCTGGATCGGCGTGGCGTTTCTCGGAGCCGCATTGCCATGGCGGCCGGCCGTGTTCATGACTGGCGACAAGGGATCCGGAAAATCGACGCTTCAGGAAATCCTGAAAAACATTTTCGGCGAATGGCTGATCCAGGCGACCAACACGACGGCCGCCGGCATCTATCAGCGCGTCGGTCACGATTGCCTTCCGGTTGCTGTCGACGAGTTCGAAAGCAAGGCCGATAACACCAAGGCTAAAGCGCTCCTCGAGCTCGCGCGGCAGGCCTCGTCTGGTGGCCTCATGCTCCGTGGCGGGGACCGCCACCAAGGCGTAGAGTTTCAAGCGCGCAGCGCTTTCCTTTTCTCTTCCATCAACGCGCCGCCAATGGAACCGCAGGATTTGTCCCGGTTCGCGCTGCTGCGCCTTCACAAACTCAAAGAAGGGGCGAAGCCTCCGCCGATCGACGCGCAGGCGTTGGCAGAGATCGGCCGCATCATCCTGCGTCGGATGATCGAAGAATATCACCGCTTCGACGAGACGTGGAAAGCCTTCAAGGGCGAGCTCGCGGCCGCCGGCATGGATGGCCGTGGCCAGGACACGTTCGGCACGCTCCTCGCGTGCGCAGATATGGTCGCACACCGTGGCTGGGATCCCGAACGTCTCTCCCACACCCACGAAGGGGACATTCGTCCCTGGCGGGAAATTATGGCCATCCAGACCATGGCCGAATTTGACGACGCCACTGAGAACTGGCGCTTGTGTCTCGACCACCTGCTGTCTGTTCCGGTTGACGCTTGGCGCAACGGCACGAAGACCACGGTCGGCCAGGCGCTCGAAGCCTGGTTCAAGAAGACAGACGACTTCGAAAGCAGCGACATCGCCCAGATCCGGAAACTACTCGGATCCGCCGGCCTCACCCTTGAGAAGCGGCCGATGCATGGCGATTGGCTCGCGATCCCGAACCAGAACCCGCTCACCAGAAAGCTTTTCGAGGGCACGAAATGGGGCGGCGAAAGCGGTGCCGGCGTGTGGTCCGGCGCATTACGGCAGGGGCCTCGCGACGATCTGTGGACGCTCGGGCAGCCGCGCGTCAATGGCGTCAAGTGCAAATGCACGCTGATCTCGCTGAAGGCGCTCTACGGCGACAACGGCATCATGACGCCTGATGGCAAGTCTTTGAGTAAGCAGACGAATTTGGAAGACGTTTTAGGGGGTTAGCAATGCTGACATATCGCACGCCACGGGCGCGCACGAGCGCCCTTCGACCCATCATGACCTCAGCTCCGGTTGACACCTCACCCCGACCCGTAAGCTGACGGGAATGTTCGTCCTGACTTTCGGGTCGGGGGTGGAACGGTCCATCGATGACCGTTCCGGGTATCGTTCCAGGCTAAGACATTGAAACCATGAACAATTTTACAAAGTGGAACGGTGGAACGGTGGAACGGTCGCGCGCGCATGCGCAATGCGCGCGCGCACGCGAGAATAACTACACGCGCGCGTGTGTGTGCGTGAATTCATATCGTTCCACCGTTCCATCGTTCCGGGGAGTGATATTTATAAGCGTTTTCAATTTCTTAAGTGTGGAACGATGGGTGGAACGCTGGAACGATCGGGCGTTCCGCTGCGCAATTGCAGTTAAAAACTGGGGTGAAACTCAGTGAGCAACGGCGGGACAAACGGCATTGCCACCGTCCTGGCCGAGCTGGGCGCGGTCGGCCGCGTCGAAGACGGCGAGCATGAGCAGGCCGAGATGTTCCGGGCCGATGCTGAGATGCCGTCGATGTTCCCGCAAAGCCCCGCACGCAGCGGCCCGCGCGGCGGCCGCCCCCGTGGCGCGCGCAACAAGTCGACCGAGGCCTGGCGCGAGCTGTTCCTCTCGAAATATCGGCATCCGATGATGACGCTGGGCGAGATCACCAGCATGGCGCCTGCGGATCTCGCGCGTCAGCTCGGCCTGTACATGTACTCCGAAGGCAAGCCCGTCATGACGCCGCGCTACGGCAACGACGGCGAGATGCTGCGCGACGACGCTGGCAACATCCTGATGGATCACGCGCTTGCTACGGGCGAAGCAGCGCGCATGCAGGAGCAGGCGGCGATCGCGCTGCTGCCCTACCTCGGCCAGAAGCTGCCGATGGCGATCGAGATCACGCCTCCCAACCGCGGCGTCGTCGTGATCGGCGAGCTGCCGATCCAGGCCGGCGGCGGCGACTTCGAGGTGCCTTTCGCGCCCGAACGCCAGATCGAGCAAAATCAACAGGTTAGCGACGCTGAAATCGTGCGACCGGAAGAGCCGCAGTCGCACGCTGAGCCTAAGCCAATGAACTCTTTCACGGATTTCAAAGATGACGTCTGATCTGAAATCAGTGCGCAGACCTTCGGTCGACCAGGCGCGCCAGGGCGCGAAGGGGGGGTGCCTTCGCTCGCGCGCGCCGGCGGGGGGGTGCCCCCGAAAACGCGCGCGCCCCTCAAAATTCGGGGTGGTGGCTCGCACCGTTAGGTCGATTTTTGACCTTTTCCTTTGCTTGCACATCGCACCCGGAATTCGACAGGTGGGCGAAATCTTGCAGGGTGGGCCGGGGGTCGGGGGTGCGGTCTCGCCATGACTGTCTCTCCTGACGTTCGCCATTTCAAGCCGCCGGGTCCCGTGGGTGCTGCGTTCCTCGCTGACGACAAGAGCTTCGTGCGCGCGCTGCTCGGTCCGGTCGGCGGCGGCAAATCATCAGTCTGCGTCTTCGATGTCGTGCGTACTGCGTCGCTGATGCCCGTCTGTCGCGACGGCACGATCAGGTTCAAGCTCGCGATCATTGGCCAGACCTACGGCCAGCTCGAGCGCAACCTGTTTCCAACCTGGAAGCGCTGGCTGCCAGCGGACGATGGTCCGAATGGCAACTGGACCGTTCAAGACTTCAAGGGCGGCGGCGGCCGTTATGCCTCGCACAAGATCGAATGGGACGTGATCCGCAAAGTCGACGGCGAGCATCGCCGCGTCACGGTTTACTTCGAGGCGATCTTCGCGGCGATCGGCGACCAGGTCGTCGAAGAATTCATGCGGGGCTTCGAGCCGACTGCGTTCTGGCTCTACGAAGTCGACCTGCTTCCCGAAAGCGTGCTCGATCAGGCGATCTTCCGTCTCGGCCGATTTCCTTCGCGCGCTGATCTTCCGGAGGGATCCACATATCGCAGTTACGTTATTTGCGACTTGAACGCTCCCGACGTCGACAGCTGGTTCTATCGCAAGTTCGAAGAAGAAAAGCCGGAAGGCTTCGCGCTTTACAAACAGCCATCGGGCCTGTCGAAGAACGCGGAAAATCTGCACAACTTGCCGCCTGGCTATTACGATCGCCAGGTCTCCGTTTTCAAAGGCATGAAGAACGGCAAGAACCTCATCAAGCGCATGGTGCACGCGCAGTATGCGCCGTCGATGGACGGCGAGCCGGTCTTTAGTGAATACTCCGACGACGTCCACCTCGCGCGCGAGACGCTTCTTCCCGTGAAAGGCATTCCGCTCGAGCTCGGCGTCGACGCGGGTGTTCAGCGCCCGGCGTGTATTATCGGACAGACCATGCCAAACGGCCAAGATCGTCTGTTGGGCGAAGTGATGCCTGGGCGCGTCGGCGTACAGAGATTTGCTGACGCCATAAAGCGAGAGATCGCCGAGCTGGCTGCATTGGCGGAAATAGATCATCTCGAAATCGGCAGCGTCTACGGTGACCCATGGGGTTTTGTCGGCGCGGATCAAGAGGCTGGAGAGCTCGCTTGGATGGAGCGCCTTGCGCTCGAGCTCGGGTGTCCGATCCTGCCCACGGAGACAAACGAGATCGAGCCGCGCCTCGATGCTGTGCGTGACGATCTCACATACATGATCGACGGCGAAACGCCCGCGCTTCTGATCAGCCCCCGCTGCAAGATAACTCGAAAAGGCTTTGCTTCGCACTATCGCTACAGAAAGGAGCGCGTCGGCAATACCGAGCGAACCGCTGATAAGCCTGAGAAGAACGAAGAGGCCAATCTTCAAGACGCGCTTCAGTACAAAAAGCTCGGCAAGAAGGGCCGCTGGGGTGTTGTGGGGCAAAAGCGCGGCGTGCGCGAACGGCCAGGCGAGGATCCGCGCCTGCGCGAAGCAGCGAGAGATCCGAAGAAGGGCGTGGTCATCCGAGACGGGGGCATGAAGTGGTGAGCATAACCGACGGCTACCGAAAAACTATTGGCGACTTCGATCTCTGGCTCACCGCAGGAAGTCCTCGATATATCGAAGTCCGAAACGATCGCGTCGGCGAGCGTATCCGCCTGGATCTCGAAGAGGCCAGGGATATCATCTTCGCCCTCACGCGCTTGCTGCAGATCGCCGACGAGGATCCGAAGTGACGGTGATCGTCCCTGCCTCCGCCGGCGACCTCTTCGTCATGGCTGCTGCTAACCCGGCGCTCCGGTTGACAGCGTCGCGCCGGGTTTATGGTCATCGCATGCCCCTGCCGATTGTCCCGGTGGGGGCTCAGATTGCTTGTTCGGAAGCCTACAGCCTCTTCGAAGCGCCAGGCGCGTCAGCGCCCTTCGCCATCGTCGGCGGTGTGATGCTTCCAACCGGTTATCTGGAAACCTGGTTTCTCGTGCGTCCGGGCGGATTGGCTCCGTCGCTCTTGCTAGCTCTTGTGCGCTTCGCGCGCCGTCTGCTCGCTGAGCGCCCGCCGGCCATCTGCTTCGTCCGTCCCGAGAACGACCAAGGCGCACGGCTCGCGAAGCTTCTGGGCTTCGCGCTATCGGGCGATGGGATCGAAGACCATCAGCAGTGGAGACGCGGCGATGTCGGCAGTGACCAAAACGATCGGCAAGCTCTTTAGCGGCGGCGACGGCGCTATTCAGGCGGCCACCCGATCTCAAAATCAACAGCGGGCTGCGCTCGACGCAGAATCGGCGGCTGCCGCCAGGGTCGCTGCGGGTCAGCAGGCCATCACATCCGGTGGAAACGGCTTCCTGGCCTTTCTCGACGAAAAGCTGAAGAGCACGTTCGGGGGCTGAACTCTTGCCGATCTCGATGGAAGACGAGCGCGAAGATGCCGCCGACGCCTGGCAGCGGGCGGCGCGTTTTCGCGCGGAGCTCGACGAGATCTACAAATACTATTTTCCGTTTCGCAAATCGACCAACGAGCGCTCGCCTGATACGGGCGGCCAATCGGAAGGCTCGAGCCGCACCGATCATCTGTTCGACGCTTCGGGCGTCGTCGGCGGTTTCAATTTCGCCGGGCAGATGGTGGCCGACTGGCTGCCACCATTCCAGGACTTCTTCAAGGTCGAAGCCGGCGAGCTGGTGCCTGACGATCAGAAGCAGCCACTCAATCTCGCGCTTGGAAAGGCGACGCAGTTGGCGCACGCTTTCCTTCGACCGCAGGTCCAGCTTTCTGCAAATGAGATGATGGCGGACGTCTTCTGCGGAACGGGCGCCATGAACCTCGGATCGACGTCAAGCTCAAAAAGTCCTGACGGCCGCCCGATCCGGATCGAAAGCGTGCCGGTCAACGAGATCGCGATCGACAATGGTGCGTTCGGCGGCGTCGGCGGCGTTTGGTGGAAAAAGAAGTACAAAGCTCGCCACATGGAGGAGCGTTGGCCGGACGGAAAGTTCAGCGACGCATTTGCGGCTGAGCTGAAGAAAAACCGCAAAGCGGAATTCACCGTCACCCAATCGACCCGCTGGGATCCCAATGAAGGCCGTTGGCTGCTTCGCGTTTACTGCGACGGTTCGAGCGATGATGCGTTTCACCAGGAATGGATGCGCACCAAACCCTGGGTGACGCCTCGGTTCTTCCTCGTGCCGGGCGAAAGCATGGGGCGCGGCCTGGCACACCTGGGCCTCGCCTTCGTCAAGAGCGCAAACAAGGCACGCGAGCTCGCGCTGCGTGCCGCCGCATTCGCCCTGATGGGCATCTGGATGCGCAGGAACGACGGCGTGTTTAATCCAGATACGGCCGTCTTTCAGCCCCTCGCCATGTGGACCGTGGCGTCGACCGGCGGTCCGCTCGGCCCATCGCTGTCGCGTCTGCCTGTGCCGCAAGACTTCGACGTGCAGTCGATCGTCATGAAGGACGAGCGCGATCAGATCAACAAAATCCTTTTGAACGACGATCTGCCGGAGCTGCAGGATAGCGTGCGCTCCCCGACTGAAATCGCTGCACGCCTGCGCAAGCTCTCGAAGTCCAAAGGCGGCGCAGCTTCGCGCCTGTCCGTGGAGCTCATCGGCGATCTAGTCCAGCGCACCTTCGACATTCTCGAGCAACAAAACCTCATTCAAGGCTCGCAGATCAAGATCGACAACTTCGCCACGAAAGTAACCATCACGTCGCCGGCAGCTGCGGCGCAGCGCTCCGACAAGGTCGAGTGGGCGACGAGCTGGATGCAAATCGTTGCTGGCACGATGGGGCCACAGGCGCTGCCGTCGCTCATCAAGGTCGACGATCTTCTCTCGGACATTGGCCGCTGGCTCGGCAACGAAGAAAAGTACATGCCGACTGAACAGGACAAAAAGGAGTTTCGCGACGTCGTCGCCTCGATGGTCGCCAAGATGCAGCTCGAGGCGGCGCAGGCGAAGGAAAAGCCCCCAGCTCCTGGATCGCAGCAAGTCAACGGGAGCGCCTACTGATGTTCGATATGGAAGTCCTCGAAAAACTCGCGGGCGGCGGCTGGTCCGACCTTGAAGGCATCGGCAAAAGCTTCGGCAATCAGGTGCGTGAGCAGACCCGCGTCGAGCGCGAAGAGCTCGAGCGCCAGTCCGCGATTTTCGCGGCGACGTTCGGCACTGAGGACGGCAAGAAAGCGCTCGAAATCCTGATGCGCATGACGCTGCTGCGCCAGCCCGATGAGGAGGAGCGCGCGGCCAGAACGAACGCTCAAGCCTACGCGATCGCGAAGGCCCGTCGCGAAGGCGAGAACGGACTTGTGTTTTTGTTGCTGGCCCGGCTCCAGCAGTTCCACGCCAAGCCGAAATCAACAGGGGGTGACAATGAAAATCCAACTTCGTGATCTCATCGCGTTCAACCTCGATGCCGGCGGCGGCGCCGGCGGCGGTGCAGCAGGCGGCGGCCAGCCAAGCGGCGGTGCTCCCACAGGTGGCGCACCGTCTCAGCAGCCAAGCGGACAGCAGCCGAGCGCCGGCTCGCAATTTGCGGCTCATCTTCAGCAACAGCCCGGCGCCCAGGGCCAGGGCACTCCGCAAGGATCGAGCCAGCAACCGCCGGCGGCATATTACCCGGAAGGCCTGGCCGACAACTTCCGTGGCGCCAACGATCGAGAGACGATCGATAAGCTCTTCGCCGATTTCAAGGGCAGGCCGACTGCGCCGGCGAAGGCCGCCGATTACAAGCTCGAGCTCGGCCAGGACTTCACGGCGAAGTTCGGCGATCTCAAAGACGATCCCGTCGTCGGCATCTGGCGCGACGTCGCGCACAAGATCGGTCTCAGCAATCAGCAGTTCACCAATGTCATTCCCGAGATCTACGCCGGTCTCGAGAAGGCAGGTCTGATCGAGAAGCCGACCGACTTCAACGCCGAAGCTGCAAAGCTGGCGCCTGGCGTCGTCGACGTGCTGCAGCGGAACGCTAAGGCGGCCGAGCGCGTCAATGGCGTCGCCAATGTCGTGAAGAACCTCGAGGCCAAGGGTCAGATCTCCAAAGCCGACGCGGTGATCCTGTCTGGCATGTACGCCAACGCGGACGCCGTCGCCGCCTTCGAAAAAATCATCGCACTCATCCCGAAGGAACTCGGGCTGCAGAGCGGCGGCCAAGGTCAGGCGAGCGACACGCGCACGCCGTATCAGAAAGCGCTCGCGTCCATGTATCCGAGCATGGTCGCGAAATAGCAGTTTCCAGCGTCAGCGTTGCGTCGAGCGTACCCGCGTCGGGGGTTAAGCGGGCCATCTGATTTCAACGGAGACCAACGATGTCACTCCTAGCTTCAAACAACCCGACGCTGGTCGATCTCGCGAAGCGGCTCGATCCCGACGGCAAAGTGGCGATGATCGCCGAACTCCTGAACCAGACTAACGAAATGCTGCTCGATATTCCGTGGATCGAAGCAAACGGTGCGACCTCGCACCGGACAACGATCCGCACGGGCATCCCTGCGCCGACCTGGCGTTCGCTCTATGGCGGCGTGCAGCCCGTCAAGTCGACCACCGCGCAAGTGACCGAAGGCATGGGCATGCTCGAAGCCTATGGCGAGGTCGACAAGGCCCTGGCCGACCTGAACGGCAACACGGCGGAATTCCGCCTGTCGGAAGACAAGGCGATCATCGAAGGCATCAGCCAAGAAGTTGCCAAGACGATCATGTACGGCAACGAAGGCACGAAGCCGGAAAGCTTCACCGGTCTCGCGCCGCGCCTTGGCAAGAAAACTGGCGCGGCGTCGTCCGACAACGTGATCGACGCGGGCGGCTCTTCGACGGGCTGCACCTCGATCTGGCTCGTAGGCTGGGGCGAGAACTCGGTGTTCGGTCTCTATCCAAAAGGATCGAAGGCCGGTCTCATGGCCGAAGACAAAGGCCAGGTGACGCTCGAGACGGCGCCGAACGGCGGCGGCCGCATGGAAGCGTATCGCATGCACTATCGCTGGGATTGCGGCCTGTCGGTGCGCGACTGGCGCTATGTCGTGCGCATCGCCAACATCAAGATCGCCACGTTGACGAAGGACGCCAGCGCAGGCGCAGACCTCCTCGATCTAATCGCGCAGGCGATCGAGCAGATCCCGAACCTGCAGGCCTGCCGGCCGGCCTTCTACTGCTCGCGCACAATCAAATCGTGGCTGCGCCGTCAGCAGAAGAACTCGAAAAACGTTTTCATCGGAATGGAGCAGGTCGCCGGCCAGCACGTGACGATGATCGACGGCATTCCGGTTCGTCGTGTTGACGCCATCTCGAACAACGAGACCGCAATCCCGTAGCGGCCTAGGGCGGCGCATGCGTGCCGCCCCTTCGTAAATGCGTAGGGAGCGGCCGCCGGCCGTTCCTTCTTCATCGCAACGCGGAGCTTTCCCGTCATGATCTTCGATAAAAATCTTCAGTTCTCGGCGGCGCAGGCATTGACTGCCACGGCCGCGTCGACGAACTCCGTCGACCTCGGCGCCAACCGGCCTGTCGGCCCTGGCGAAACGCTTTGGCTCGTCATCGTCAGCAAGGTCGATCCGGGCGGAACGACGCCGACGCTGCAGCCGTCGATCGAGGCCGACGACAACTCTTCTTTTTCCTCACCCCGCACGATCGAGACCGGTCCTGTGCTGGCCGCGGCCGACTTCCCCGGCGGCACGATCTTCTCGATGCCATGGCCAATGAACCTCAATGAGCAATACGCGCAGGTGAGATACACACTCACCGGCACCTCGCCGACGTTCACGGTCGACGCCTTCCTGACCAATCAGGATCCGACCACGTGGGTCTCGCTGCCTGACGCGATTTAAGCGCCAGGCGCAGGGTTTCCAGGATAGCCCCTAACCCCCGTTGTCCTGGAATGCGTACGGTCTCGCTGCTGGCTCCCCGGCGGCGAGACCGGTCACTCTCGAGACCTCGGTGAGACATGACCACACGCATCGAACTCATCGACGAATGCCTGGTGATGAACGGCATGGATCCGCTCGGCAGTGAGCAAGCGCCAGGCGCCGACACGCACATCGCCTGTTTCATGAGTGCGACGCGGCTGATCCTGTCGTGCCATCCATGGAACTGCAATTCATTCATCCGCCAGCTCAACCGCAAGACCGATCCGCCGTCGCCGGCGCATTGGCAATACGCCTTCGAGCTTCCGACCGAGCTCATCGGTGAGCCGCGCGCGCTGTATCCGAGCAAAGACTGCCGCGTTCCTACGACGCGTTTCGAATACGTCGGCGAGGTGAACGCGCCTCTGCGCGAAGTTCGTTGCGATCACGAAGAGCTCTGGTGTCGCGGACCTTGGATGGCGCCGCCGTCTGTCTGGCCCGGCTATCTAACGGAAGTCATCAAATTGCTCGTCCGCTCCGAGCTCGCGATGTCAGTGCGCGAGGATCGCATCATGCGCGATGATCTGCGCGCTGATGCGATCGGATCCGGCATTACAGTCATGCAGGGCGGGCTACTGGCAACGGCGCGATCTCTGAACGATATGGCCAAGCCTTCGGCGGTCATCGCCGATAATTACAATCCGCTCATCGCCGCGCGCACCGGAGGCTAGACCGATGGCGCGCAAGGCGATGTTGATGAATACGACGACGAAGGGGTGCCTCGATCCGGACCTCTCGGAACGTCTCGACCTGAAGCACTATTACGACAGCCTCGCCGATGCCAATAACCTGGAGGTGCGGCCGCAGGGTGGTAACGCGCGCCGGCCGGGCACCTCTGTCAATTCCGATCCCGACGTGCTTGCCGCAGGCCTGCAGAAGCGGATGCGCCGGCGCATTCAGCCCGTGAACGTCACCGCAGGCATGATCACGCTGCACAATGGCGGGACTGCCGCGAACCTCGTCGATCAGGACGCGACCACGCTGCTGACGACATCGGCCGTCTCGGGATCCATCTTCGTCGTTGCGGAATTCGATCTCGGTGTTGCGCTGCCGATCGTGTTCGTCGACGTCCAAACTTTCAGCGTAGCGACGGCCGGCGTGAACAATGCGCTCGCGGTCGAATACTTCGATGGCGTGAATTGGATTGAGATCCAAGGCTCGATCGACGCCGGCGCGTCCAGCCGCCGCCACGTCCGCACAACGGCCCGCACGCGCCGCTTCGGCGAATGGCCTGGCGGCCGCAACGGAACCATGATCAGCGCGCGAAACTGGCGCATCTCCCTCAAGAATGCCAGCGGCGCCGGCGCGTTTTCCATGGCTGGCGTGCGCTTCTGGCAGGAACGCCGCGAAGTCTCGCCGTCCAAAACGTTCGCCTTCGATCGTGGCAGCGACAGTCTCTACGACCTGGTGCTGACGGAGCGCAATATCGACGTCTTCGTGCGCGGCCGCTCCGGATCCCGCCGCTACGCCGCGTCGATCACCGTCGACATCGCCGCGCATCAGGTCGATGACGTGATGCCCATCCAGTCACGCGACACGATGCTGCTCTTCCATGAAGACATCCCGACGATCCGCATCATTCGTCAGGGCACCGACACCGAATGGAATGTCGACGGCTTCCCGGCGGTCAACGTGCCGGCGATCGCGGCCGGGCAAGCCTTCTCCAACGATCAGAACGAAATCCAGGACATCTCGTTTGCTGGCTTCGTCAATGCCGATCAATATGTGATCTGGATCGGCGGGATCTGCACGGCGCCGCTAACTTACGCCGGCGTGGGCGGTCTCGCCGCCGCCGTGTCGGCGGCGATCGACGGCTTGCCGGGATACGATGCACCGATCGTGACGCAGATTGACAGCGCGCCGACGCTACGTGTCGAGTTCCAGGGCGCCAACGGCCTTAAGTTCGTCCAGACGATCCAGATCATGCCGCTCGGCGCAAGTCAGGGCGCTCCATCGCATAGCGTCTTCCAGCAAGGCATCAAGGCTTCCGGCGCCTGGTTCGGTCCCGATACCGGCTATCCGCGTTGCGGCTTCTTCGTGCAATCGCGCGTTCTCGTTGCCGGCTTCCGGGCGGCGCCATTCTCCTGGGGCGTGAGCAAGGTCGGCAGCTACGATTACACCAACACGGGTTCGCCATTGACGGCCGATCTCGCGTTCTTCCGCACGCTGGACACCGACCAAGTTGAAACCATTCAGCAGATCTTCGTCGGCCGCGATTTGCAGTTTTTCACGGACAGCTCGGAATGGTATTCGGCGACGCGCACCTTCGACGCGACGCAGCCGCAGACAGTCGTCCGCGCCACCGGCCAGGGCATCAAGGCATCGGTGCGGGCGGTGTTCTCCGAAGGATCCACCATCATCGTGCAGCAGGGCGGCCGGACGGTCCGCGACTTCCTGTTCAACGACGTCGAGCAATCCTACAAGGCCGAACCGTTGTCGCTGCTCGGCCCGCACCTTCTCACCAACGTCGTCGACGTTGCGCAAAAGAAGGCGCAGACGACGCAGGAAGCAAACCTGCTGTTCTTCATCAACGCCGACGGCTCGCTGGTGACGCTGTCGCTGCTGCGATCGCAGGACGTCATCGGCATGATGCCGCAAGAAACGCTCGGCAAGTTCCGCAACGTCGCGAGCCACTTTAACGGCGATATCGCTTTCGTCATCTATCGGGACACGCCGGACGGCAAGGGCGATCTTTATCTCGAATGCCGTGACGACAGCACCCTCCTCGATGCCTCCGTAACGGTTACGTCTCCGACGCCGATCGTCACCGTCAGCAATCTCGGCCACCTCGAGGGGAAGGAAGTCTGGGCCTACGCCGGCAGCCAGCTCTGCGGACCCTTCACGGTGTCAGGCGGCAGCGTCACGATCGACGCCGCCGACGCCGCCACCAAGATCACGGTCGGCCTGGCGCCGGCGACGTATGGCCGGCTGCAGAAGTGCCGCGACAAGCTGCAGAACGATCAGCCCTTCCGGCCGCCGGCGCGCATCTATGAGGCGGGCTTGTCGCTCAAGAATACCGGCCATCTTCAGATCCGCGCCAACGGCGGACAATGGCGCGAAGTACCGCTCACCTTCATGGATGGCGGAACGCTCGACTACGGCGAGCTCGCCGAAAGCGAAGACGGCTACGGGCCGGAACTTGCCATGCTCGATCGCCTCGTAACCGGCGACGTCACGGTGCAGAACATTCGCGGCTGGTCGCGCCATGCCGTGTTCGAGTTCCGGCAGATCGTGCCCGCGCCGTTGCACGTCAAAGCGATCCGGCTCGAAATCGCGATGAAAGGGGGATGAGATGGCAGAAGCAGCCATAGCGTTATTTGCCAGCCTCGGCACTGCCGCGGCTTCAGCGGGAACGGCAGTCGCGTCAGCCGGCACCGCGCTTGCGACGGGCATTGGATCGTCCGTCGCCGGTCTCGCAAGCGCCGGGTCGACGGCGCTGAGCATCCTTCAGGGCGCGGCGACTGCAGCATCGGTCGCGTCCACGCTCGTCGGTGGATTGGGTCAGGCGGCCGAAGCGGAAACGAACGCGAAGCTCGCACAGCTACAGGGCAACGCCGACGTTCTGGCGAGCAAGCAGAAGGCGCTCGATATCCAGCGCGATCTTCTCGTGAAGACCGGGGCGGCGCGCGTGGCGTTTGCGGGATCCGGGCTCGATATCTCGAGCGCGTCGGCGATCGAAGGTGACCTGAAAGACCAGGCGGCTTTCAATACGTCGATCGAGGAAGAGAACGCGCAGCAGGCGAAACTGATGGCTGGCATCCGAGCGCGACAATATCGCAATTCCGGAGGGCTGGACCTTATCGGTGCGTCTCTCAAGGCCGCCGGTACTGGTGCGAATTACGGCATCGACATCGCGAAGCGGGGCTGAGCATGGCAAACCAAATGCCCGGTGCGCTTCGTGTCGACAATACGATCGACGTGACCTCGCGCGTCAACCCGAACGCAATCCAGCAGCTGCAGGACAGCGGCATCGGCCGCGTCGCTGCGGAAGCCGCGCACGTTTTCTCCGGGCTCGGCGACACGATAGGCCAGATGGCCGACACCGCCGCGCAGAAGGAAGGCACAGAGGCGGGCAAAGTCGCCGGTCTCGATCCGGAGTTCCGCACGGTCAATAACGGCACCATTCGCGGCAATGCCTTCGACAAGGCCGGCCTCGACGTCGCCGAAACGCGGTTGCGCCAGGCGCTCGATGCCGGTCTCGACGGCGCATTCACGAAGTTCGCGGGCGACCCTGCAGGGCTCGCCAACGCCATCCAAGCGCATAGCGCCGCGATCATCGGCAGCGCGCCACAGGAACTACGGCCAGGCCTGCAGCTGATTGTGCGCGGCAAGCAGCTGCAGTTTGCCCGCCAGCAGGCGCGGCAGCAGGCGGCGGAACGTGTCAGCGAAGCCGCCGGCGCGTTCGATACCGAACTCGCCGATACGACGAAGCGCCTGCATCAGATGGCATATTCGTCTGGGCTGGATCCTGCATCCGATGCCGTGCTCGCCGACCAGGTCGGGCTCTACGCACAGGCGCTCAAGCGTCGCGGTCCGGACGGCCAGCTTTACGTCGCGCCGGAAAAGGCCGCGCTCGAGGTGCGCAAGCTCAACCAGACCGTCGCGACCGCGCGCATCTCCGGCGCCTTCGATCGCCTGCCGACGCTCGATGCCAAGCTCAAATTCATTGAGGAGCTGCAGAAGGATTATTCGTCCGGCAAGGGTATCGCTTCGACCTACGATCTCGACGAATTCGACAAAGTGCAAAAGAGCCTGATGTCGGATTATCGCGCGGCGAAGACCCTGCAGGCGACGCAGGTCGCCGGCGTGAAAGAAGACGTTAGCGCGGTCGGCAAGATGGCCGAGAAAGGCTTCGCGCCGGCGCCCGATGACATGGCCGCGCTCAAGGCGCGGGTGCAGTCGGCCGGCGACCCGAAGCTGGCGCAGTCGCTGGCGATCGCCGAAGACACCGCGCAGTTCGTCAACGTCGCCCGGCGCGCGACGCCGGCGGAGCTCGATCAGTCAAATGCCGCTTTGCGCGACAAGCTCGCGACCGGAGGCGCAAGCGAACTCGGCGTTGCCCGCCTCGAGCTCGGCGAGAAACTTGCCGACAACATGCGCAAGGAGATCAAGGAAGATCCGCTCGGCTGGGCCGATCGTGTCGGCCTGGTGAAGGTGCCGGGCATCGACTTTTCGGATCCGGATAAGGCGCAGGCTTCGATCCGCGCGCGCATGGCGACAGCGGAAACGGTTGCCGATTACTATGGCCAGCGGCCGAAGTATCTCCGGCCCGATGAAAAGCAGGCGCTGGCGACCGTCATCGCCAAGGGCGGCCGCCAGGCGCTCGCCGTCGCAACAACGGTGGCCGCGACGGCCGGCGATCGCGCCGAAGGCATCATGCGCGAGCTCGCCGACAGCGCGCCCGTCATGGCAGGGCTCGGATCGCTGGTTGCGCAATCGGGCGGCACGCCGACGCCGGCGGCGATCGACGCCTTCGACGCGCTCGCGGCGCGCCAGGATCGCACCGAAAAGGGCGGCAAGCCGCTGCCTGAAGTCGTCATGCCGAAGGCGGCCGATATTCAGCAATCGCTGTCGGAAGTCGCCGGCAGCGCGTTGTCTGCGGATCCGCGCAATGAAGCGGCCGCGATCAATGCCGCCAATCTCGTCTATGAGATGCGCGCGGCGCGCCAGCACCTCACCGCGTTCGATCAGAACGTCTACAAGCAAGCGCTGTCGGAAGTGCTCGGCGAGCGCACGATCGACGGCGTGAAATATGGTGGCGTGGTCACGCAATCGCCGGGCTGGTTCCACTCGACCAATCAGGTCGTCATTCCGCCGAACGTGCGCCAGGATACCTGGCACGACACGATCGATGCTCTGTCCCCGTCCGTGCTCGATCGCGCCGGCATCGGCCAGCCGGTCACGAGCTCCGGTAAGGCGATCGACTTCGAGCGCTTCAAGCGCGGCACGCTCGTCCAGGTCGGTAATGGCCAATACATGGTTTCGCTCGGGGATCCAACGAAGCCTGGCCAGGAGCAATGGGCGGCAGAGACGAAGTCGTCACCAGGCCAGCCTCAGCCGCTGGTCCTGGATTTCAATCGCATCACGCCGGTGATGAGCCAGATCCGTCCGGATCTGTTTTTAGGGGGAAGCCGATGAGTGCGAAGCAGCAGCTCTCCGCAACGATGGCCTACGTGTTGGCCACGGTGACAGAGAAGGGCGGTAAACTCGTTCGCTATCAGGGCGGCTATTGGGGCCTACCAAATGCTTCGCGCCGATCTCACGACGGCAAGCCAGATTGGTGGACTGGAACCTCAACGGTGGAAGCTCTCGTCAGTCGCGGCGAACTTCAATATTGCGAATGGCAAGAAGGACGCCGGGGTAGGTTTCCGATCGCGGCGAAGGTGGGCTGATGTTCGTCTTCAAGCCGCAGATAGACACCTCGTCGCTGGCGCAGGATGAGGCGCCCCCGTCGACGTTCCTCGAAACGCTCGAGGCCAACACCGAATTGCTCGGCTCTTCGTTTCGCAACGCCGGGCGCGAAGAAGAAGCCTACGATGCGCGCAACGATGCGATCTTCGATCGCCTCGGCGTCAAGCTCGATAACCCGGCGCGCATGGCGCAGGATCCTCAGCTCGGCCAGGTCGACTGGCGCGGCCGCTATAACGAGCAGCTGCAGGACCTGCAGCGGCAATATCCCGACGCGGCCGACATCATCCGCGCCGATGTCTCACCGCAGACGGAAGCCGCGCAACAGACGGCGGTCGTCCAGCAGCGCGCGGCCGACACCGCGTCGCGCTACCCCTATCGCTTGCCGGACAGCGTTCCGCTTATCGGCGGGCAAAGCGTGCCGTCCGCGCTCGGTGGCGCGGCCACGGCTTTCACGGATCCCTTCGTCGTCGTCACGACGCCATTGATGGCGGAGCGCGTCGCTGTGGGCGCCGCCGGCGTCCTCTGGGGCGGGATCCGTTCGGCGATCGCCAATGGAGCTGCGACGGCCGCAGAGCAGCCCTTCGTGGCAGCTTGGAAGAAGCAGGCCGGGCTCGATCACACTTGGTCGGATGCGCTGAAGGAAGTTGCGGCAAATACCGCCTTCGGATTTCTCGCCGACGTCGGCGTGCGCGGGCTCTATCGCGGAGGCCAGGCGCTCGCCGGCCGTCGCCCTGTCCTCGATAAGGAAGGCAACGTCATCGGCTATCGCGGCGCTGCAGATCCGAAGGCCGACCCGATTGCGGCGCTGAACGACGCTGCCGTGGCCGCTCCGCCTGGCACCGTACTGCGCCGGGCCGCAGAGCTCGAGCCTGATGCCCTGCGCGAGCTCGCCAGGCATGCGGGCCTCGAGGCGGATCCTGCCGTGCGTGGCGCACTGGACGCTCTGGACCAGGATCGCGTCGACCTGGTGCCGCCCGCCGGCGTGCTCGAGGAGGAGCACATCGCCAAGGCGAACGACGCGATCGCCGCTGCCAATGATCCGAAGGCGCTCCCTGTGGGCGATGCCATCCTGGGCGGCCATGGCACGGAAGCGCCTCCCGAAAGGCTGGCCGCCGTCATGCAGCAGGATCCGATCGCGCTCGCTGCCGATATTCGCGACGATCCCGCCATCCTGTCGGAAGGATTGCCCTGGACCGATCCAAGGCTCAAGGCCGCCGCGAACCTCTCGAAGCTGTCCGACCAGGCGTTCGATATGGTCGCCGGCGGCGAAGTCGATCCCCGTCTCGGAACGCTCGTGGCCGAGCACGTGGCCGATGCGGATCAGCATGCCCCCCTTCTGCGGCAGTTGTCCGAAGCGGCGTCGGCGACGCCTGAAGCCGCCCGCGCCAAGCTTGCCGAACTTCTTGCTGGCCCTCGTGATGAGCCGACGCACGCGCGCGTCGCCGGCGTCGCCGACGAGCTCGTCGATCGGCCGGTGACGCTGGTCGACGATCCCTATGGGCCGGACGCCGCCCGGCAGCTCGACCAGCTGCGGCGGGATTTCTCGGCCGAGATCGAAGCGGCGACGGGGAAAGCTCCTGCAGCGGCCGCTGTAGGTGAGAAGCCGGGGACAGTCGCACCTAGCGAGATCTTGCCTCAGATCGCGAAAGAGCCGGCTTCCGCACACGACAGGCTGGCTGAAGCACTCGATCGCGCGATCGGGCGACTTCCGGAAGGTGTCACGGCAAAGAGCTT